>Ga0116223_10000125_pt1 | contig 97537 bp, 88 predicted proteins | sample Sb_taG_3_FD_90092 | JGI IMG/M metagenome (GOLD analysis project Ga0116223, IMG submission 90092) | Peat soil microbial communities from Weissenstadt, Germany - Sb_50d_a_PC metaG | ecosystem: Environmental > Terrestrial > Soil > Wetlands > Peat | place: Germany: Weissenstadt | collected 2010-09-21 | reverse complement strand
GAACTTCCGTCGCTGGTCAATGGCCGCTTCGACAATGGGGTCGTCATATGTTGCGAAGGGTATATCCGGTCGATTCGATTTGAAGAGGTACTGGTAAACATGGAAGCCTGGGCCAAACGCTTTGAGGGCCCCTTCCAACCGCTTCACGGCATACTCCTGTTGGGAGTGGTCAAGACTTTCGTAGTCCACACCAGGAACACTGAGAACCATGCCCAGATCGCCGCTTTTGGTAAGGAAGGCCGTCTCATTCCAGAAGCCGTAGAGGTTGATGTGGTCGTTCAGGGCCGCACTTTCTTTCCACGGCTTGATCACCTTGCCGAGACGCAGCATCACACTACCTCCACGCGGGGAACTTGCTGTTTCGCGGCGTCATAGCGCAGCTTGTAGCGCTCGGACTTCGCGAGGATGCGGAGGAACGCCGGATCGCTGTTCGTTACCCAATGGCCAAAGGCAAACCCGCCAATGAAGACGGCGATACCCGCGAGGATGGAGTTGAATAAATTGAAGGCCCCAACGGCGCTCACACAGACGAAGTAGAAGAGCGTCCGCTCAACGCCCAGATAGGTGAGGGGCTTGTGCAGGCTTTTGAAGACTCGATTTGTGCGGCGCCTCTGCTGTAGTTTTTCGGTCATACACCACTCCCAAGCATTGCGGATTGAAGGTCGCTGGAAGGGCGCTATACGCCCCAGAGCCAACTCAAGACATTCACCGCCATAACGGCAATGCCCGTTCCGGCGGCGACGCCGGCGAGCGCCTTTTTCGCTCCGGGTTCGCCGTGTGCAAAGCCGTAGCCGCCGATCACGATAGCAACCAGACTTGCAACCTTGGCGATCGTGCCGGTGAAAAGACCTTGGATGGCGTTAAAGCCGGTGTCGAACGGTGAGCCCTGTGCCAGCGCGGCCATTGGCATCAGGAGAAGAAAAGCGAAAAAAGCCGCGGCTAGACGTGCCCGTTGGGACAGAAGAATGGTGTCGATTCGGGGGATCAGATGGACATGGAACCAACGTGGCATACTGCACCTCCAGCAGCCGCTCAAAGTGGCCTGCTTTGGCGCAAAGCTAACCTCACTCAACGAGGCTGTCCAATGAATGTTCGGCGGACAGCTATTCTTGGCAGGAATAGGTCGGAAAATTCGAGTGATGGTCGTCGCCCTATTCCCCAGCCAATTGAACCGCATCGGGCACGGGGTCGATCTATAATTTCCTGGTGTGCGGGCGCTATCGATTGTCGCGTAGAAAGCAGATCGTCGAGGAACACTTCGACACCATTTCTGAAGAGCCGGACTGGACGCCTCGCTATAACATTGCTCCCACCCAACCAGTGCCCGTGATCCGCCAGAACCCTAAGGAACCTCGACGGGAATTGTCCTTGATGCGTTGGGGATTGATACCGTCGTGGTCGAAGGATATGTCTGGAGCGGCCACGATGATTAACGCCCGGTCAGAAACGGCGGGGACCAAGCCTGCATTCCGCGAAGCGCTCAAGTCCCGTCGATGCCTGATTCCAGCGGACGGGTTTTACGAGTGGCAGCGGGCGGGCAAAGCGAAGCAGCCATACTGTTTTGAAGTCAATGATGGCGAGTTGTTCGCGTTCGCGGGATTGTGGGATCGCTGGAAAGACGAAAGCGGGAAGTGGATCAAGTCCTGTTCGATCCTGACCACGACGCCGAATGCCGTGACCTCATCGGTTCACGACCGGATGCCCGTCATTCTTGGCGCGGATAATTACGATCTGTGGCTCGATCCGGGGATGACGAATGTCGAAGCGGTGTCAGAAATGTTGAAGCCGTGCGACGCTCGGACCATGCGGTGCTATCCCGTCAGCGCCAGGGTCAACCATGTCGCCAATGACGACGCAGAATGCACGACACCTGTGAAACCGGCCCAGACCCAAGGTGCGCTGTTCTAGGAGGTTCATGATTGACAATTTAGGAAGCTGGGTGTTTTTTCTCGTCCCATCGCTGCGAATCCATGGGATACTGTGTCGCGATATGGTGTCGGCGGGTGTCCAGAGCGAAAAGCATTTTCGTACAATAAACGTACAATGGATCGGGCAATGGGGCCTTTTTAGCCATTGTGGCAATTCCTGGAATCAATAAGTTACGTGTTGTCAATACCCTGAATAGTTCGACTCCCGCCGCCTCCACCATTATCTTCAGCATTATCTCCAGCGATATTAATCCTCGCGTCTGAGCGCCTGACGAGGTTGCGGTTCGGGTGTGGTTCAAATGCGCCCGAGAACCAGGAGAACCACAACGACGCAAAGGATGAGCCCTACTCCACCGGTTGGGTAATAACCCCAGTCTCTGCTATGCGACCACCGTGGCAGCGCACCCAGAAGTGCTAAGACCAAGATCACAATCAATATAGTTCCAAGCATTTTGCCTCCCTTTTCCCCGCGATGAGGGAAGGGCGCGAGCCGGGGTGGCCCGCGCCGATCATGGTTGGTGGCAGTTATAGTGTGACGCTCAGTGCAATGTTTACGCCAGGATAGTTGGCGTTGCACAGGTAATACACGCCGTCAATTTCTACAACAAAAACGTCTTGCGTGTAGAGCCAGTTGCCCGGCCACACACCCACAAATCCGAACCAATAGCCGCCGTATTGAAACCGGCGATTACTGTAATCGGCTTGATTGACATGAAACCTGTGTTCCTGTCCAAAATTGGCCCGGAAACGGTCGTCGGGAATACGGCCGCCGCCGTTATGACCGCCGCGCTCCGCCTGCTGTTGCGGCTTGGCCTGCTGCGCGTTTTTCTCTTCCGGCTTGTTGTTCTTCTCCTGCTGCGGTGCCTGCTTCTCCTCTTGCTTGGCGCTCTTCTCTTCAGGCTTCGCGTTCTTGTTCTCCTGTGCTTTTTTCTCATCCTGCTTGGCGGGTTTGGCTGGTTCCGCTCTTTTCTCGTTTTCCTGGGCAGGCCTGGCCTTCTGTTCCTCCTGCTGGTCGTGCTGCTCCTGCTGTGCGTATGCCGGCACTCCAACTCCGAGAGTCAAGGAAAGAACTGCTGTGCTGATGGCTCCAACTAGATTCATAAAGTGTTGCCTCCAATATCGAACGAATCGTTCCGTGACCTTTGTATGCCCAGGTCTCGGGCTACAACCGAGCTTCTCGCTATGCTTTGCTGCGTCTGTCTTACGTTCCAACGTGGATCCGGGAAAGCGAGTGAAAGAGCCCGAAAACGTTGAGAACCCACAGAACCACGGCAATGACCACGACGCCGTTCAGAATTGACTTGATGGATGACTGCATGGGGATGAAGCGATTCACCAGCCACAGGAGAACACCCACCACGATCAGAACTTCCAGAAGTTGAATTAACGGCATAATCTTTGACCTTCCTTGTTTCGCGGGCTAAGTTTCGCGGGCTAACGCCCCCTCATCCGACTGGGGGAGTTTGCCCGGTTTCACCTCTTGAGTCCTAGGGTCGAATCGTGTTCGCCGCAAGGTTTGGCGGCCTACGCACGGGTGAAGAATGCCGATTGGTTGACTTGTCGTGACCTGAACAGGCCGCCAACCTCAGCGACCTTCACAACGAGAGCGAATCAAAAGATTGCGACTCGCATCCACAGTCAGTAACATGAGAGTGACAGATCGGCAGTTTCGCGTCTGAGCAAGATAGCTCACATGTCGAAGAATCAAGATAGGGCCTTCACCATTAGTTGTGGGTTCAAGGCAGGAAACGACGAATTCCGGAGAAAACATGGCAACAAAATACAGGGTTGTCAAAATCAAGGGAGTGACTCCAGAGAAATTCATTGTGGTTGGCATTGATTTTAGCCAAAGCTTGATTACGAGCACCTCGGAAGCAATGCTGGAAGCCGACATGCGCGGCTATCTGAAGAAGGCGGGCGCTGCAGAGGCCGACATCAAGGCGTGGATCGAGCAGGCTCGCAAATATCCTAGCTAGTATCTGGATAGCGTTGCCGGCTCGCGTCCCCGGAAAATTTCTCTGCTACACTGGCGCGCATGAACGCGACCACCCGAAGGCAGTTTCTTGGACAATGCGCGGGCGCTGCGGCCGCAGCCTGGCTTTTGCCGGAACTGGCTCACGCGGCCGGTTCTGGACCTGCGGTGAAGTTTCCTTCCGCGCCGCGGGATCGGGTGGCGGTGGCGGCATATCCGTTTCGCGACTTCATCGTGGGATGGAATGGGTGGGATGGCAAGACTCCCAGTTCGGTTCCAGCGGCGCAGCAGATCGAACTGAAGAACTTTGCGGCCCATGTGGCCGCAAAGTTCAACGTTCACAAGATTGAGCCCTGGAGCCGTATCTTTCCCTCGACCGACCCTAAATATCTGGAGCAGTTCCGCCGAGTGGTGGAGAACGCCGGCTCTGCGGTTGTGGACCTTGCCGTGGACGAGGAGTTCAGCCAGTACTCCGCCGACGGGGCCGAGCGCGAGCGGGCGCTGACGGCGAGCAAGAAATGGGTGGACGTCGGCACAGCGCTGGGATCCCCGAGCATTCGCACCCATATTCAGGAAGCGAAGGATTCCAAACCGGACGTGGAGCGCGCAGCCGACACACTGCTGCGCGTGGTGGAGTACGCGGCGAAAAACAATGTCGTGGTGCACCTCGAGAACGACGACCCGGTAAGCGAAGACCCGTTCTTCATTGTGCAGGTGATTGAGAAGGTGAACAGCCCGTGGCTGCGCGCGCTGCCGGATTTCGGCAACTCGCTGGCGGCGCACGATGAGGAGTTCGCCTACCGCGCGATTGATGCGATGTTCGCGCACTCGTATGGCATTTGCCACGTGAAAGACGGCGAGGTCAACGATCAGGGCAAGGCCGTGCAGGTGGACCTGGCGCGCACGTTCGGCATTCTCAGGAAGCACGCATACAAGGGATACTGCTCGATCGAGTATGACCGGCCCGGCGATCCGTATAAGCCGACGGCGGAACTGGTGGAGAAAACAGTGGCATTCCTTTCTTAGGGACCAATCTTAGGGACCATAATCGAGAATTTTCCTCGGGGAACACAGCGCACGTGAATAATCCGACACCTCCCGCTTCGCTGCCTGTGCGGTTGCGCGAACTGGCCGCGCTTTTCCTTAGGCTCGGGGCCATCAGCTTCGGCGGACCAGCGGCGCACATCGCGCTGATCGAAGGTGAAATTGTCCGCAAACGACAGTGGGTCACGCGGCAGCAATTCCTTGACATGCTGGGGGCGGCCAACCTGATCCCCGGCCCCACTTCCACCGAGATGGCGATCAACACCGGCTTTGTGCGCGCGGGCTGGCCGGGGCTGTGTGTGGCAGGAGCGAGTTTTATTCTGCCCGCGGCTCTAATTACTGGCGCGTTTGCGTGGGCGTATGTCCGGTTTGGCGCACTGCCCCAGGCCGCGCTTGTGCTGGGGGGGATCAAGCCAGCGGTGATCGCGGTGATCGCGATCGCAATCTGGCGGCTGGGAAAAACTGCGGTGAAGGATGTGGGACTGGCGGCGCTGGGCGGGCTGGCGTTGACGGCATTTTTCCTGGGGCTGAATCCAATTGCGATTCTGTTCGGCGGCGGTGCGGTGGGAATGCTGGCGCGGCGGGCGGCGAGTTTTCGTTCGGCTGGAGCTCTGTGTGTAACGGCATTTCCTGTGCGGATCGCGGGGGCGGCGTCACCGTGGCGGACTTTGTCTTTTTCCCGGTCTTTGTCTCTGGCGGTCCTGGGCGGGGTCTCGGCGGCGCCCATTGTGCTCCGGCCGTCGCTGGGCAGGATTGCCCTGTTCTTCTTCAAAGTGGGGGCGGTGCTTTACGGCGGTGGGTATGTGCTGCTGGCATTTCTGGAGCAGGGTTTGATTCATCAGCACGCCTGGCTGACGCGGCAGCAGTTGCTGGATGCGGTGGCGATCGGGCAGTTTACGCCCGGGCCGGTGCTCTCGACGGCAACGTTCATCGGGTACCTGTTGGGAGGCGCTCCGGGAGCGGCGGTGGCGACGGTAGCGATTTTTCTGCCGTCGTTTTTCTACGTCGCGCTGCTGGCCCCGGTGCTGTTCCGGTTGCGGCAATCGGCGTGGATGGCAGCGTTGCTGGATTCGGTTAACGTGTGCGCGGTGGCGCTGATGGCTGGCGTGACATTCCGGCTGGCGGCTGATGCGTTGCGGGGATGGCCGTCGTGGGTGATTGCGGCGGCGGCGCTTGGAGTGTTGTCGCGATGGAAAGTGAATCCGGCGTGGGTGGTGGTGGGCGGAGGGATTGCCGGGCTGCTGCTGGCCGCTTTCCGCTGATGGTGGTAGTCTGCCGTTCCAGATGAGTTCACACGTGAGGAGATTTATGAAACTGAACAAATTGGTTGTCCTGGTTTTGTTCGTGGTGGTTGCGGTGGCGGCAAGTGCGGCAGACCGCAAGTTCATCGTGAAGCCGCGAGCCAGCGACATGAAAGGGCTGCCCTTCAGCGATGGAGTGCTGGTGGGAAATACGCTTTATATTGCCGGGCACATCGGGCTCGATGCGAAGACGGGTATGCCTCCCGCGAGTGCGGAGGACGAAGCACGGCTGGTGATGGACGGAATCAAGCAAACGGTGGAATCCGCGGGATTGACCATGGATGATGTGGTCTCGATGCAGATCTTCTGCACCGACCTGAAGCTCTACGACACGTTCAACGGAGTGTACAAGACATATTTTCACGGCGACTATCCGGCACGGGCGTTTATCGGGACGGATAAACTGGTGCGCAACGGAAAGTATGAAGTGATGGGGATCGCGGTGAAGAGGGGGCAATAGCAGGGCTGCCGCTGGGTGCTTCGTTTTTTGTTCGCCTTGGAATGCTTCTTATGGTAAATCTATAGGCCATGCGAAAGGCCGTCTTACATCTCAAGAAGTCCGATCCCATCCTGCGCGCGATCATTGAGCGCGTGGGCCCGTGCCGCATGGAGTTTGGGCCGCCGGAATTTTCCAGCCTGGCCGAGTCGATTGTCTACCAGCAATTGAACGGCAACGCCGCAGCGACGATCTTCAATCGCTTTGCCGCGCTGGCGGGGGAACCACTCACGCCGGAGGGGATCCTCAGGCTCACGGATGAACAACTGCGGAGGGTTGGGTTGTCGAAGCAGAAGTCCGCGTATCTGAAAGACCTGTCGGCGAAGACGCGGGAGGGACTGCTGGATTTTGCGGCGCTGCCGGAATTGCCCGATGCGGAAGTCATCCAGCATCTGACGCAGGTCAAGGGCATCGGCGTGTGGACGGCGCAGATGTTTCTGATGTTCACGCTGAAGCGTCCGGATGTGCTGCCCACAGGCGATTACGGTGTGCAGGCGGCGATCAGGAAACACTACGGGAAGCGCAAGATGCCGAAACCGCACGTCATGGAGAAGATCGCCAAACCCTGGGTGCCGTATCGCAGCATAGCCTGCTGGTATTTGTGGCGGAGTTTAGACATCAAGACGATGTGATCGTCGGGATCACGAAGGAAAATGTCTTGCCTCTGTGATCCCCTGTGCCCTCTGTGGTTAAATGGTGGGCGATGGCTGAGATCAAGATTCGCGTGCTGGTGGCCAAGCCCGGACTCGACGGGCATGATCGCGGGGCCAAGGTCATTGCGCGGGCGCTGCGCGATGCTGGTATGGAGGTCATCTATACCGGGCTGCGGCAAACGCCGGAGATGATCGTGAATGCGGCACTGCAGGAAGATGTCCAGGTGATCGGGCTTTCGATTCTTTCCGGAGCGCACAACGCCATCGTGCCGCGCGTGATGGACCTGCTGAAGAAGAACAAGATGGATGATGTGATCGTGGTGGTCGGCGGTATCATCCCGAACCAGGATATCGAGGGGCTGAAAAAGATAGGCGTGGCGGCGATTTTCCAGCCGGGCACGGCCATGGACGACATCGTTCAGTTCATTCGCGCGCACGTAAAAGGACCCGGCGTGCCGGCGGCCGGCTGATGTCCGAGATCAACGCCTCGCGTCTGCGCGACCTGCTCGCAAACACGGTTGGACCCGTTCCCTGGTATTGGCAGACCTTCCCTTCCTTCAGTTCTCACGCCGGACAGCGCTTTGTCTGGACCAACCATGGAGAACGGGGGCCAATAGCCCACCTCGTCACTCTGGGCCTTGAGCAGGAAGCGGACAAGGCGCGGCTCGCGCTCAACACCTACTGCCGTCCGTTTTTGGTGCCGCCGAATTTCCTCGGCATCTGGTGCCCGGAGGGACGCCGCATTCGTCTGGCCTGCTTCGATCCCGACCAACTGAAAGCATTTGACCTAGCGGAGGTCGCGGGCTGGTTCAAGCCATCGTCGGATCGCATCTATGCGGCGACGCCGCCAGTCACCGACTTCGAGGTTCCGGTGACGTTGGGGCCGGGCATGCACAAGATCGAAGTCCCGCCAGCGCTTGCGACCGTGGATGAATTGATTGTTCCCACCAGCTATAAAGCGATGTCGAACCATGAGCCCGCGTTTGCCCTTCTTGTGTTTTATTTGCAGGCCGGGCTGGTGGAGGTCTTGCCGCAGAAGTGGTTCACGGCCGCGCAATACCGCGTGGGCCAGCAGTGGATCACGCGCGCCGCCCGCGACCGCGAGTCGCACCGCATCGTCGGCCAGTGCTTTGGCGTGGGCACGTTTCTGCTGGAAGAAGACGGCTGCCGGCTGGCAGAGTGGCTTTCTCGAACGGACGCCTGACTGGATCGTCATGACCGAGGGCAAGGAATCAGAGTTCACCCTGAGACGGGACAGCGGCGTTTTCTTTCTGACCCTTGTGTCCGACGACGGGATGAACCGCCTCACGCGCCGGAAACTGGTGGCTCTCACGCAAGCAATCGAGGAACTCCGGAGCTCCGGCGGTGCGACGCTTCCCCTTGTTATCTCGGGCGATCCTATTTTTTCTGCGGGCGCGGATTTGCAGGAGATCTCACAGCTCAACGGACCTGATGCGTTGGAGTTCGCGAAAATGGGCCAGGAGTTGATGAATATGGTCGCGTCCTACCCTGGCCCGGTGCATGCCGCGATCCACGGATTTTGCATGGGCGGCGGGCTCGACCTGGCGCTGGCCTGCCGCCACCGAATGGCTTCGCCGCATGCGGTCTTCGGGCACCGCGGAGCCGCTCTTGGGCTGATCACGGGATGGGGAGGAACGCAGCGGTTGCCGCGGCTGGTGGGTAAAGGACACGCGCTCGAAATGTTCGTGGCGGCGGAAAAGATCGGCGCCAAGCAGGCTCTGCGTCTTGGACTTATAGACGCCATCGCGGACGACCCCGTGGCCGAGGCTGCTCGGCGCATCGGCCGCTGACCCCGGCGTCGCGCCGTTGCACCTTTCCGCCCGCGTGGTATACGTTAGTCAGTCCGCGTCTTCGTTATCTTGACGGAATTTCTCGACCAATTTCTCGACCCATGGCCGACCGCAACGAAACTCCCTCGGTGAACTCCTCTCCGCCAGCGAACGTGCTGGCGACGAAAGTTGACCCCACGTCGGCACGCTTTGAAGCCAACATGCGTTTTCTCGCCGACCTGATGTCGCAGGTACGCAATGAAGAAGAGACCATCCGGGAGGGCGGAGGCAGCAAAGCCATCGAGAACCAGCACGCCAAGGGACGAATGACGGCGCGCCAGCGCATCGAGGCCCTGATCGATCCGGGGACGTTCTTCGAGCTGGGGTTATATGCGGCGCACGGCATGTATGAAGAGTGGGGCGGGGCGCCGGCTGCGGGCGTCATCACGGGAATGGCGCGCGTGCAAAACCGGCTGGTGATGATCATCGCCAACGACGCCACGGTGAAGGCGGGCGCGTTTTTCCCGATGACCTCGAAGAAAGTGATTCGCGCGCAGAACATTGCCATCGAGAACCGCGTCCCGACCCTCTACCTGGTGGATTCGGCGGGAGTGTTCTTGCCGTTGCAGGAGGATGTGTTCCCCGACACCGACGATTTTGGGCGCGTGTTCCGCAATAACGCGGTGATGTCGGCCATGGGAATCCCGCAGATCGCCGCCATCATGGGCATGTGCGTGGCGGGAGGCGGCTACCTGCCGGTGATGTGCGACCACCTGCTGATGACCGACGGCAGCGGATTGTTTCTCGCGGGTCCAGCTCTGGTGCAGGCGGCGATCGGACAAAAAGTGTCGGCCGAGGAATTGGGCGGCGCGGCGATGCATGCTGCGATCAGCGGCACGATTGATTTCCGCGAAGCGAATGACGAGGCCTGCATCGCGCGGATTCGTTCGATTGTGGAGAAGTGGGGATACCGGCGGCTTTCGCCCTGGGATCGGAAGAAACCGGTCGAGCCGGGGCTGGCGGCGGAGGAAATCTACGGGATTTACGATTCGTCCCCGGCGCGTCCCTATGACATGAAGGAAGTGCTGGCGCGCGTCCTCGATGGCAGCCGCTTCGACGAATACAAGCCGGAGTATGGTAAGACGCTGATCTGCGGCTACGGGCGGATCGGCGGCTTTGCCGTGGGCATCGTCGCCAACCAGAAACTGCACGCGCAGCAGACCGACCATGAAGGCCACAAGCGAATTGAATTTGGGGGAGTGATTTATACCGAGTCGGCCGAGAAAGCTGCGCGCTTCATCATGGACTGCAATCAGAACCTCATTCCGCTCGTCTTCTTCCATGACGTGAACGGATTCATGGTGGGGCGCGACGCGGAGTGGAGCGGGATCCTCAAAGCGGGCGCGAAGATGGTGAATGCCGTGTCGAATTCCGTAGTGCCGAAGATTACGGTAATTGTCGGAGGGTCGTTCGGCGCCGGACATTATGCGATGTGCGGAAAGGCATACGATCCGCGGTTTGTGTTCGCCTGGCCGACGGCGCGATACGCGGTGATGAGCGGCGATTCGGCGGCGGGGACGCTGGTTGAAATCAAGGTGAAGCAACTGGAGCGCGGCGGCAAGAAGCTGAGTGAGGAAGAGAGAAAGGAACTCTACGAGTCCGTCAAGCGCACCTACGAAGAGCAAACCGATCCCCGCTACGGCGCAGCGCGCCTGTGGATCGACAAAATTATCGATCCCATTGAGACGCGGGATGCGATTACGCAGGCGCTCGAGGCCGCGGCGCTGAACCCGGATGTGGCGGAGTTCAAGGTGGGTGTGCTCCAGACGTGAGTCAACTTCCGTTGCCACGGATTTGCGCGGATGAACACGGATCAACAACAGGAAGAATTTTGATCCGCGAGAATTTGCGTTGATCCGTGGCCGAGATTTGTATGGCTAATCCTGTCAAACTGATCGAAAGTCCGCGCGATGCCTGGCAGGGGCTGAAGGGGATGATCCCTGCCGATCTGAAGGCCGATTATTTGAAAGCCTTGATCAGCGCGGGCTTCAAGCACATTGATGCGGTGTCGTTCGTTTCGCCGAAGGCCGTGCCGCAGATGGCGGATTCGGAAGAGGTGCTAAAAGAACTCGATCCACCCGATGACGTGGAGATCATCGGCATTGTGGTCAACGAGAAGGGTGCGCAGCGGGCCATCGAGACGCAGGCGGTTTCGACGCTGGGATTTCCGTATTCGATTTCCGAAACTTTCCTGGGCAAGAATCAGAACCAGTCTCCTGAAGACGCGCTCGAAGAACTGGAGAAGATTCAGAAGAAGGCTGACGACGCGGGGCTGGACGTGGTGGTCTACATTTCGATGGCATTCGGCAATCCCTACGGCGACCTGTGGAATGCGGACGAGGTGATCGAGGCCATTGCACTGCTGGAAGTCGAAAATCTGCGAATGATTTCACTGGCCGACACGGTGGGTATGGCGAGCGCGCAGCAAATTGGCGACCTTGTCGGGGCGGTGATGGCGAAGTACGACTACCTGGAGATCGGTGTGCATTTGCACAGCCGGCCCGAGCAGGCAGCAGAAAAGATTCTGACCGCGTACGACGCGGGCTGCCGCCGTTTTGACTCTGTGTTGGGAGGACTGGGCGGGTGTCCCTTTGCGCAGGACGCTTTGGTTGGTAACATCGCGACGGAGAAGGTAATCGAGACACTCGGCCAGCGCGGGGCGGAGTTGCCAACGCTGAAACCTCTGGACACACTACTCCGGGCTACGGGCGGGATCGGAGCGAAGTATTCGACGTCTAACGCAGAAGATGAGTAGGCTCTGGATTCGTAGCTTATGGATTACAAGACAATACAACTCGCATACGACGGCAGCGTCGCCACCATCACGCTGAATCGCGCGGAGAAGCGCAACGCCATCAGCTTCGACCTGATTGACGATTTGCTGCGCGCCCTGGACGAGGTGGCGAAGTCCGAAGCGATCGTTCTGATTGTGACGGGCGCGGGCAAGGCTTTTTGTTCGGGCATGGATCTGGACAATCTGAAGTCGCTGCTCGGGCGCACGGCTCAGCAGAATGTGCAGGACTCGCAAACCATGGTGAGGCTGTTCCGCTCGCTGTATGAATTTCCCAAGGTCACGATTGCCGCCGTCAACGGGCCGGCGATCGCGGGCGGCACGGGGCTGGCGTTGCTGTGCGATTTCACTCTGGCGGTTCCCGAAGCCAAATTCGGCTATACGGAAGTGCGCATCGGCTTTGTGCCTGCGATTGTGTCCACGTTCCTGTTGCGCCAGGTGGGCGAAAAACAGGCGCGCGACCTGCTGTTGACGGGACGTATTTTCGGGGCGGAAGAAGCGTTCAGGATGGGCCTGATCTACGAAATCGTACCGCCAGAGAATCTGCTGGCGCGGGCCCGGGATTTGGCCACGCTGCTGATGGAGAACAGTCCCGCGTCCTTGAGAGCGACCAAGCAATTGTTGACCGATCATGCCCGCGCCGAACTCGATGCGCAGATTGAAGCTGCGGTGCGCGAAAATGCGGCGGTACGCACGACGGCTGACTTCCGGGAGGGGATCACTTCCTTCCTCGAAAAACGAAAACCGCTTTGGACCGGAAAATGAGAGCGAAGAACGACGCAGCCGTCAACGAAACCCGTTTGCGAGTGCGCTACGCCGAGACCGACCAGATGGGAGTGGTTTACCACTCGAACCACCTGATCTGGTTCGAGGTGGGGCGGGTGGAACTGATGCGCGAGATGGGATTTTCATATCGCGACATGGAGCGCGACGACGGGCGGTTCATTGCCGTTGCCGAGGTCACATGCCGCTACCGGGCCCCGGTGTATTACGACGAAGAGGTGATCGTGCGGACGCGTCTGAAGAGTGTGCGTGAATCGGTGGTGGTTTTCAGTTACGAACTGGTGCGGGCGGAGGGCGGGACTCTGCTGGCCGAAGGTGAAACGACGCACATCGTCACCGATCCGAAGCTGAACATTGCAGCGTTGCCGGAGAAATATCTGAAAGCCTTCCGGGCGGCCTTAGGGAAACAATAGGACCTCAATTGAACGCACTTCACATAAACGGAAACGATCTCAGCCTGGAAGACGTGCGCGAGGTAGCGGTGGAGCACCGCGCCGTGCTTCTCGCTCCCGACGCGCGCGAACTTGTGGACCGGGCGCGCGCTGTGGTGGAAGAGATTGTCGCCAGCAACAAGGTTGCCTACGCGATTACAACCGGAGTGGGCAAACTGAGCGACGTGCGCATCGAGGGTGAACAGATTCGCGAACTGCAGATCAATCTGGTTCGCTCGCACGCATTCGGCGTGGGAGAACCGCTGAGTGCCGCGGAAACGCGCGCCATGATGCTGTTGCGAGCTAACTCGCTGGCGAAGGGGCATTCAGGGGTGCGTACCGTGGTGATTGACACGCTCTGCGAGATGCTCAACCGCGGGGTCACGCCGTTCGTGCCGTCGCAGGGCAGCGTGGGCGCAAGCGGGGATCTGGCTCCGCTGGCGCATCTGGCTTTGTCGCTGATCGGAGAGGGCGAGTGCTGCGACGAGAAAGGCGGGCGCATTCCCAGCGCGGACGCCCTGAAGCGGGCGCAAGTTAAGGCGCTGACGCTTGAGGCCAAGGAGGCGATCTCGCTGATCAACGGAACGCAGGCCATGCTGGCGACCGGGACCTTGTCTCTGCTGGCGGCCGAGACTCTGGTGGACTCAGCCGACGTGTTGGGCGGACTCAGTTGTGACGCGCTGAAAGGAACCGACGCAGCCTTCGATGAGCGCATCCACAAGGCTCGCCCTCACAGCGGACAGATGAAGACCGCCGCTAACCTGCGGCACATGCTCGAAAGCAGCCAGATTCGCGAGTCGCACCGCGGGTGTGGCCGCGTACAAGACGCCTATTCCTTGCGCTGCATTCCACAGGTGCATGGCGCAGTGCGCGACACGCTGGCGCACTGCCGCCAGGTGTTTGAAACGGAAGCCAACTCCGCGGTGGACAATCCGCTGGTGTTCATCCGCGACCCGAAGAAAACCGAGGGTGAAATCATTTCGGGCGGGAATTTTCACGGCCAACCGCTGGCCTTTGCCCTGGATTTTCTGGCCATCGCATTGAGCGCGCTGGCGGGCATCAGCGAGCGGCGGATTGAAAGACTGGTGAATCCCGCGCTCAGCGAAGGGCTGCCGCCGTTCCTCGCTCCGGGTGCAGGGCTGAACTCAGGCTTCATGCTGCCTCAGGTGACGGCGGCGGCTTTGGTCAGCGAGAACAAAGTGCTCTCCCATCCCGCGTCGGTGGATTCGATTACCACGTCGGGAAACAAGGAAGATTATGTCTCGATGGGCATGACGGCTGCGCTCAAGCTTAAGCGTGTCGTCGAAAACACGCGGAACGTGCTGGCGATCGAGGCCATGGCTGTCGCCCAGGCTCTGGATTTTCTGGCCCCGCTGAAGCCATCGAGGCGTGGACAGGCGGCGCATGCCGCGATTCGTTCGGTGTGTCCCACGATCGCGAAAGACCGGGTAATGTATCCGGATCTCGCACGCATCGCCGAGTTGATCGCGAGCGGAAGGCTGGCCGCTGCGTTACGGTAAAGTTTTTCAGACTGCGGTTCGACGCCTCGAATTCTACCGATGAAGACCCTGACGGAATACCTAAAGTTCAACACCAAGACGCACCGCGCGTACGTGCACATCACGCCGCAGGTGGAAGAAATCGTCCGCAAGAGCGGAGTGCGCGAAGGCATGGTGCTGGTCTCGGCCATGCACATCACGGCCGGCGTGTACGTGAACGACAATGAGAGCGGCCTGATCGAGGACATTGACCACTGGCTGGAACATCTGGCGCCGTTTCGCAAAGACTACAAGCACCATGAGACGGGTGAGGATAACGGCGACTCCCACCTGAAGGCCCTGCTGATTCATCATGAGGTGATTGTTCCGATCACGGCCGGCAAGCTGGACCTGGGCACGTGGCAGCGAATTTTCTACGCCGAGTTCGACGGACAGCGGAACAAGCGCGTGATCGTGAAGGTGATGGGGGAGTAAGTATCCGCGAAGAACTTGAACCACAGAGGGCACAGACGACCACTAAGTTCTTAACCTGAGTTGCCCTCGGGCTTCACAACCACGAACGGACCGATCGCCAGCACATCCATGCGAGTGCGCTGGAAGCATTCAATGGCCTCCTCCGGCGTGCAGACAATCGGCTCATTCTCGTTGAAGCTGGTGTTGAGAATGACAGGGATGCCGGTCCTGCGATGGAACGCCGAGATCAGGTCGTAATACAGAGGATTCTCGTCGCGGGCAACGGTCTGCAGGCGGCCGGTGTCGTCCACATGGTTCACCGCGCATAGACTCTGGCGTTTCTCCGGCCAGATTTTGTAGACGTGCAGCATAAACGGCGACGGATGATCGTGCTCGAAATACTCGTGCTGGTATTCGACAAGAATGGACGGCGCGAACGGACGGAACCACTCGCGGTGCTTGATGCGGGCGTTGAGAACGTCTTTCATGTTCGGCAAGCCGGGATGGGCAACGATGGAGCGATTGCCGAGCGCGCGCGGACCCCACTCCATGCGTCCCTGAAACCAGCCGACGACGTTGCCTTCGGCAATCTTTTCTGCCACAGCGTCGAGCAGGGCGGCGCGTTCCAGCTTGCGGAATGGCAGACCTTTGCCGTTCAGGGACGATTGAATGCGCGACTCGGAAAATTCCGGGCCCAGATAGGCGTGCTTCAATTCGTGACGGCGAGGCTGCTTGAGCACGGAGTGGCAAGTGTGCAGAGCGGCGCCGATCGCCAGGCCTTCATCTCCGGCAGCGGGCTGAATGTAGGTGCACCGAAACGGAGTGCGGTCGAAAATCTTCCCGTTCGCCACGCTGTTCAGGGCGCATCCACCCGCCATCGCCAGATCTTGCAGAGGGACGCGCCGGTGCAACTGATCGAGTAGATGAAAAACAATTTCTTCGAAGCGGTGCTGCAGGGCAAACGCCAGGTCCATGTCGCGCTGGGTGATTTCAGCATGTGCGCGGCGCGGCTCGCCGAATAACTTCTCCATGCGATCGGAGAAATGCCGTGCCAGACGCACAGTGCCGTCGGGCAGGACCTGCATGCCCTGATTGCTGCCGAGCGCCTTGAAGTAACTTAAATCGAGTTGGAACCCGCCGTTCTTCGGCGTGACGATCTTGCCGATCTGATCGCAATAGGTAGCTTTACCGTACGGGGCCAGGCCCATCACTTTGCCTTCGTCGCCGTACTTCGTGTATCCGATGAACTCGCAAATCATGGTGTAAACGCTGCCCAGCGAATGCGGCAGGAAGACCCGGTCGAGCACTTCGATCTCGTTGCCTTCGCAACGCGCCATCATCGTGGAAACGAAATCGCCGGAGCCGTCGTAACTGAAGCCCGCGGCTTTCTCCCAGGGCGAACAGTAGTAAGCGCTGGCAATGTGGGCGATGTGATGCTCCAGGTGGTGCTCCTGAAAACGGAGCCGGGAGGAATCCACGTCGAGCGCCGAGGCCAGCAGCCAACGCACATCGCGCATGGCCTCTTTGCGCTGGCGTAGGCGGATAAAGTTTAGAATCTTGGCGGGATTGGCGAGAGCGTATTGAACTTTTTTCGCAAGGTTGGCGTCGCTGTCCTGCCCAACCGCCACATGATCAACCTCAGAAATCTTGGCGCCTACTGCATCCAGGCAGGCCTTGACCGCAAGCGCGGGGAAGCCGCCGAAATGCTTGTGCCGGTTGAGGCGCTCTTCGGCCACGGCGAACTTGACTTCTCCGTCGAGCACGATCGCCGCCGAGGCGTCGGCATGAAACATGTTGAGGCCCAGAATCAGCATGAACTAGCTTGGTCTCCTCTGATTTGCGCTCGTGGTTGGGTCATTCTTTCAGGCGGGCTTTCATGATGTCCGCGAAGCTCCGTCGAGGAAGGCCGCAGTGTCCACGGCGAGCGGCTTCCCATTGGCGACTGACTCGGCGGCGCGGATTGTTGCGAGAGTCGAGCACGCCAGGTCCTCAAACCTGATCGGAGGCTCTTTCTGCTCTTGCACCCATCGAGCAAAGGCGGTCCACTCGGCGCGATGGCCTTTATCCTGACGCCAGCGGGAATGAACCGTCTCTTTGTGGCCATTGCGCACCAGTTCGAGCCGGCGAAAATCTTCGAGCACGGCGACGCAACCGCCTCCGAAGACCTCGATCCTCTCCTTGGAAAAGGAGCGATCGCCACTGGCAAGATAATGGACCGTTCCATCGGAACCGTTGGCAAACCGAACCAAGACCAGGACATTGCCGCCGGCGTAGCGGTCGGCGTCGCCGAGCGCACGCGCCTCGACCTCAACGATGGGCGACCCAGTCAGAAACATTAAGAGGTCCACGAAATGGCACACTTCGCCGAGAATGCGGCCGCCTCCCTGCTCGGGGTCGTTGACCCAATGATCCGGCGGAAGATAACCCGCGTTGATGCGATAGTGCAGCGCCAGCGGCTCGGAAATTGGCGCGAGGAATGACTTGAGGCGCCCAACCATGGGCGCGAAGCGGCGGTTGAACCCAACCATCAAGGCGGGGCGACGGGAAACACCGATCCCGAGATACGCGCGCACAATCGAACGCAACCCTTCCTCGGACAGGCAAAGCGGCTTTTCGCAGAAAACGTGCTTCCCTGCTGCCAGCGCAGCGAGAACCTGACCGGCATGCAGGTGATGGCGTGTGGCGATGACGACCGTGTTGATGCCGAGGTCGTGAATCAGATGGGATTCATCAGTGCCGCAATAGCGAAAGCCAAATTTGCGCGCCGCATGTTGGGCGTGAAATCCGGTGGCCGCGCAAACACCAACCAGGGTCGTAGTGGAAGATGCCTTCAGCGCGGGAATCAGCGTGCCCGTGGAGAAGACTCCAGCACCCAGCAGGCCGACAGAAAGACCGGCCGCAGGAGCTGTCTGGGAGTGCGGCAACGCAGGCTGAACCAGGGACAGCGTCCGCGAATCGCTGGAGCCCGAGTACTGGATCACGATGCCGAGAAATGAAGCGCGCGACTTGCCCGTAATCAACTCGTACGCCCGCTGGGCTTCTCCAATCGGAAAACGATGCGTGATCAATGGCCCGACGCTGATTTTCCCGCTGGCGAGCAGGGCCAGGAAGGCTTCCATGTTGCGAGTCTCAGTCCAGCGCACGTAGCCGATGGGATAGTCGCGCCCCTTCTGCTCGTAAGCGGCGTCGTAGCGCCCGGGGCCGTAGGAACGCGAGATGCGCAGGTCCAGTTCTTTTTCGTAGTAGGCCTTGCGTTCGATGTCCATGCCCACAGTACCGACGGCCACCACGATGGCGCGGTCGCGGGCGATGGCTCCGGCCAGATTGACTGGCTCGCTGCTGGCAGTCTCAGCAGTAATGAGAACGGAATCGGCACCGCGACCCTGTGAAGCTTCCAGGCAGAGATCGTGAAACTCAGCGGAGGAACTGGCGACGGCGTCAGCTCCCAGGCGGCGGGCCAGATCGGCGCGAGACGCGTCAATGTCCATCCCGAGTATCCGGCAGCCCGCGGCTTTCAGCAGTCGCACCGTTAGTTGACCCAGCAGGCCCAATCCGATGACTGCAACCACATCGCCGAGTTGGGCCTCGGCCGTTCTTATGCCATGGAGGGCTACCGCGCCGAGGGTTGCGAAAGCAGCTTCGTCGAAGGATACTTCTTCGCCCGCGCTCGGATCGTGCGCGGGAATGCGCGCCACCAGCAGTCGTGGCACGCAGGCAATTTCGGCATGAACAGCGTATCCGGCGCCGGCGCAGGCAACGCGATCGCCGGGCTGAAGATCGGTGACGCCCTCTCCGACCGCGATGACGGTCCCGGCACTGCTGTAGCCCGCGCTCTGCGGCTGGTCGAGACGACTACGCACCGCCTGAATCGCCGAGAAGATTCCGTCGCGTTGCACTTTGTGCAGAACTTCACGGACCAGATCGGGCCGGGATTGGGCTTTTTGCAGAAGACTCTTCCGGGCAAACTCGGCAGAGGCCCGCTCGGTGCCCGGAGACACCACGGAAGCCGCGACCCGCACCAGCACGCAACCGGGCAGAAGCTGCGGCGCGGGCACTTCTTCCACCGTGATCTCGCCCGTGCGCGCGTGTTGGAGAACCTGCTTCATGCCGTGGCCGCCTGCTGGCGCAGATACACTTCGGGTTCAAATTTCCGCGCACCACCGTCGAGGAATGCCTGCATCCACAACTCCAGTGTCAGGAACTGCCAGATCTGCATGGACCAATCGCGGCGGCCGCTGCGATGCTCGGCAACGTAATGGCGCACGGCCTCGGGCTGGAAAAGGCCGCGCTGGCGCACTCGCGGCGCGGAGAGCAGATCGTCAACCATCTCTTTCAGATCATGGGCCAACCAATAGTCTACCGGAGCGGCAAAGCCAGCTTTTGGTTGTCGCAAGACTTCGCGCGGCAGAACGTCGCGCATGGCCTGGCGGAAAATATACTTCGTCGTCGGCCGCAGGCGGCCCTTGAGTTTAAGACCGGGCGGGATGCTCCATGCGACGAACTCCGCCAACTCGCGGTCGAGAAATGGGACCCGCACCTCGACCGACGACGCCATGCTCATTTTGTCGTTGTAAGTGAGGTTGAGGCTGGTCATGAAAATCTTGGTGTCCAGGTAAAGCATCTGGTGCAGGAAATCGGATTCGCGGACGCGCTCGAAGGCGGCGCGGTGCACGTGTGAGGGATCCGAAGCGGCCAGGGCGGCGAAGTCCGACGTGTAGAGATCGGCCTTCTGCGTTGCGTCGAGATACGTGCAATTTGTAATGAAGCGGTCCACGGGCGCGAGCGACGCGCCGCGTGCCATCTTCTTGGCGAGACGCAGGGTGCCTTTAAGGGGCGTGCCGCGCAGGCTGGGCAAAGCGGCGAAACCGCCTTCAGTTAACCGGCGCATGGTGGACGGAACTCTGCTGTAGGCTTGCGCCCAGTAGTGCGCCGAATGTTTGCGGTAACCGGCAAACAGTTCATCGCCGCCCACGCCGGAAAGGAGAACCGTCGCCTGTTTACGAGCTTCGCGGCACACCAGGTACGCGGTGATGATTGCGGGATCGGCGGTCGGTTCGTCCATGTGCCAGACCAACCGGGGCAATAGTTCGGTCACATCCGGCTCGACTACGATGCGCTGGTTCTCGCATCCCAAACGGCGAGCCAGCCGAGTGGCCACTTCGGGATCGTCGAGCGTGTTTTCGCCGACGCGATATTTGCGCGGGAAGGTGATGGTGTAGGTGCGGACCGGCTGCTTCGTCGCCTGGATCGCGCCACACATCATTGCGACGATGCTTGAGGAATCAAGCCCCGCGCTGAGGAAAGCGCCGATAGGCACGTCGCTGACCATCTGCGCTTCAACCGAACGCCGAAAACGGTCGCGGACTTCCTCGGCCAGGTCGGCCTCTGAGCGCAGATATGTCTGGGCCGCGGGAGGAAACGCCAGATCCCAGTATTGCGTGAGCTTGAGTTCGCCGTTACGGAAAATCGCGTAGTGGCCGGCGGGGAGCTTCAAAACGCGGCGGAACATCGTCTTGGGATCAGGAACCCAGAGGAAGGTCAGATACTGATGCAGAGATTCGGGATCGAACTCGGCCGTGATCCCGGGAACCTGCAACAGCGCCTTAATCTCCGAGGCAAATGCGAAGCGCGCGCCGTCGTGGAAATAATAGAAAGGCTTGACGCCGAAATGATCGCGAGCCACGAATAGCGTCGGAACGGCCGAGCGGAGATCGCAAATGGCAAACGCAAACATGCCATTCAAACGTTTCACGCAGTCGGGTCCTTCCTGCTCGTAGAGGTGAATGATCACCTCGGTATCGGTGTGGGAGGCAAAACGGTGGCCTTTGCTTTCGAGTTCCCGGCGAAGTTCCGCGAAGTTGTAGATTTCGCCGTTGTAGGTGATCCAGATCGTGCGGTCCTCGTTGCACATCGGCATGTGACCGCCGGGAGACAGGTCAAGGATGGCGAGACGGCGGCTGCCCAGGCCGATGTAAGAACCATCCGGGAAGCTTCGCTCCCAGAGGCCGGAATCGTCGGGACCACGATGCGCCTGGACGTGAGTCATCCGGGCGAGCGTTTCGCCATCGCCGCAATTCACCAGACCGCTGATGCCGCACATTCCGCTCAGTTCCCCCCGGGGCCGTCGTGCAATCGGGCCTTCAATTCATAGATCTTGGCTTTGGTGTGAAACATCTGCACCGCCTGAAATCCGCAGTAGATCAGCCCCGGTATGCCGTCCATAAACCCGAGGCAAAGGAAATACCGGTAGAAAAAAAGGAGTAACGGCGATCCCGGCAGCGCGTAGAGCTTCTTCTTGAGCCAGCGGCGGCGCTGGGCCTGCGTGCCGAAAAACGAGGGCGGCAACTCAGTGCTTCCCTGCTCGCCCTGCAGAAGCACCCGCGCCTCCCAGTTGGAATATTCGTCGTGCTTCTCGATGTAGCGAGACAGCGATTCCACATTGTGATGAATCAGTGGATTCTTTAAGCGCAAAGCAGGCCCGTCCACCACGACGTGCTCGTGGACTTCCATGTCGGCCATGGATGAATCCTGATCCCTGAGGCGGCATTCGTAGCGGCCCTTGCCCCGGCGAAAGAGCGCAAGCTTCCAGAAGCTGGCATCGCCGTGGCGGAGGACTCTCCCCAGAAAGTGCATGCGCAGTGAAATGTAATAGCCATCCGTGCTCTGCGTTTGAATCGCACGGCGAATTTCTTCCGCCAGTTCGGGCGTGAGCACCTCGTCGGCATCCACCAGCAGAACCCAGTCAAAGGCGAGGGGAAGGTTGTCCATGGCCCACTGCCGTTTCTTCGGCCAGCCGCCCTGATAGTGAAACTGGACGACTTTAGCTCCAAAGGTGCGCGCGATTTCGGGAGTCGCGTCGGTGCTCTGCGAGTCAATCACGTAGACTTCGCCCACGTCGCGCAGCACTGCCAGGCACTGCGGCAGATTTTTCTCCTCATTGCGAACAGCCACGATGACGCTGACCGGCAATTTGGCGGACGGCGTCGCAGTCTGCGTCACAGACCCCGTTCCGGCGATTTCTTCTATCTTGTGCATGCCTGAGTAGACTACAAATGCAGTTCGCACCAGCTTTGCAGTACGTACAGGAACCACGGCCGCGACCAGGAGACCGTGCCGCCCAGAAAATCCTTCCAGACCTGCTGTACCTGGCTGCCGTCGAGCAAGCCGCCGAGTGGGCCGTCATGGATGCGCTGCGCGCTCAGCACGGGCTCGATCTGTCCGCGAAGCTCCTGCCGCATCCAGTGCTCGAAGGGCAGGGTAAAGCCGCGCTTGGGGCGATGAACAATTTCGTCAGGCAGCGATCCCGCCAGCGCGCCGACCAGCAACTTCTTGGGCGTGGCGTCCACCTTCCACTGGCCCGGCAAAGCCAGTACAGTCCTGGCCAGTTGATGATCAATCAGGGGAACCCGGACCTCCAGACCCTGCGACATGCTCATGGAATCGGTGTCGCGCAACAGTGTATTGAGCATATAACAGCGCGACTCGAGATAGGAAACGCGGTTGATGGGGTCGAGCGGTAGCGACTGACGAAGAAGGTCGAGCTGCGAACCTACAGCGGTTTCAGCGACGGCAGAATCGGCATGGCGGAGCAGAAGATCGCGCTGGCCGGGCGTGAATAACATGCGAGTGAGGAAGTAGGGATGCAGAATCCGGCCATTGCCGCGGGCCAGCGAAACCAGCTTACGGTTTTGATCGCTGGCCGCGGACAGCGTGGCGAACGCCGACGCCAGCGGGCTACGCAGGAGGCCGGGAACGTGGTTCCAGAACTGAGCGAATCGCTCCATGCGCGGAACCGTGCGGAAACTTGAGTAGCCTGCGAAGATTTCGTCGCCGCCCAGGCCCGAGAGGGCGACTTTTACTCCTGCCCGCCGCGCCTCGCGGGAAACGAAGTAGGTATTGACGCCGTCCATGGTGGGCAGGTCCATGGCGCGGAGCGCCTCGGGGATGGCGGCCAGCGCGTCTCTTTCGGATACGTTGATCTCATGATGATCGGTGCGAAATTTCGCGGCCACGGCGCGGGAGTGCTCTGCTTCGGAAAACTCGGCTTCCCGAAAAACGATGGAGAACGTGCTGGGCGTAACCCCACCGCGGCTGAGAATACTGACCAGCGCACTGGAGTCAATGCCGCCGGAGAGAAAGACCCCTACGGGCACGTCGCTGACTAATTGCAGGCGCACGGCCTCTTCGAGAATCGGTTGCAATTGTTCGGCAGCCTTTTTCTCATCCAAGGCGGGTTCCTGCGGGTTGGTCCCTGCACCGGCGAGGTCCCAGTACGGCGATTGCCGCAGGCTGCCGCCTTCCCAAGTCAGCGTGTGGCCGGCAGGAAGAGCTCGGACGCCTTCGATCAGCGTGAGCGGATCGTAGGCCGAACCGAAAGTCAGGCAGTTGATCAGGCCAGCCGGGTCTATGTTGCGCGGCACAAGTCCGGTTCCAAGGAGTGTGCGCACTTCCGACGCAAACAGAAAATACGATCCCGTGTGCGCGTAATAAAGCGGCTTGATGCCCATGGGGTCACGCGCCAGAAATAAGCGGTGCCGGCGCGCATCCCAGATGGCAAACGCGAACATGCCTCGAAACTTCGCCTGGCACTGCTCGCCCCAGCGCGCGTAGGCTTTCAGGAGAACTTCGGTGTCGGAATGGCTGACAAAGACCGCGCCCGCCTGTTCGAGTTCCCGGCGGACGTCGCGAAAATTGTAGATTTCGCCGTTGTAGACGATCCAGTTGCCGGTCTCGGCATCGTGCATGGGCTGATGAGCCAAAGGCGAGAGATCGAGAATCGCAAGGCGCCGGTTGCCCAGGCCAATTTCTGTCGGAACGGTCTCTGAGTCGCGCAACAGGATCGTGCCCGAGTCATCGGGACCACGGTGCGCCAGCGACTGCGTCCCCTGCTCCAACACTCCTTCCGGGATGGGAGCGTTCCGCGCGACGATACCGAAGATTCCACACATGCAAGACTCACCTGGGTGAACAGCTTCTATTAAACACCACGCCGGGCCTGCCGGAACGGCTGCGTTACTTGCACATCCAGCGTCCTTTTTTGCGACCCAGTAGCAACCGCAGCTCGGTAATGCCCTTGCCGACTTGTCTCCAACATCAGACCCGCAACCGTTCTGACTGCCTGACCACAGGCGTACGAGTAACACCTCGCCGGGGCGCAACCTCTTCTTTCCCGGCTTGTGCGACGAGGTTAGTCCGCGGCCTCTCCTTTTTCTGTAGAGGCTCAAGCCGTGACGTCCATAACTCGATGGTAGTCGCGTATTTCGTGTGATCAGATCCAACGATCGAGAGAGCCAATTCTTGGAACTGCCCGTGACGCAACTCAGCGGGCATAGGGCCCCCGATGCCCAGGAGAAACCCTTCCAACGGACGCCTGCTTGGCAAGCTCCGGCGCTCAAGCAGGAAGTGGTTGATGACCACGTCGTACTCCAACTGCAACCCACACTTCCCCGGGAATTGATATGTCAAATAGCTGCACTCCCGCTTTCCGCGACGTTGATATTTGATTCGTTGTGGCGTCAGCCAGTCCCACTGGTTCTGGCCCCAACTTGTCCGCAACTCAATTTCGACTAAGTGAATGGGTCTCGAAGTCTGATTGGTAATGGCAAGATCGGCTATGCAGGCGACACGTCCGTCTTCCAGCTCAAAGACTTGGGACTCGTGAATACCTCCCACTTGAATGATTTCCACTTTCGCGTTCTCGGCCGGTTCATTCGTCCTCGCCAAGTCGACCGTACTCCCGAACTGCGCCAATTCCTCAAGTGATGCTTGGAGCTCTGCCCTTCTCAAAGCAGTCTTGAACATGGAAGCCTCCCGAATGCGTGATTACGAAATAGATACACAACATACATACGTACATGCACTTACTGAATCCGTTTCGATGCTGCAACTCTCTCGGGACAGAAGCGACACCGGCGCACTCCATCCTCGGCTGACAGAACCCGGTAGTCGAAGGCCAGCTGATGGACGCGCTGGCGGACGACGTCGGTCAGCCCGACTTTATAACCCTCCGCAACCCGTTCGCCGTGAACTCCCAGCTCGCGCAGCACCAACCCAACTTGCTTAGCCGACAGGTTCGATTCTTCGTGACGTCCCGTTAGAAGTACGTTTACCTTCTCGGCCAGTTCCCCGATAAAGAAGTGCTTAGTGCCCGGTTTATGGCAGAAGAAGAGCGCGACCTCCGCCACCACGCACCTCGGATCAAAGAACCGAGCTCCAGCAGCCTCCCGGCTTTGGCGCAAGATCTCTTCAAACACCGGTTTGGTCAGCTCGGGGCAGTCGTAGATTGGGGCGAGCCAAGTGCGAGCTTCCTCGCGCATTTCTGGAACAAACGCGCTGCAGTCAACCTCTTGCTCCCGTACTTCTTTGTGGTGAGTCATCCGATATCTCAGCAGCCTGGACTGGAAGCTTTGGGCAATCGCCGTTTCTTGTGCATCCGTCAAGATGGGTAGTGGATCCTGTGCGGGGGACAGTGACGCCTTGAGTCCGCCATCGTCCGTCTGTGATCCCTCGCAGGAAAATGCTCTAGCGCCATATAGATCCAAACGACCCCTTCCATGGACCACGCAAAAATGACGTCGGGTTGAGGCAAGAAGTGTTCGTCTCACACGCCGACCGAGATCGCGCTGACGAATGAGAAGGGTAGCCCCTAGCCGATCAGGAAGCTTGCCTAGACCAGCAAGATCAACATCCCCAAGCAGGACCGGGCGGCGGCAAATACACCCAAGAAGGCGCAACACCTGGCTGACCTCATTCTCCGGCCCGAATAAATGCAGGACTGGCGCCACTGGCATGCAGTCGCAGAACCAAGTGGCCAGCGCGAAAGCAACAAGCAGGTCGACCACCTCAGGTCGAAGACGGGCATGCGTGGTCAAAAAATCTCGGAGTGACGAAATTAACTTCAGGGTCGAACCAAATGACAGGCTGGGAGGGGCAAAACGAACCGTTTTAACAAGACCACCGGCGAATTGCTGTGAGATGTAGGCCACTCCCTCGTGCTTTAGCTTGCGTGTGGTAGTGATCTGGCGGCCGTTCCAACTATGAAGTCGGAGGCGGTCGGGACGGTCGGGATCCGTGACGGACTCCACAACCATTCCTCGCAATATTTCTCCGAAGGTTCTAACGGTGTACACGCCCATTTCTCCAAGAACGCGTTGAGGATCGAGTCACTGTCATGCGGACCGCCGCGTTTGATTGCCCGTCTTCCTCGCGACTCCAGAATCTTGTGTCCGATCTTAGGGGTCGAGTTTCTCCACAAATGGAAAAGGCCCGACCTGAGTCGGGCTTTTCACACACTTTTACTGAGATGATTTTAACACACAGGAGAGGCCGAAAACTATCGATTTCGAGCTATTTGAAACGGTTCTTGCGGAAATCCTCGCGTCTTCTCGGAAGTCTAGTTATATCGTACCACGATATGCTGAGGGCCCCGTGCCTTGATCAAATTCCTATGCACTTGCAGTGGTGGTCGGCTGGTAACGAGAGTCTGACCTGCTTTTGGCCGCGGTGACGGGCGGTTCGTCCGCCGCGACTGCGCCCACACGGTCCGGCCCGGCGTAACCGAGTACAAGTGCACCTGTCGCACATGTCTGAACCTCCACTCGGAGACAACTCTACCGCCCGGGGGAACCCATCTGCTGGTCGACTGACGCTTGTCTGTGCAGACTAAGCCCTGTGCGCCCGGTCACAGCACATTCGTTCTCCCGCCCGCACTATGGGACGCAGGGAGGGCACAATTATGCGCGGCAACGAGAAAGTGATCCAGCAGTTGAATGCGGCTCTCAGTTCGGAATTGACAGCCATCGTGCAGTACATGACGCAGTCCGAGATGTGTCAGGCCTGGGGCTACGGGCGACTCGGCGACCTGACCAAGGCGCGGGCCATCGAAGAGATGAGGCACGCCGAAGGACTGATTGAGCGCATCATCTTTCTCGACAGCACTCCCAGCGTCGACGTCGGGTTAAAGCCTCAACTCGGCAGCAACGTGCAGCAGCAAATGGAGATTAACCTCAAAGACGAGCAGGATGCGGTACACCAGTACAACCAAGCTGTCAGAGTCTGCGTCGAGGCCAGAGACGTTGGCTCCAAGGATTTATTCGACCGCATGATTCAGGACGAGGAGCGGCACGGGGACTTCTTGGAGGCCCAACTTCACTGCATCAAAGAGATCGGTATTGCCAACTACCTCGCGCAACAATTGAGCGTTCAGACGTAGTCATTTATGCCGAGCGAGGGACTGACAACACACGGCGTTTTGACCATCGAAAGTATAGGTAGCCCTATTTCGCCAGACCCACAATCAGATCGCTAGGCCCGGGTAGGTTGATCCGGCATACCTCGGTGAACCCCGCAGCCTTCATCCAGCTAACGTATTCGACCTCGCTGTAACTGGCACCGGCGTCGGTGGCGACGAGCATGTTCAGGGCAAACAGTGCCGCGTGTTGCGGCCCGGTCTTATCGGCATTGAGGATGAAGTCTTGCACGACGAGGCGGCCGTTCGGCGCGAGGGCTTGGCGGGCCCGGCGGAAGACGTCCCGGTTCTGCTCCTCGGAAAACATGTGGCAGATCGCGTTCAGCATGATGAGGTCGTAGCCGGAGCCGAAATCGTCATGGAGCATGTCTCCGGCGCGAAGGCTGACTTGCGCTAAGACGCCGGCCTTGCTGACATATTCAGCCGTCAGCGGCAGGACCTCTGGGACGTCAAGGATCTCGCAGTGCACCTCGGGACAAGCCTTTGCGAACGCGATGGAGTACGCGCCAGAGCCGCCGCCCAGGTCAAGGATGCGTCGAACACCAGCCGTGCCCAGGTTCTTGACCACAAGCGGAGCCCGATCCTTGGCGTTGCGCTGCATACCAGCGATGAAGTTGTCGGTCCATTCGGGCGTATTATCGCGATCAATCGGAATGCGGGTACCCCGGCGCACTGAGTCGGTCAGCGTGCTCCAGCGATGCCAGATGTTTGCTGTGTGCAGCAGACCATTGCGGTGATTATCTTTGGATCCCTGAACAAAGAAACGCGCTGACTCGGGCGTGTTCTGGTAAACGTCACCGCTTTTCGAGAGCACTCCGAGAGCCACCAGCGCGTTGAGCAGCATGCCTGCCGCGCGCGCATTCGCGTGGATCTTTGTCCCGATCTGTTCAGCATTGGTCCCTTCCCCAACGGCGGTAAAGATGTCGAGTTCAAGCGCCGTAAGAATGCAACGGCTCGGCATGTATCCGCGGATCATCTGATCGAGGCGATCGGGCAGCATTCCTGCCTTGTCACGGACGGCTATCGCAGCACGGAACTTTTCCCCATGCTCGACTGACATGGCCTTCATGGCCGGAGCATCGTTCCAGATGAGACGATCGACGGGCTTGTCGTCTCTCAGATGTGTCCCGACAATTTCGGACACATCAGACGAGTGCACGCGCCGGTACCACACGCCCGCCGGATAGACGACCATGATTGGACCTTCATCACAGAGTCCCATGCAGCCGCAAGTAGTGAGCTGCACATCGCGGATGAGACCGCGTGCCTGTATCTCGCGATCTAGCTCGTCGAGCACAGCGAACGACCCGCTGGCCGGGCAGGAAGGGACGCCTTCTGGCTTTTGTTGCGTACAAACGAAGAGATGAAAGCGGAACGGTTCCATTGCGGTCTCCGATCATAGATCAATGTTAGCGCTTTTATGTCGTTATGGCAGAGGCCATGAGCTGCACACTGCGGAGGACGGAGTTTCTCGAGCCCTACAAGGGATTGCGACAGCCTGCTGATGCCGATTTTGCGCCAATGCCCCCTGTACTTGCAGCACGGATGAAAGTTGATAAACTGCATCGTGCGAGCACCTACGCATGAACTTGGGGCCTGGTGGTCCCTCCTGTAGCCGGACTACGCGCTGAGATCGGATAGCGCTCGAAAGCAGCATGGCTGAAAGTTCACTAAGACTTCTGTTGCTACATCCCGAAGACTCTCCGTGGGGCGGCGCCTGGAGCCGGGAGCACTGGGACCTGGTCGTCGATCTCGGCTTCGCAAGCCCCCATACCTATGAAGACTGGAGCCGCAGGCTGGGAACGCGAGCTCTCAGCATTTACCAGTATGCCGGGCAAATGGAGGGATACCGCTGGGTTAACCAGGTTCTTGAGCATGGGCGGGGACGGCTGCTTGACCGCATGGGATTGGACTGGTGGGAATTGCTTGCGGTGTGTAGCTATCAGGAACTCCATGCGCTATATCTACTCAACAACTTTCTGCGGGCTGAGATCCCTTCTGGCCGGGTCGAATTAGCCGCGACCCGTCCGCATGTATTCAGCAGAATTCTTGGAGCGGTCCTGAACCGTCCGGTGCGTTGTTTTCAAGTCGAGAGCGGTGCCGTGCGGCGCGTATCCCGCATGCTGCGATCTGCTCGAAAATTGCGGCCTGCGCAGATCACCGAGATTGCCTTCGATAAATGGGACCCGGCGTATCGGATGCGGCGTCATTTCAAAAAGCGCAACCGGGCCAATCTCACCGATCCCGTAGTCTTGTTGCCTTCTGCTTACTCTAATGTGACGCGATCTGAGCTTGCCTACGCCGGGCAATTGCGGCATCGTCGGTTTCTACTGGCGGCAACCCGGCCAAGCGCCTTGCCTGCCCAACTGCCTAATAATGTAACGGCAACGTCTTTGGCGGCCTATGCCCGGCCTTCCAGTGCAACCGAGGCCGAGACCGCAGAACTACGAAAAGCGTGGGAGCTCTTCCTGCGCACCACCTTGCCGGAGGTGAAGGAATTCCAGCACGCTACCAAGGCCGGCCTCTGGGATTATTTTCCGGAGCACCTGGAAAATGGCTTGCGTCTTCGCGAGGCGTGGAAGTACTTGCTCGACACTGAGCCGGTGGCGGGAGTGTTGTGTGGGGATGATCTCAACTACTACACCCGACTGCCGTTGATTCTCGCCCAGCGCAGCGGCCGCAATGCCGTGTACTGCAGCCATGGCGCCCTCGACGGCGGCTTCCTCTTCAAGCTGCCGCTGGCAGATTCCTACCTGGTGAAAGGGGAGATGGAGAGCGACTACCTGCTACGTGCCCGGGCTATCGAGCCGGAGAAAATCTGGGTGGGAGCGCCAGGGCGAAACGCTTTCGGGGATGGCGGCGAGCCACGCGGTGAGGCCCTGGTGTTCTTTTCGCAGCCCTACGAAGTCGAAGGCGGTCGCACCGACGAAATCTACCGCGAAATTCTGCCCGGTCTGTGTTCCTCTGCGGTTCGGAGCGGGCGAAAGGTCATCGTTAAACTTCATCCTTTCGAGAGCAAGCAAGCTCGTGAGGCACTGGTGACTTCGATTTTGCCCAAGAGCGTCCGTGGTCTGGTGGACGTCGTGGGCGGGATGCCCCCGGAAGAGGTCATGGCGCGCGCCTGGTGCGGCATTACGGTTGATTCCAGCGTCGCGGTCGAGTGTGCTCTCAGGAAGATACCCTTCTTCCTCTGCGGCTGGCTGGACTTCGGGAGCATGGGGTATCTACAGCAATTTGCACGCTTCGGTGTCGGCCGGGTCCTCAATACGCCGGAGGAGATCGAGCAGATCCCTCGGATGGTTGCTGACTATCGACCCGATCCGGCGGCACTGGGGCGACTCTGGCACGGCGCGGATCCTGCCCGGCTGGATGAGATTCTGTTTGGGACCCGGCAGGTGCGTCTGGACCCGTGCGCCTGATGAGTCCAATTTTTTAGGGGGCGTCTGCCCGGCATATGCGAAGCTGGGTTGGGGCCTAGCCTCCGTTGGAGATCACGCGCACCGGTCGGCTGAAGCTGCAAAAAGCGATGATTTGAGACGAGCGCAAAGAACCACCCGCTTATCCTGTTTGAGACGATGCTGCGAGCTTGCAGATCGCCAGCAGCGAGCTACCAACTGGCATCGGCAATCTGCTCACCGTCTTCTGCTCCAAACGTGAAAGCCCATACAGCATCTGGTTGATCCACTCGACCGGCACACGCGCCGGTTTCGGCGGAAGGTGCAGGGCGCGCTCCGTGATTCCCAGGACCATTTTCACGGGGCATGTCCAGTGATACAGGTAGCGTTGCTTCGTGATGCGAAGTCTCGCTTCCGTGCACGTTCTGTGAAGCCGGGCTTTCGTGTAACGGGTGAAGTGGTGATTGATTACGTCGTGATTGGTCCACAGCGCCATAAATGCAGGAACCGTCAGCAGAAGCGTTCCGTCTGACTGCAGCAGGTTGTGCACGTGGCGAAGAGCGCCCACCGGATCCTGGAGATGCTCGAGCACGTCAAGCATCAGGATGAGAGAGTATTGCTTGCCGGGCTGGAAGTCTTGATCGAACGGGCAAACGTAAATGTGGCTGCGATCGGGGTTGGCTGGATTCAATAGCTCAGCAAAAGGCTCAACACCCTCGACTTTACCGAATTCGCGGAGACGGGGGAAAAATAATCCGTCGCCGCAACCCACGTCCAGGATGCGTCCCCAGCCGTTTGGCGGCTTTATGCGCCGCAGGGTCTCGATAATGACCTCACTACGGGCGCGCCACCACCAGTGTTTTTCAAACAACTCGCGGTATCGTTCGCCATATTCGGGATTCAACGGGTTCTCTGTCCGTGCGCGAAGGTGAGTTATTCAGTGCCGGTCGAGGTCGTGCCCCGGCGCCCGACCTCGGCCGGGGACCCTCGCCAGCCGCTGGCGCTCGCAGCCGTCCGACTCACGACTCGATCCACAACATAGTGGGGCCGAGCTTTTGTTTCTTCATAGACTCGTCCCACGTATTCTCCAATGATTCCAAGAAAGAACAGGTTAATGCCCGACAGGAATGTGACGACCAGGATTAATGCCGTGAACCCTTGCGGAGAATGCAGCCAGAATTTGGCGTAAAGAGAGTACAGGGAGAAGATGCCGGAGAGAGCAATGGCTACCGCGCCCAGAATGGACGCAGCTCGCAAGGGAACGATCGAGAAGGCAAAAATGCCGTCCGAAGCCAGCTTGAGGAGCCGGAAAGCGCTGTACTTGGTGCGGCCGGCCTGGCGAGCCGAGCGCTCGATCGGAATTCCGATTTGCCGAAACCCAACCCAACTCCTCAGTCCTCGCAAGTAACGGTGATGCTCCGGCATACTGCGAATCTCATCAATTACCCGTCGCGACATCAAGCCAAAGTCGCCGGCATCAAGCGGCAACTGCACGGGGGAAAGCGTCGCCAGCAATCGGTAGAAAAGCCAGTAACAAACGCGGAGCCACCAAGCTTCTTTCCGGTTGATCCGCCTCACGTAAACCACGTCATAGCCCTGCTGATAGGCCTCCACGAGCAGAGGGATTGCCTCCGGGGGATCCTGCAAGTCGCCGTCCATCAGCACGGCGACGTCTCCGGAGACGTGATCGAGCGCCGCGGCCAGCGCGGTCTGGTGGCCAAAATTGCGCGAGAGTGCGACCAGCACGAGGCGCGCGTCCTCTTGTGCGGCTTTTTCAAGCAGCGCCGCAGTGTGATCGGAACTGCCGTCGTCCACCAGCACGATTTCATGCGGCCCGCCGGGAAGGCTGTCCAAGACGCTTGTCGTGCGCCGAAGCAATTCCGGCACCACCGCTTCTTCGTTGTAAACGGGGATGGCCAGAGAGACCCGTGGAGTGCCGTCCAAACGCTGGTTGGAGATCGGATCAGAAGATGCCATCAACAGATTCCCAGTGACCGAATCGCATCATATCAGGGGCGAAAGGGTTGAAGTGCGCGCTTTCCCCTTGAAGTAAATCATGTTCCACAGTGTAGCGCCAAAACCGACCAGCGGGTACGGTTCCACCACAACCGGATCGAAGCAGCTGTTGAATATTTTCTTCCATTCCTCCAGCGGACGCGCGTATTTGCCCCGGTCCCAACATGCCAGGCGGCGCGCAACCGAAGCCTCCTCGGGCATTACAAGTTCCAGAATGTGGATGTGCCCATCTTCGGTCAGCAGGGTCCGCAAGTGGGACAAGATGTTGGCCACATCCGAATCTGCGAGGTGATGCAGGAAGCTGTTGATCAGGATGAAATCAAAGCGCTCGTCCGGCGACACGCGGTAGACACAAGCATCCGCCACGAGAAAATTGCGTCGATAGCGCGCTCGTGCATGCTGAATATAGCGTTCGTTCAGGTCAATGCCCAGATAGTCGGAATGGGGGAAGTGCCGCGTGTTCGTTCCGGGCCCGCACGCCACATCCAACACCCGGCGCACGGACCGCAGGTCGTTATGCACCCGTATTGGCGCGAACTTCTGCTCCAAAAAAGGGGCTTGCCACGCCCGGTAAACAAAGGTGCGCTCAAGCAGGCTCGCGGCCAGGCTCGTGGGCTTCAATCTCTTGCGACCTCCGTGGGAGATACAACAAATCCGCCGCCGGTCGACGCGGTCCCTAGCAAGCTCAAGGTTTCCACCTCACTTCATAATTGGGGGTGAGCGCTTGTTCCGGGAACTCCCGTTCGAGCACTTCGCGTAGGTCTTGCGGCACCGGACCCGAGAAATCTGGCGCAAGATTTATTACGACCAAGTTCACATTGCGGGCGTGGATGGCAGCGAGAATCCGTTGCGTTCGCCCAGGCTGCTCGTCCAGAAAATCAAATAATGTGCGCGTGGGATTACGAAAGCCGGAAAGAAAATACACCTGCGGGCAGTCCGGAGTGGCATAGATGTACTTCCCGCGTGCATGCTGGTCCACAAGATTGACCAGGTCTGTGTTTTCCTTCGCATCAGCACCGTACAACAGCAACCCGCCCGCCCGGGGAAGAACGAAATCGGGGGTGCTGCCCCGGGACACATGCAGCTCGCGCCTGTTGAACTTAAACCTGGGGGTCACGACTAGCAGAGCATATAGCAGGCAAACGCAGAACAATCCTGACAGCACGCGCCGGGGGGGGGCCTCCAGGAGCGTCCCCGCGGCTAGGACACACAGGATGAGCAGCGGGGCCACGTAACAGAAGTAGATTTGAGCGCTATAGGGAAACTGCACCAGATTGCAAGCTGCCGTTACCGCTAACAGCAGAAAGATTTTTTGCCGCTGTTCGGGGCTTACATTAGTTGCCTTTGCCATCAAGAGCAGAACCCCCGCCACAATAACCACGGGGAGCATATTCCATATCGCAACCCAGATACCGTCAAAGACTGCAGGATGTTTTCTCGCCACGACGGCGACCACCAACGCGGCCGCTACCAGCAGGCTCCCCACCGCTCCCCTGATTTTTCTCGGCGTCTTGAAGATCGCAATTAGGAACATTAAGTCTGCCGCGGCCCCGGTCAGAAATCTGAGGAGCGACTGGGTCTTGACCGTGTACTGCAAGCGCTTGCCTGGCAGTACGAACACCCCTCGGACAAAGTCAGCGATGGCTCCAGGTCGCAGGTAGGGAATGAGAAAAAGCAGGACTGGAATCGCCACTCCTGCTCCAAACAACAGCAGATTCCCCAGGACCGAACTGAACTCCCGGTCCCGGTTCTGGGACTGGAGCCGTTGCCAGATCACGGCAGCCCCGACCGTCAAGGTGGGCAAGAAAAAGTACAGGAAAGATCCCGGGTGGAATCCCTTTCGCAGCAGGGAGAACACCGAGACTTCATACGCCAGAACGCACAATACGGCCAGCGCGATGCAACCCCCGCGCTCCACTCGGGTAACGCGCGCATTGCCTTTGCCTTCTGCGACCAGCAAGAAGAGAAGGGATCCTGCTACGTAATACAGTCCACTCAGTTTGAACAGGAAAGAGATGCCGCCGCAAAGCCCCGCAACGAACAGCCACCGGTGTTGTCTTGTTTCAAAGTGACGAAACAAGGCGGCCAAACCGAATGTCGCAAAGAACAGGTTGTACCAAGACGGCATCGCGGTCGTGTAGTTCGGCACACTCCAAGCAACCGCGAGAAGCGTGAACGAAGCAGCAACCCAGGGCGCCCCGAACCGGGAAGCGATGTAATAGAGGGACGGAACCCAGGCCAGGAAAAACAAGTACAGCATGTAACGCATGCTGGCTAGATTGGTCCCGAACAGCCGGAATGCTCCGGCATTCAGGTAGCTCAGGCCCCCAGTGTAGATTTCATCAAAATCCCGGTGTGGAACTTCCCCCAGCAACACGCGCTCGGCTGACTGTGCCAAGACGCCCTCGTCGTGAGGAAGCCAGCTCCGCCTGATTTCCATCGCCATGTATACGGCACTGAGCAACCAGACAGCCGCCAGCAAAAGCTGCGGAGTTAAGTTTCTGATTCTGGGCGTTTGGTCGATGGCGGATTTGTCCACTAGAGCGACACCAGGGGTGTCAGGCGAAGCACCGAGACAGATCGACCCTCCGGTTGGATTCACAAAGATGCTCCTGGCCAAGAACGCACCGAGATTGTGCGAAGGATTGAGGCTCGGCGGGCTAAGATGAACAGGAAAAACATCGCGCTGAAGTCGACACGGGAAATCTCGGTTCCAAGAAAGAGATTAGATCTCGTTCTCTTCTCGAGACAGGAAGCGCTGAACGCTCCACCACCTCGGAGGCAGAAACAGACTCCAGTTTCTCTTTCAGATCCGACCGAACAGTAAATGCAAGCTTCCTATTCTTGGCGCTTGTCTCGGACGGATTTTATCACTCTGACGACATCTCCCCCTCAGATAGCCGGACCAAATCCTGGAATCGGTCGCTCGCCTTTGTGAACAAACACAGGACCCAGCACACCCGAAGGTCGGGTGTACCCCTGTTGAAGACGGCTCAATCTGATGACATAATCGGACGTGATGCACACCGATCTCAAGCCCGCCGAGGACTCAATGAGGCTATGGCATTGCGGGTCGGTTTACGGCGCATGGTGCTTGATCGGTATTGTCGGTGTCGTCGTTAGCTTCTCGAAAATCGGATTCGACGGGTTTCTCGGCGCGGCTTGTTATGGTGCCATCTTCATGCTGGCGCTCAATTTTCTTGTCAGCACCATAAGAACCGTTCGCCCCCCGCATCGGCGCACCCTCTTCACTCGGTCGGGCTTTTTCATAGCCCTTGCCCTCATACCGATGGCGTCCAAGCTCTCTAGAATGTGAAGAACACCTCCCGCGTTCCGCTAAAACCCAGGTCATCCAGTTCGCAAATGAGTACCGAACCTCCGCCCTTCCCGACGCATTTGTCTACGAACAGACTGAAAACAAAGGGCTTAGTGGGTTCGTTTCGCAAAAGCCTGCGTTGGCCGTCGTAAAGGGGCTACTTTGCCCTCTTCTTTTTGGCGACCAAGCGTTGTATGAACTTGGGCCCTTCCTTCTTGTAGGCCTCAACTCCATCAGACAAAAGTAGTTCGCAGATCTGGGAAACGCTTCTCGCCTCGCTGTTGGCGATCTCGAGAATCTCGTTCTTCAGTTCCGGGGCAATGCGAAAGGCAAGGAAATTCTTCTTTGTCGTCACGCCCAAGACTATAGCTGTAACAGAAAGCGAGGGACAACCAAGAATTTAATTGCAATTATATACATCAAATGGTATCATTTGTTATCACTAAGATAACACACGGAGGCTTATGACCGATCCAGCAAATTCCAACTTAAGTCGACGCCAAACCCGGCCACAAGACCAAATGAGAAAGAACTTGGTGGTCGCCCGGCGACTTTTGGGACGCACTCTGCCCACACGGTTAGCCGAGTCATTGGCATCGTTGTCTAAGGATTTCGCCTTCTCTCTAAACAGCGGTGAGATTCAATTGGTCAACGGTAAATGGTACGTGACCCACACAGGCCTTATTCGGCTCGCTCGACGCAAGAGATGCTGCGGAATCCACGTTGAAGCCGTCGATTCGCTCTCTGATTCCGCAGCACGCCGGTTCGTCCTCAAGGCCACGGTCTACCCTTCCAAGAATTCCTCTGGCTTTGTCGGTTACGGGGACGCTGATCCATCCAACGTCTCGCCATCGGTCCGTGGGGCCGAGATGCGCGTGGCAGAAACTCGAGCGGTCAATCGCGCCCTGCGCAAGGCGTATGGTATTGGCATCTGCTCCGTCGAAGAAATCGGGTCGCTTCCGACTTTGAGCGAGAAGCTCCCGGCTCAAAGCACGCATGGCAATGGGAACAACGGCAATGGAAACGGGACCGGCCCCAGGGTTCGGGACCGTCTCTGCCAACTCATTCGCCGGTATCAACTCGATCCCGCTCTGGTCAAGGCATATGCCGTCGACTTCTGCGGCGTGAAGACCCTCAAGGAGGCCACCCGCGACCAGGTCGAGACCTTCGTCCAGCAACTCGCCGACTGGGCCGAGAAAGACCGCAATGCCCTGCTCTGCCAGCTCAACAGCTACGCTCGTCCCAACCAGCGGGAGGGAGTCGCATGAAACGCCAAGTCCCCGGTCTCGCCCACCTGTCCCGGGATTCACGGCCTGAGATTCCCGACGGAGTCTTCCTCGTCCGGGTCGACGGCGCACAGTTCCGTTGGCACCTTCAGAAGCCCTTCTACGTTCTCCGCCTCTCCATCCTCGAACCCAACCAGTTGGCCGGGCAGCCCATCGTCGGACGTCTCTACTGCACCCAGAAAGCGCTCTGGAAGCTGGGCTGGTTCCTGCGGGATTTCCTCTATGACCCGGAACTTCTGGCCCACGAACAAGTCGATGAGAAGGCTCTGCCCGGGCTATGCGGCGTGGTCAAGATCAGCCACACCATGGTCAACGGGATCTCCCTGATCAACCTCGACGGCTTCGCCCCGGCCAGTCAGTGGGAAGAACTGTCCCCCACTCCCCGTTCGACTATTTCTCCCTCTCCCTCCGCGGAGGCACGCCGATGACCTACAGTTACACCCAGATCAGTCAGTACCTGACCTGCCCACGCCGCTATCGCTACCGCTACCTCGACGGCTGGAAGGAAAAAGACACCCGGGCCGCCATGCTCTTCGGGCGAGCCTTTGAGCAGGCCCTGGCAGCCTACTTCCTTCGCGAAGACCCGGCCGCTGCCCTGTTCCAGGAATGGTCCACCTGTCAGAACCAGGAACTGCAGTTTTCCAAGGGCGACACCTGGGACCGGATGCTGCAGCAAGGCATCATGCTGCTCGACCGCTTCTGCCGCGACGACCGCATCGATGTCCGTCAACCCCGCCGTAACCTGCAGGTCAAAGTGGCCAAGCCTATCTCCGGAATGAACGAGTTCGTCGCCTACATCGATGCCATCGGGCAGTTGGACGGCGCCCGCTGCTTACTGGAGTGGAAGACTACCTCCAACCGCTATCCCGAAGAACCCGACGGACTGTTGGCTCTTGACCCCCAGTTGGTCTGCTACTCCTGGCTGACCGGCATCTCCGAGGTCGCCCAGATCGTCTTCGTCCGCAAACGCCTGGTCGAAGTCCAGTACCTGCGCACCACCATCACAGACCAACAGCGCCAGGAGTTCGGCCAGCTGGTCCAAGACACCATCCGTCGCATTGAATCCGCCCAGTTCCTGCCGCACAGCGGCATCCGCTTTCCCCAGAACCCCTGCAGCAGCTGTCCCTATGTGGGCTTTTGTCTGGGACGACAGGACCTGGCCGAAGCCGCCCTGGTCCGGCGGCCAGGAGCAGACCACCTTGGTTGGCTTGACGAGCTTACGTACTAAGGATCTTCCGATGCCCCCGAAACTCGACCGTCGGCGCGCCCAGTTCGTGCTGACCAAAATCGACGAGATTCTGGCCTGGGAGCAGCGGAAGGAGGCGGAACGGGACACCAGGTTCGTGGAACTGGGACGCTATCTATGTGAGGTGCGGGCGGGTCAGTACTGGCGGCTGGAGAACCTGAAGTCGTTTGATGAGTTCCTGGAGAAGCGCTTCCCCGAGTCCAGGCGCAAGGCTTACTACCTCATGTCAATCCACGAGCACCTGCCCCCACAGGCGAGGAGAGAGCTGAAGGAGGTGGGGTGGACGAAGGGGCTGGAGCTGGCCAAGGTAGCACGTCGGGACGGGCAGCAGTTTGATTGTGCAACCTGGTTGCACAAGGCCCGCGGGATGCCGAAAGAGGAGTTCAAGCGGGCGGTCGAGAAGGAACTGACGGGCAAGGACACCGAACCGTGGGAGATCATCTACTTCAAGTTGTACAAGAGCCAGATTCCGGTGATCGAGCAGGCCGTGGAGACCGCCGCCCGGATGCTGGGCTCGGACCGGTCGCGAGGCTACTGCCTGGAGATGATCTGTGCGGACTTTCTGGCGGGAGCCAACCTGGACAACCAGAACCCGGAGACGCTGCTGTTTTCAATGACCAGATTCTTCAAGTTCTTGTCTGAACCCCAAAAACGCGCCTTTCTCCAAGAAATCCTGCCCAAGGCCTCATGAACCCGATTCGACCTAGGCAACCGCGTCTGCGGCTAGTTGGCGACGCCTACCAGCAACTATGCCGACAAGTGCTCGAGCGAGATGGTTGGAGGTGCCAAGGCTGTGGAGCAATGCACCAACTGCAGGTCCACCACAAGGAATTCCGCAGTCACTCAGGTGCCGACTCGGAAGAAAACCTCATCACTCTTTGCGATCGTTGTCACAAACTAGCTCATGCAAACGACTGAGGGTACCACTCAGCAAAACCACGCACGGCACCCCCACCACTGCCTGGAGCTGCTCCGGTGCTGCTAGAGTCCCCGCCGCTCCCGACGCACGTCCGGTTGTCATAAGAGCTCCGCTCATGGTCACCAGAACATTGTAGGTTCTGGCCGCAGCAGTCGGTTTCTCTTGATGATCGCGATCGGAGTTTTCCGTATGAAAAAATGAAACTGACCGACCACGGGAAAGTACATTCCGGTTAAAATTCTGACATGACCGATGCCGACGAACTGAAGTTGAACATCGGTTGTGGAACTTCGGGGATCGAGGGATGGGTGAATATCGACAATTCGCCCAGCATCCTGCTCTCACGTTTGCCGCTCGGGAGAAGGATTTTCCGGACTCCGGACTGGCCACGTGACGTGCGCCGCGCCGATGTTCGCAAGCGGATTCCGTTTCCCGATTTGTCAGTCTGGTGCATTTATTCTTCACACACCTTCGAACACTTCACCTACGAGGAGTCACGGGCCGTAGCGCGGGAGTGTTATCGCGTTCTCCGGCCCGGCGGCGTTCTGCGGATCGTCGTGCCCGACCTACGAATTATGGTGCTCGACTATCTTGCGGACAGCTCCGATTCCATGGCTTCTCACAGATTTATCTCGCGGCTTCTTCTGACGGCGAGCGTTCGCGACATCGTGCACGCCGGCGCGCATCACAAACAGATGTTCGACGCGCGCTCGCTCGTCCACATGCTGAAGGAAGCTGGTTTCCCGGCGCCTGAAGTAAGTACCTTCCGTAACAGCCGGATTGCCGAGATCGCGGAAATTGAGCTAGAATCCAGACGCTCCGAGAGCCTGTACGTTGAGGCTACAACATAATTCCCACATCTAAACCTTCTTCGCTAGCGAAACCGTGCGATTCGTGCCGATTCGCCCACGGAAGTTTTCACGACGGACACACGCAGATGAGACCCCCAGAAAGAACCTCTTCCGCGGGCACATCACTGACTAGCTGAGCGGACGGCTTCTTCCAGAATTCGCTGTAATCGTTCGGCGGTGCGTTGGTCATTCTCTGCACAGAAAGACGCCGAAGTTCGTCAGGCGGTTGCCGAATTGTCCACAAGATCCCAATGCGAGGACCGAAGCAGAACTCGGCTTCCCAGGTCAGAGTGTGGCCGGGTGTAAGCGCCCGAGGTGGGAAACTGCCGGCAGATCCTGAGCGCCTCGGATGCGGGCGGCGTCGGCTCGTCCGGGACACTTAAAGGGGCTGGTGGCACTGGTCGGTGTGCTGGCGGATACTGTGAAACCGTATACAGGATACTGCCAGGGCTTCAGTCTGGCGGAAAGAGGAGGACCTAACCTCGTAGTAGAGCATCCAACCCTCGTTGCTACCTCAGTCTCTCTGGGTCTGTTGGTTAACTTCTTCCCTCTGAATGCTTCACGCTCTTGCGTTTGATTGCTGTTGCGGCTGGAGTTCTGTCATACCAACGACCGGGGAATGGCAAGCGTGTTCCACGAGGCCCGCTGTAGAGGGGTGCGATCGGACGGGCGCAGTGCGGCGGCATAAATATCATACCCGGCCTGGTGTAGGAGCTCAGCCACCAACTGCGAATTCTCCGGAGCCACCTCGCACCATATGACGGGCCGCGCCGTCTGCAGAAGTTTTGCCGACCCTTGCAACACCTTGACCTCTGCAGCTTCGGCATCGATCTTCAGCACAGATGGAGGTGGAAAGTACTCCAGGAGGAAATCCAAGGAGACGGTGATGGTCTGCTGAGAATAACGGTCCCCGCCTATCTGGGTCGATCCCGGAGTGGTCGCCAAATGATTCGCTGCGCGCCCCCGCTCCGCGATCTGGAACGAGCTGACCCCCGAGGTCTCCGCCACGGCGGCACAGAGCACGGCCACCGGTGCCACCGCGCGACCATGTTTGGGCAGTTCCAGCGCGGAACAGGTCAGCAGGTGCGCTAGCCAAAAATCCGGCTCGATAGCCAAAACATAGCCCGTCGGGCCCGCAAGAGCAGACGAGCAGAAACTGAACAACCCGACGTTCGCACCTACGTCCCAAACTACATGTTCGGTCTTTACCATCTCCCGCGCCATTTCACAGAGCATCGGGTCTACTTTCGCCAGATCCCGCAGCCAATAGCGCAGGCTCGCCTCGGGAGAAACATAAATCGCTAAGCTTTGGAATTCACGGGGTAGACGCCGTCGCAGGACCACACCTCGACTTATCAGCTCAGCCCACCTTCGCAGAATCATATCGGATCATTATCATCTCTTTGTGCCTACGTGCTGCGGTTGGCAATCTTAAATATGTGTCTAAGAGGCTACTGGCCGGAGACTCGCTCGAGCTTCCCCAGGTCGTTATTTACCAACTAGTAATAGCGCTCGGCAATGCCCCGTCTCTATAGAGCCCCGGCTAGTGTTGGTGGCTATTGGAACCTGAAAACTGCTTCAGGGCGATCAGGTCAAAGACACGTTTTCGGCTAATGGGCCGGCATGCTAAACGACCATCACATCCGGAGTCTCCAAGGAACTCTGCGCATGAAACGCTCCTCAGCAATCGCCCAGAAGCGGGACTATTTGGGAACGGCATGAAATGGGCATGTCTCCTCTTGGTCGAATCTGGGGCGCTAGCTTGTCTGTCGGCGACGGTGCAACCGAACCCTACACAATCAGTCTTATTGTTCTGTAGCAGACCGACACGCGATAGAATGAGAAGGCTACAGGCTGCAAACAAGATTGGCTATGACCGCTACTCGCGCCAGAATACCGCTTCTCGACCTGAACGCGCAGTACCACAGCATTAAACCGGAGATCGATGCGGCCATTGCCGGAGTGCTGGAGAGCAGCCAGTTTGTGCTCGGTGCTGAGGTCACAGCTTTTGAAGAAGAGTTCGCAGTTTACTGCGGAACTTCGGAGTGTATCGCTCTGAATTCCGGAACCAGCGCTCTGCACTTGGCTTTGCTGGCGGCTGGAGTTGGAGCGGGCGACGAAGTAATTACAGTGCCATTCACGTTCGTCGCCAGCGTAGCTGCTATTGGGTATGTTGGGGCACGGGCAGTGCTCGCCGATATTGATCCATCTTCGTTCACGCTTGATCCAGCTGCACTTGAAGATGCAATTACGGCTCGTACCAAGGCGATCCTGCCGGTGCATCTCTATGGCCAGCCTGCCGACATGGATCCCATCATGGAAGTGGCCCGGAGGCGTGGGCTGGTCGTAATCGAAGATGCCGCCCAGGCCCACGGAGCTAAATACAAAGGGCGGCGGGTGGGCAGCATTGGCGATCTGGCGTGCTTTAGCTTTTATCCTGGCAAGAATCTTGGCGCCTACGGAGAGGGTGGGGCTGTTACGACCGGCAACTCCGAATTTGCGCGCACGATTCGCATGCTGCGGGACTGGGGACAGGACCGGAAATATCATCACGTGTTGCGCGGATTCAACTATCGGATGGAAGGCTTTCAGGGGGCGATTCTGCGCGTCAAGCTACGTCACCTGGAGCAGTGGACGGAAGCGCGCCGCGCGGCCGTGGCCAGGTACAACCAACTCTTGGCAGACTCCGGAGTGGAAAGGCCGAGAGAAATGCCCTGGGCCCGCCACGTCTATCACACCTACACCCTGCGCAGTCAGGATCGCAACGGCTTGCAGGCGGCGCTGCAAGCAGAGGGAATTCAGACTGGCGTCCACTATCCCGTACCAGTGCACCTGCAGCCCGCATATGCCGACTTGGGTTACGCGGAGCCTTCCCAAACGCCGAAGAAGCGGCAAGCCAGGTGCTTTCGCTCCCGCTGTACCCTGAACTCTCGCCACGGGCCCTCGCCGAGGTGGCCGCTGCGGTGAAGAAAGTTACCTTCCGCAGAGTACAGACGGTGGGCTAGCTGAGCACGGGCGTGGACGCAGTCACAGGCACGGCACGGGAATTTAGCGACAGGTTGCCCAAGAACATCGGCGGCGTGATGCAGGTAGTCTGGGAACGACCAACGATTCTTTCCCAGTAAAGGGCTCGAAGGGCTGTGAAGGAGTTGCGCTAGCGCACGCTGCTGCCGGCAGCGCCTTGTGCACGTTACCGCGACGTACGTCCGCGGGCCAACCAGGAAACTTCGGCAGGCGAGGTGCGCGGGGATTCTGGAGATCGTGGTGGTCGGCGAGTTGTCGATGTTGTGCCGGGCCGGAATACCTGAAAAGCCTTTACCCAATATTGATGTTGATGTTGATCTCCGCTTCCAGCATACGACGTGATGCTAGCATAAGGAAACGGTGGCCTATTAGCGAGTAGTGACTTTCAGACCAATTCACGATAAATCCCTCCGTCGCGATACCATGTCACTGACCAGCATATTTACCTTGCGGAACTAACGGCATATGCGACAACGGACCCATATTGGTAATTCCCGGCCATTCGCGCGCAACTATTTCGGTTCAATTCGCTGGCTTCAGTGGCTTCTTGCCTTGCTGGTGGTCTGCTATGCCATGCAACTCCTACAGGCGTTCAGTCCACTCCGGATCGATGGAGATGGCATCGATTACTTGACGGCAGCCGCATCAGCGGCGGATGGCGAGGGATTGGTGTCCCTCAGCAGAGCAAACCTGCGTCCACTGGGCTACCCAGTAATGATCGCGGCTCTCGATCGAATGGGGATTGCAAGGCCATGGAGTTTGGTCGTGCTCAACTGCGGGTGGCTCCTGGTGGGATTGGTCGCCAGCTACGCTATCGCAAGGATGGCCTATAAATTAGGCGAAAAGTTGGCCTTGCTCACATGCCTGTTGACTGTTCTCAGCTTCTCAATAACGAAACACACTCCGTTAGTGGCGAGTGATATCCCTTACTTCGGATTGTCGCTGGCCAGCCTGGCCGCGTTCGAGCGTTTTGAGACCGCACATGGCAAAGTTCTCCAACAAATCGCACTGTTGTTGGCGGGGATTTTTCTCTTGATAGCCGCGACGCTGACCCGCTCCATTGGGATTACATTGCTGCCGGCGCTCGGCTGGTCAGTAATACGAGTCAGTCTGGTACTGAGACGCCTTTTCGACAACAAGCGGCACATGATCGGCGGCTTCGTGATCGTTGCTGTTGCCATCGCCGTCTGGTGGGGACGGTTCGCCCACAGTTATTATGGGACGCTGTTCATCCAGGCCTATCACGGTGGTCTGGGCCAGACATTGGCAGGTAACGCATTCATGCGACTGAAGCATCTGGGCGAACTAACGCTCAACGTCCCGCTGACCAAGTTCCCGGCCGTAAGGTCTGTATCCTGGATCGTGGGTTCGATGGTGGTAGTCGTGCTTCTTCTCGCGCTCTGGCGCCGCAGGCTTGCTCCTACAACCACGGATGTCTACTTGCTTTCTTGCCTTGGCGGCTTGCTGCTCACGCCTTGGGCCGGGGGGGCGGGGCGCTACCTTATCCCGGTTCTGCCGATTCTAATTGCGGCGGTCCTCGCTGAACTGAGGTTGCAGTGGGAGGGGTTGGGTTGGGGCCGAATGGGGGTTTACGGAATAGGCGCCCTTTACGTCGCTATGGGAGTGGTAGCGATGGGTTACAGTACTTGGATCACATTCTCTGGACCCAAATTCCCCGAGCGATACGGTGATGGCAAACTCGCGGCCACCTACCGGTTTTTTTTGCTGAACCAGCCGCCTGCGCAAACCGAGGACTTGAATCCAGCGGCTCTCAAGGTTTTACGGCGCTACGGTGGACACTGATAGTTCTGTCATTGCCATTAGAGGCGCGGTCCGCATGTTTGTTCTTACTTTCCCGGAATGAGCCGAGTACCGTGACCACGAAAATGAGACATACAGAACAAATGCTCAACCGACAACCATTTCGGCTCCTATGGCCTGGCTCAGTGTGGGTGGTTCAAGAGCAACTAAGCCGAGAGAGGTTTGCAGCAAAGCACTTGGTATTGCGCACCCAATGGTAGCCGCAACAGATGAGGCTCGAGGGAACGCAGCACTCTCGCAAAAGTCGGGAAGAAAAAGAGATAGTCAGTACTCAGATATTCAAACCCTCCTCCGACGAGCATGCGCCGCGCCTCGGTCGGGGTGAGCGTTATCGCATCCCGGTCAAAGACGCACTCGGACATGACGTAACGGGTCCCCGGATTCCACGGGTTGTTTTCCCAAAAGGCGAAGATTCCCCCTGGCCGCAGGCAACGGTAAACGTAGTCAACGGTTGCAGCGCGCTGTTCGAGCGGAATGTGGTGAAAGACACCGTTGCAGTAGGCTAATTCAATTGTGGCATTGGGTATGTACTCTTCGAATGTAGCGAAGGCGCAGAAGGGCGACTTGTATCGGGCATTTGCCACGTCGAGCGAGCGCAGCGAGACGTCAAGGCCAATCACGGACTCAACATTGAGCAAATCACGGAATAGCGGGGAGGTGTCACCAACACCACACCCGTAGTCCAGAATGGATTGCGGGCGCTGTTTCAATCGACGGAGGCAAGACTCCAAATGCTGGACTCGGCCGTGGGCGAAGAATTCTTTGGTTTCGCCGCTGACTAAGAGGGCCCGGTCGAGGTCGTCGTCGTAGGTGTCGGTGAACTGGTCGAATTCGGAGGTCATCATCGCCGTCGCAATCCCAATACACTCAGAAAGAAACTGGCCAACACAGTTTGGGCTCCGAGGACCAGGAGTAGCGCGGCGGGGATCACGACGCGCATGGTGTGCGAATAGTTGAGCGCGCCGAAGTGCTGGGCTCCCCAATCACGAACGGAATAGAGGGAAGTACCAAAGCCGGCGGTCATCAGGAGCGCTCCCAGCACAAGTCCCACCTCCAGGGTGATGTAGCGGAACAGCTTGTCGAGCGCCGGGTCTGGGGGCAATAGGCCCTCAGAAATGGCAAAGATCTTGGTGAAGACAGCAAAGGCCACCGCCTGGAATCCGAGCAGGACGAACGCGGCGGCATACACCATCGTATGTACGTCGAAAGTAACGTCGCCTACGGTTCGTGGCGCGGGCAGCAGCCAGAGTCCCAGCAGGGTCCCAACCAGCATCAGAGCGAGGCCCGGGTATAGGAACAACCAGCGAGGGCTGTAAAGCAGCAGAAAACGCAAATGGCGCCAGCCGTCCCGCCAAGTGCGAAGATGAGAAGCGCGGGTGCGGCCATCCTGAGAAAGCGTGGTTGGAACTTCTGCCACCTGAAGTTTCAACAGAGTAGCCTTAACCACCATCTCGCTGGCGAACTCCATGCCGGTAGTGTGCAGGCCCAATCGGGCGTAGGTCGCCTTGCTGAAGGCGCGCAATCCGCAGTGGAAGTCACCAAAGGGACTCTTGAAGAAGATCCGTCCGAGACCGGAAAGGACCGGGTTACCCAAGTACCGATGCAGGAAGGGCATGGCGCCGGGCTCGATGCCGCCACGGAAACGGTTGCCCATCACCAAGTCGGAGCCGGCGCGGAGCTTTTCGACAAAACGCGGGATATGTCCGAAGTCATAGCTATCGTCCGCATCGCCCATCACGACGTATTTGCCGGAGGCGGCGGCGATGCCGCCCATGAGAGCGCTGCCGTATCCCTTGGCCGGGACCCGCACGACCCGCGCGCCCAGCCGTTCGGCAATTTCGACGGAACCATCGGTGCTGCCGTTGTCGGCGACGATGACCTCGCCCACAATACCCGCCCGATCGAGGGCATGCTGGGCTTTCCGGATGCAGGCTTCTAGCGTCTCTGCCTCGTTGAGGCACGGCATCACGACCGACAGTTCTATGGGCGCGGTTCCGTTCACTGGCACGGCATGGGGGCGCGATTCCGAGTCTGACCTAAGGGCCACAGGCACTATTCAAGTCCTAAAGCAAAGAGCCGAGCATATGCTCAAAATTGAGGTACCTGAGATGATAGCAGGAACGCGGGAACCTCCGGAACCGCGGAAGATAGCGCGTCGCACCGCGGGCATTTAGGCGGTGGGGATTAGCTGCTTGGGTCCTAACCTAACCTCTGGGCGAAGGCAGGAAGATCGCATGAAAAGGATGGCACGCCTGCGACATGGTGGGTTGCTTACTTCGCGTGCGGGCAGCGGTCCGATCGGCTATTCTAGATGGCTATGCTTGCGCGTTACGGGCACATGTACTTCGGGCTCCTGGTACAACTGGCGGTAGGGCTGGGCGTTTGTTTGCTAGCGTGGTGGGCCCCCGAATTGGCAACTCCTGGTTTCGGACGGTTGAGGATCTCGGCATCCGACTCGCCATTCGCAAGCAACTGGCGATCGTCGTCGTGTTCATCACGACCGTTGGGGTCCGCTTGCTACTGTTGCCGCTAGGAGTGCCGCTGGCGGGGACCCATGACGAGTGGAGTTATCTACTCATGGGAGATACATTCGCGCATGGACGGCTGTCTGCGTAATCATTAAAACCACATCGTCTTCTTCCTTCATTGTCCTGATCTCGACAGACTAAGCACCTTTTTTCCTATATTCAAATTCAGGGCCCTAGCACCCACCGGTGCCTTCGCCATTATTCGGACGGCTGCAATTCCTGTCACTAAGAAAAATAGAGCATAGTATCTGTACTCATAGGACGGAAACAGACAAAAGCGAAGCAACGAATAGAACCCTGACGCTCCGAGAAGGAGTCTGGTCTCAAAATCCGCGTTCTGAAAAGTCACTAGCCACAGCAGAAAGAAAATAGGAACTGAACCGTGGACCACTTCTCGAAACCCTGAATCCAACGCTGCGAAGTAGTCGCCCAGACCGAAATGTGGAATGGCGGTTGGTTCTCCATTCGCGAATGTGTGAAAGTACAGCGATTTCCATCCGTAACCGAAGTGCGAGATGAAAACAAAACTGGATACGGCAGCAACCGCCGTCACAAGCCCCGTCGGGAGATCTATTCTGTGATGAAAAAGGAGCGTGCCTACAAAAAGGACACAGAAGATCGCGTTCTCAGGTCTGACCCAGACCGAAAGAAGGAGGGGTAAAACAGCGAACTTCTTCTGCTTCATGACGGCCCAAATTCCGATCAGCAAGAGAAGAGTCGACATGCCGTCAGGTTCGTTAAGCTCGCCAAGGGCGAATACCTCTGGTAGCAATAGAATTGCTAACGAAAGCAGAGAACCCGTGTAAAGCCAAAGCATACCAGCAATTCCCAAGAAACACACTGCGGAGACGATGCGGCTGGAGTCGAAAACACTCGCCCTCGCTTGGTGAACTGCAATCATCGACAGAACGTATAAGGGTTTCACAGAAAAATATGGCAAATAGGCGGCAGAGTAGTAGGCATCTGCTGCCCGCCGTCGAAGATCTCTGGCCTGAAGATCATCGGCGTCCGTACCGCGAAGATGGGGAGTGAGTGGTTCTCGGTAGACAATCTCGTGAACTCGGACGGGGTCGTTTGTATCAGACAATGCAACATTTCCTGCATACGCGAGAAGATCGATACCGTACGCCGGGTGTCTATAACAATGGAAGCCTAATGCCAACGAGATAACTAGGTAGATTCCAACATATACTCCGCGTTGGTTCTGACAAATCACCTATATTCAGGATACTCGAATTCGGAGTCAAGTGCACTCCACATGATTGTTCGCCAGGCACGCACGTGTGGATTACCATGCTGGGAAAGAAGACCTCGCTGAACATCGCGACGGCGGCGGGGATTGTGCCTTACGAACTGCTGCGCAAGTGCCGCGCATTCTGAAGACGAATGCTGGAGGCTGGCCCTTGTTCCCTGCGGCACCTTCCGCACCGAGCAACTTACAACACGTTCCTAGTGCGGCTTTCCAATGGCCATCAACGAACTGCCCAGCGGGAATGGGATTCTGCCCAGCGCCTTTTGCTCGAAACGCGATAACGAGAAGAGAAACGAGTTGACCCCCGTCGAGGGCACCTGCGCGGGCTTTGGCTTCACTTGAAAAGCGCTCTCGTACACTCGCACCGCAATCTTGACGGGGAACGTCCAGTGATAGAAGTAGCGCTGCTCGGTGATGCGCAGACCAGCCTGCTCCGCCACACTCCGAAACTGTCGCCGGGTGTAGCGCGTAAAGTGCTGATTCAGCGCGTCGTGATTGGTCCAGAGCAGCATGAAAGCTGGCACGGTGATTAGAAACGTTCCGTTGGGTTCGAGTAGATCGCGTACCCCGCGCAGCGCGGCAACCGGATCCTGCAAGTGTTCGAGAACGTCCAGCATCAGGATCAGCGAATACTTGCAACCTGGTTGGAAGTTGGCGTCGAACCCGCCGATGTAAATGCTGGCCCGATCAGGATTGTCGGCGGCGACCAGTTCCGCATCGGGCTCGACTCCCTCGACCTCACCAAACTGGCGAAGTTGTGGGAAGAACAAGCCGTCTCCGCATCCGATATCGAGGATGCGCTTCCAGCCTTCGCAAGGCTGCAGGCGGCGCAGTGTTTCGACGATCAGTTCCGAACGTGCGCGCCACCACCAGTGCCTTTCAAACAATTGATGGTATTGTGCGGCGTAGGTGCGGTCCAAACCGGTAGGTCCTCGCGGAAGGCAAGGTCAGTCGCTGGCCATTGCCGAGGGGCTGCGCCGCCAGGCAGATGACGTCGGACTTCCGTAGCTGTCCCCGTTTCTGTCAGCCATGCGTCCGACGACTCGGTCGACGACGTAGTGCGGGCGAGCCTTGGTTTCTTCGTAGATCCGGCCGACGTATTCGCCGATGATTCCAAGAAATAGCAGGTTGACCCCGGACAGAAATGTGATCGCGACGATCAAGGCGGTGAATCCCTGCGGAGAGTGCAGCCAGAACTTGGCGTAGAGCGAGTACGAGAACAAGAAAGACACTGCGATGGCGAGCGACCCGAGAATCGAGGCAGCCCGCAAGGGAACGATCGAAAACGCGAAGATGCCGTCGGAGGCGAGCTTCAGCAGGCGGATCGGGCTGTACTTAGTGTGTCCGGCCTGTCGAGCGGAGCGTTCGATGGGAATGCCGATTTGTTTGAAGCCGACCCAGCTACGTAGGCCTCGCAGGTAGCGATGGTGCTCGGGCATGCGGCCGATTTCATCAATGACGCGCCGCGAGAGAAGACCGAAGTCGCCGGAATCCAGCGGCAATTGAACGGGGGAAAGCGCCGAGAGCAGGCGGTAGAACATCCAGTAGCAGAAGCGAAGCCACCACGCCTCTTTGCGCTTGACCCGGCGCACATAGACGACATCGAATCCCTGCAGGTAGATTTCCAGTAACTGAGGAATTGCTTCGGGCGGGTCCTGAAGATCGCCGTCCATGAGGACGGCGACGTCACCGGAAACGTGGTCGAGAGCGGCAGCGAGAGCGGTCTGGTGTTCGAAGTTTCGCGAGAGCGCAACCAGCACGACTCTCGAATCCTGGCAAGCCGCGGATTCCACCATGGATGCCGTGCGGTCTGAACTTCCGTCATCGACGAGGACGACTTCGTGCGGGCCTTCCTGGAATCAGGTCCAGGACAGCGGTTGTGCGACGAAGCAATTCCGGAATGACGGCTTCTTCGTTGTACACAGGAATGGCAAGGGAGACTCGGGGGAACTCCCGAACCTGCTCAGGTAATGTCGGGTCTGACGACATCAAAAAAAGCCCTCGGAAACTTGCGCTACATGATATCAGGTGAATTCACGGATGGAGCTTTTCCTTTGAAATAGAACATGTGCCACAGCTTCACGCCGAGCGCGGTCAGGGGATAGGGCTGAGCCACGACAGGCTCGAATATTCCGGTGCAGATCCGCTCCCATTCGCGCAGGGGACGCGCGTATCGGCCACGGTCGTGCCGCGCGAGCTATCGGGCGGGCGAAGCGTTCCCAGGCATCACGAGTTCCAGGACATGAATGTGTCCGTCAGGGGTCAGGAGCGTACGGAGATGGGAGAGGATGTCCACGACGTTGGAGTCTGGGAGATGGTGCAGGAAGCTGTTGACGAGGATGAAATCGAATCGCTCGCTCGGTGGGACGCGGTATTTGCAGGCATCGGCTACGAGGAACTTACGACGATGGCGCGCTCGCGCATGTTCGATATAGCGCGGGTTGAGGTCGATTCCCAGATACTCGCTGTTGGTGAAGTACCTGGTGTTGGTTCCGGGACCCCGCAGGCTACGTACAGCACTCGCCTGACACGCTGCATGTTCGTGTGCGCAAGCACCGGTGCGAACTTCTGGTCTGCAAACGGCGCCTGCCACAAGCGATAGACGAGCGTACGTTCCAGAACGGCCTCGGTCAGGCTCATCAATTCCCTTCCTTCCACCGGATTTGATAATGGCACGTGATCACTGTGCTTCGTTTCCGTACAGCTAGTGGCCGTGCAGAGACTTTACGAGGTCATTGGCAGCAAGCGAACCCCGTGCCAGTTTGGTCGTGAGAGTCTGGACCCTGTTGTCAGCTACCACGGTTCTCCCCGACGGGTCACGATTTCTGAGATTATAGTGATTTATAATAACGATGCTTTCGCAGACCACGTATCTTTTGCCGCATTCGGCTGCGCTTTGGCCTAGTAGCTTGCTGCTCCGGGGTTGAGTGTGAGGATAGCGTGGGTACAGTGTCCATATGGCCGCCGGGCCTAGTCTTTTTCTTTCCAAACTCAAGGGCCCATGGGAACAGCTCGCGATCTTGCTGTTGCTTAGGCCGGTAAGGTGTCACGATTGTATGAGCCGTTCCTACCGTTTGGTCTTTATTGCGACTCCGAAACCCAACCGAATTCAGAACGACCCGAATTCAGAATGACGCGCCGGAACATTGTTGCCGGAATTCTGCGCGGACCTTTAATCGATCAGTCCTTCCCCAACGCATTTACGCCCTTCCGCACCGCATCCTCGCCACGTAAGCGACAAACTCACCCACTGCTTGCCGCTCCCCCGCGCCCACCTCGTTCGTTGCGTTTACCAACCGGTAATGGGGATGCACCTTTTGAAACGCTCCACCTCCTATCCCGTCAAGTTACCGGGCAAAGCGCTGCTGACGCTGGAAAACCCGGCATCGCGGGGCACTTATCTGCCGAAGTTGTGTGCAGACGTTTCACAAGATGTCCAGACTGCTGTAGGTCCTCGACTCCAACGCTAGGGTTGTGCGAGACTACCACCCGCACATGGCCTCTGGAGCTCACGAACGTAAACGCGGAGACATAATGCACCTCTTCGCTAGTCTCGATGCCCAGGGCATCTCCGTAAGGGAGGAAGTAAGGGACGAACCTGCTATTAGCCAACGTCGCCAAGTCAGAGGCTTGTACCTACTCCTAGTACTCGCGACTGTCTGGCTGCTCAGTGCCTTGTACGTGGGCGACATTCTTACGCGTGGAATAGCCCCTGGGGATGAGGGTCTGCTGGCGCAGTCAGCTGAGCGCGTGCTGCTTGGCGAACTTCCGCATCGAGATTTTGACGAACTTTACACTGGTGGCCTCAGCCTGTTGAATGCACAGGCATTCCGGATGTTCGGAGTCAACCTAGCTAGCATGCGGTACATGTTGTACTTATTCTTCCTGCCGTGGGTCCCCTGCCTTTTTTTCATTGCCTCCCGTTTCGGCCCACCATGGATGGCTGCAGCTTTCACGGCTCTCGCTGTGGCTTGGAGCGTTCCAAATTATTCCACCGGGCTGCCGTCTTGGTACAACCTGTTTTTTGCGACGTTTGGAGTGGCGGCCTTGTTCCGCTACATCGAAAGACGCCAGTCCGCGTGGCTCTTCGTCGCCGGCATCTGCGGTGGGATTTCTTTTCTGTTCAAACTGAGCGGGTTGTACTACGTCGCCGGCGCCGTTCTGTTCCTCCTAACCACGAAAGGCAAATCCAATCCCATCGAGAGACGGCCAGATTCGTGGTCACGCCTAGCGCTGACTGCTTTCTGTGTTCTAGCGTACGAGGCATCGGTTTTCTCGCTACTGCGAAAGGCGTTCTACCCAGGATCATTCCTGTATTTCTTCCTGCCCGTTCTAGCGGTTGGAGTCGCCGTTGTCTGGCAGCAAAGGCCAGCCCGGAGTGAAGATTTTGGCTTGACGGGTGAGCTATTGAAAACCCTCGCCTTGTTTGGAGCAGGAGTTGCAATTCCTGTTTGTCTCTTTCTTATTCCGTATTTGCGAACTGGGGCCGTCGGCGATTTCGTGCGTGGGGTATTTGTGCTTCCGGGCAAGCGCCTGCACTACACGATTCTCACCGAATCACTACCGAGATTTCTACTCGGCACTGCAGCCGACATGGCCGCATTGATCGCAATATTCGCAAGCACAAAGACGATAAGGAAGGTGTCAAGTAGCCTCTTTCTAGCCTTGGCAGCGGTCGTCATTGTGGTGGCCACAACGAACGCTTGGCTTTACGATGCCGCCTGGGTTGCAGTCTGGAATTCGCTTCCGGCCCTAGTCCTGCTGGGCGTCGCACTCCTGCTGGCGAAGGCAGACACCGTTCCTTCCGAACAGAGGCAGAAGATTTTCTTGCTTCTCGCCGTGACAGCGGCCTGCAATGTCATTCAGTTCCCCTACAGCGCTCCAATCTATTTTTGCTATGTCGCGCCGCTGCTTATTCTGTGTTTTCTCGGAGCGCTGACTTTGCTCCAAAAAACGTCGAAGACATTCGTGGCCGGATTGTTCTGCGCATCGCTGCTGTTTGCCTTTTTCGATATGACACCGAGGTTCCTGACTTACCACCGCGAGCCACACTTTGCACCTCGGGCGAAAGCCGATTTCGTACTGCCCCGGGCCGGTGGCTTGCGCCTCTACGGGCCTCAGGCCAAACTGCGCTCCGAGATGGTCAAGGCCGTGGTGCAGCATGCGCGTGGAACGTACATTTACGCGACTCCCGATTGCCCAGAGGTATATTTCCTATCAGGATTTCGCAATCCTACACGCACGCTGGTTGATTTTCTGGACGAACAAGTGGGGCGCACGCAAAGGATCCTTGCGGATATCCATGCGCACAATGTTAACTTGGTTGTGATCAATCACGCGCCCATCTTTTCGGGCCCACCACCGCAGGATCTTATCGAGGCTCTCGATCGCGAGTTCCCGGAACAAGAACTCGTTGACCAGTATGAAGTCCGGTGGAGACCCACACAGTGACTGCGGACTCGCCTTTAGCATCGGAGTAAAGCGTGACGCATGACTCTAACCCCAGTATTCAAACCCCAAACGGACCGGGGGATTCGGGCAAGGGAGGGAGCATTTTGCCGTCTATATACACCACCCCGACAGAGATTGGGCCCATCTCAAGCCCTATCCGCTGGAGAGGCCGTCTGCACGCTGATGGGTACGCCGGAGGTACAACCCGCGTCTTCGCACCTAATGTTTGAAGAGGACTCTGGCAGCCTGATGAATCCCGATTGCTGAGGCGGCGGCAAGAACTGGGGCAGCAGCCGCCAAGCCCCAGATGAACCTTCGATCGGTGGGAAGGTACCGCCTGAGAAACACTAGGGCCCACGGCAACAAGGGCAGCGCGAATCTTGGAAAGTTAGACCTAGACCAGCCGGGAGCGCTATAGGTGTAAAGCGCAATCGCGTACAAAATCACAAAGCAAGCCTCGGCCGTGTGAGCCTTCGCATATTCACGCAATTCCCCGCTTCTGATCGCAACGACCAAGGCAATCAGCACGAACAGAATCCAACCCCATGTCAAAGCCAGATTAGTCCAGGGTACGTTCCCTGGAAACGAATCTTTGAGGACGGCCAGCAAGGGAAAGCTGAAGGGCAGGCCCCCATGCCAATCATTTTGCTTGTAAAGCGCCACGTTGGCAAAAGGATTGCCTAAATAGTGTTTAACGGGCCATGCGTAGAGAGTGCCGATGGCTAAAGCAACACCTGTGGCTACCGCTGCGTCACGGACCCGTCGACGATACAACAGTTCAATCCCCAGTGCGATCAAAGCAAAAACACCGAACGGGCGAACGACGGTGGCGAGCGCCCCTAGTACCGCTGCCACCAACCAACGGTTGCGTTTCAGTGCAAGGAACGAGCCCAGAAGAAACGCGAGAAAAAGCGGCTCGGCTCCTCCCAGCAAGGAGCGCTGAAACCAGTCGAAACTGAGGAGTGCGAAAAGGATGGCGATCCAGCCGTCCCACAGCCAATAGCAGAGGACAACGCTCACCAGAGAAGCCACAACGCAAACGATGACGAGGCTGACAGGCTCCCGCAAACTCGTCACCAGAGATAAGGCGCCAACAGCGTACGGCAGTCCCCAGAATTGCTTCACTAGGACGCCGGAAAGCTGCCAGTGATGGATCGCGGTAGCGAGCCGGATATAACCGGGATTGTCCCCGAAATCCTCAACTCGGGACCAGAAGCTTCCTCCCAGGAGAAAAAACGTAGCCAGAAATACGCCGTACGATACGAACACCAAAAGCAGCACGTGCGACAAGGCCGGAGGTTCACGCCAGGCGATCGTTCTACCGGAAGGGAGGTCCGCAGTCAGGGGCATTGATCAGTGAATCAGGCTCATCGTAGCACAAGCGGTGCCCGGTAACTGAGCAGGAAGGACGGGGACAGGATCTGTTGCCGGTCGCGGTTGAGGAGACGAGAGGTAGTCTCGCTAGGTGAGGTTTGGTCCTCTCGGTATCCGAGCGAAATCCTCCTCTGATGGCTCGGGGATAACCCCCTTGAATCTGGATTGCGCAAGATCGATGAGTTGCTGGACATGCTTCTTCCAAGAGAAATCCCGTGACCTCAGTTGTCCTTTGGCGCTGGAATTTGTTGCCAGTTCGTCGTCTTGCACGAGACGACAGACCTGGTCAGCGAGGGCTGGGGGGGACATGCGCGGAAAGAACAGGGCGGCTTCGCCGCATATCTCCCGATGAACCTCCGTGTCAGCGGCGACGATAGGAAGGCCGCTGGACATCGCTTCTACCAGGGGATGAGCGAATGACTCCGCGTACGCGGCGGTCACATAGATGTCGGAGGCTCGATACAGGTGATGTAAGAGGCTGTAGGGGATGGAACCAAGCTCAATCACATTCTCCGCAAGTCCCAATTGCCTCACGAGGTGAGCCGCCGAGTCAGCGCGGTAGGACCCGGGGTTGGCCTCCGAGCGCAGCTTGCAGGTAAGGATAAGGCAGACTCTCTTGGGCGCGAGCCTGTCGCGCAGCAAGGGTAGGGTCCGGATGAGGGTCTCGAAGTTCCGATAATAGTTGTAGTGGCTGACAAAGAGCAGACGCAGAACTCCTTCGGTGGCCTCGAGCTCGCGGCGGGCCGTTTCCGGTAGCGGAGTCTGGTCCGCGAAGAACGACTCCGGGTCGAAGCCGTGATGAATCGCGGTCACGTCCACCCCGGTCCAGTCCCGCAACTGGTTCGCAAAAGCCGTGCTGGGTGCAACCGTTGCATCGGCCCGCCGAATCGACCAGCGAGCGAACTCCGCCTTCAGCTCGGTGTCCAGCCAAAGGGAGTAGTCGCTTCGCCTGCGCAGGTCGCGCAGAAAATCTCGCGAAGTGTATAGTGCGTTCCGGCTGAGAAGGATTTGGGGGACAGGAGAATTCCATAGCGCAAAATTGCCCGTCGAGAGCAACACATCGGCGCGGACCTGGCGAATGAGTTGGGGCAGGTGCCTCTGCTCAAACCAGAAGCGCGATGCAACGCCACCGGAAAGTTCCCGTTCGATAAAAGAAATGTGGCCGGGATTTGCCAGTTGGCTGCGAAGCGCGCGGCTGAGAAGCACTGTGACTCGCACATCCTCGCGTGCTGCGAACTGAGGCAAGACATTGCGAACGTAGGTAAGGCCGCCTCCCGCGCTGGCCGCGAGGGCGTTAATGAATAGGTGGATCATCGATTCGTGACAGCAGGGCCGGGAATCGGGTAAAGGATTCGCGCCCATGAGGGGGAACCGCCGCGCGCGCTTACTTCGGCGGGGCTGGGCAGCAGGTCTCTGAGCAGGAACGCTAAGGTCCAGAAGAACACACACAGGTGGTAGCCGACGGCAAATAACCAGTCCTCAAAGAAAGCGTGCAGCAGTCCGGCCGCCAGCACCATCGCCATTGGAATTCCGGGGTGGTAAGAGTTGCCAGTCCTTCTCGTCCACAAAAACATTTGCACAATCATGCGTACTACAAGAAACAAGAGAAAGGCAAAAGGAATTACCCCGACTAGCCCCACGTACTCGGTTATGGCCAGATAGCTGCTGCCGTGCTCGCGGAGAGCACCTTCGCCCGTGTACAGCCCCCTGACCAAGTCGAGACTCTTGCCGGCAGGGGCCTGCCCAACGTCGCTGGTACCGAAACCGCTGCCAAGCCAAGGGTGTTCCTTGATCAGCGCGACGCTCTTCTCCCACGGGGTCCTTCTGGACCCTAACAAGCCCTCCTCTCGTTTGCCCTTGTACAGTATGTTCGAGGTCGTGGCTGTCACAAAGTCACTAAACTGATCCGGTCTGACTACAGCGGCAACCGCAAGGAACAAGACGCAGAAGAAAGCCCCCTGAATAAGCAATCTCTGACGCTTGAGACAAACGCAAAGCGTCACGACCGCGACTGCAGCCGCCAGCAAGCCGGCACGCGAGAGGGAGGAGTATAGCAAGAAGCCACTCAATAGCAAGACTGCACCTCTTCGGTGTTTCTCCGCACGAGTTTGGGCGACCATGAATCCCCACAGCAACAGCGGAGTGATCGCGACCCCCATGACGGCGCCCATGGAATTCGGGTTTCCCAGGATCGAAAATCCCGCGAAGTTCCCTATGACACAGAGGAAAACCAGCACCTCGGAGGCCAAAAGCAACCCGCGCATGAATCGTGCCTCCCTACCGACAATTGCCAGTCTCGCTCCGGTAGAACCGTAGAGGAAAAGGAGGAACAGGCTCACGACCTTCAACAGCGCAATCGTCGGAACAGCAGATATCAACGCCGAGGCGAGGGCCGCGGCGACGCAAAAAAAGGCCGCTAGGTGCAAGGCCGTTAAAGCGCGTTGCCGACTTCGCATCCACAACAAAGCTCCCGCCGAAGCCCCCATGACAAGGACAACCCACCGTATCGACATTGCTGGGGAGGCAAACAGTCCCGGGTCCGAGCCAGCCCACAGAAAGACAACCATCAGCAACGGGAAGAAGGCGACCTCGAAGTGCCACAGGCTGGCCATTATAATCTCAATCAGGATGAGCCCGCCTAGGTAGAGCGGGCTGCTGAAGTAGCCCAGGGTTCGGCGGACAAATAACAGCGCTAGCAGGACAGCACCCACCCAGAGTCCGATCTTAATGCGGGGTCTCATGTCTATTTGCAAGCAACGCTGGCCGCTTTGGCGATACCAGCGGCACAAGCCTCCGGGGAATATGCCAGAATGCGTTGCAGACTCCGTTCCCCCATCTGCGCTCTTAGGTCGTCACGTTTAGCAAGAAATTCCATCGAAGAGCACAGTCCTTCCACGTCACGAACCGGAACGATGATACCGTTCAGACCGTCTTCGATTAGGTCGCTCACGCACCCGGCTACGCTAGAGGCTATCACAGGGAGGGAGCAGGCCATCGCCTCATTGACCACGAGTCCCCAAGGATCACTGTGAGTGGGGAACACCAGAGCGTCAGCCAGAGCATAATACTCCGCCAATTGCTCTTTCTGGACAAACCCAGAGAATTTCACTGTCCCCGGCCGAATGACCGAGGCAAGTTCCAGTAATCTCTTTCTCGCCACGCCGTCCCCAACAAAAACCAGTCCAATTGCCGCACGAATCTCCTCGTCCAATCTTCCGTAGGCCTCAATGAGATCAAGCACCCCCTTCGCACGAACAAGGCGGCCAACATTGAGGAAGTAGCGCTCAGGTACCCCAATACGCCTGCGTACCTCGGCGCGGTTTGTTCTTGCTCGCTGTGCACCCTGCATGAAAAGCGGGTTGTCCACCGCATCGGGTGCCGTGAAAATCAGTGCTTCGGAAACGCCCAATTGCAGCAGGTACGATTTCGAAGCTGCGCCAGGAACTACGAATCCCCGACATAATCCTAGGAATATTCGTTTAAGACCCTCCACTACCCGGCTCCCCCCTCGATCGTCCGCAGCGTTGCTCTCTGTCCACAGCAGAACCGGAATGTTTCGCCTTTTTGCCCAGAACGCCGCCTGCCAAAAGGACAGGTAGTTGTAGCCTCCACACAGGATCACATCGGGTCGAACTCGACGGAGCCTGCCGTCCAGCCCCTGATTCACCAGCAGATTGGAAATCCCGAGCCGGAGCCGGAAGGACGGCAGGACTTCATAGGAGAACCGAATTTCGTTCTTCGGAACCGTCCACTGCCGCAGCTTCGGGTCGGTCTCCGCCAAGAAGATGACATGCAGATCCACTACCCCAAGCTGCGCGAGAGCATTAAAAAGCGGAATACGATAAGGAGAGATGATTTCCGTCAGAATTACCAGGCGACGCGTCATACGACGGACTCCCAGTAGATTCGCGCTAAGCTTTCCGCTTGTTGCCTCAGTGTGAATCTCTCGAGAATGGTGCCTCGCGCGGCCGCACCGAGACTGCGGCGGCGCGCTTCGTCACGAAGCAACATCGCAAGGGCGAGTGTCAGTTCACTCTCGTTGTCAGTACCAACCAGAAAACCGTTCGAGCCGTGCTGGATGATCTCGGCTATGCCTTGTCCGCGACAGCCAATGACCGGCTTGCCCGCGGACATGGCTTCTAGGTAGACGCAACCCAAGCCTTCATATCGACTTGGCAAGGCGAACACCGTGCACCGGCGCATGGCGGCGGCAACCTGACGCCGCGGTTGGCGTCCAAGAAAGCGCACGCGCTCGACAATCTTGAGGCGTTGGGTCAAGGTCTCAAGGCGAAAACGTTCCGCACCGTCGCCGACGATTTCTAGACTAAGCGCAGCAAACTCATGAGCGAGCGACGCAACCGCGCGGATGAGGATATCGTGCCCTTTGGTCGGAATCAGGTTGCCAACGCTGAGCACGAGGGACCCATCGGAAGGAGGCTCACTGTCTGGCGAAAACAAATCCGGATCCACCCCGTTGTAGACCACGGAAGTACGGCAACTGCGTCCCACGCCTTCCAGAACCTGCTCGCGGACGTGTTCGCTGACGCAAATCACACGGCGCGATGCGGTGTAGGTAACTTGTGAGATCCTGCGACACCATTTTCCAGCGCTGCCACGGACTTGCACGTTGGAGAATGCATCTAGTCCGTGTACCGAAACCACAAACGGAATACCAAGTTCGCTGCTCAAGAGCATGGCCGCATGACCACAAGGTAGCGGCCCGTGCGCGTGTATCAGATCTATATGCTGCACACGATTGAGCGCTCTCAATCGGCCCACGGTCCGTGCGAAAACAAACGCGCCCGCAGTCGGAAGCCCTAAGCCGCCAGGCAATGCGAAGTAGCGCAGCCAGTGCGCCGGCACTGCCGAGGCGCCGCTGCGAAAGCTCCCGCGATAGATCGGTTGTACCGCGAACACAGTATTGCGGATACCTGTTTTAGCCAGCCAGTCGAGCGGTTCCGAGACGAAGCAGCCGCTGGCGTCGTCCTCTCCGGTCGGATAAAACGGCGTCAGAGTAAGGATGTGGAGATCACTCGCCATAGGTATCTGCGAAGGATTGAACTTTGCACGATGCCGCGCTCACCGCAGCTGAACCGCGGCTATTTCAAGATACGCGTTCTGCCATTCCCTGCTCACCACATCCCAGTCGAATTTTTCCACGTGCAGTCGGGCCGCTGCTCCCATTTGCTCACGCAGGGAACGATCGGCGACCAGCCTGCCCAAAGCTCCCATCATCTCCTCGACAGTTCCTACCTGAAAACCGGTAACTCCATCCATCACCGACGGCGTCTCGTAGTCTCGGAAAACTACACAGGGCAGCCCTGTGGCCGCAGCTTCCAGAGTAACCTTGGGGATCCCTTCTAGCCGGGACGGGAGGAGAAAAATGTCGCTTTGGCGCATGATCTCGACCATCTGCGATTGGGTCTTAGGACCATCCAGGCTCACGTTCTTCAGGCCGGACTCCGTAATTTTTTGTTGCAAGGTCCCTTCAAATCCCTGACGGCCCGCACCCACCAGACGGAATATCGCGTTGGGAAATCGCCCGGCGGCCTCCAGCGCGTACTGCGGTCCCTTACGTTCCATAAGCGTACCCGCAAAAAGAACCACCGGCGACGGATTCGCTCGTTTCGCGGGAGGAGTAAACATTCTCGTATCCACGCCAACCGGAAGGATGTGGCTCGCTCTCCTCTTTATGTTGCTGTAGACATCTCGGGCAACAAAATCTGTGATTCCAGTGTAGACGTCGCAGCGAGGGTAGATTCCCTGAAAGAGGAATCGCAGGGTGCGCGGTGGATTTATGAGTTGAGCCGCCGGTGCCTCGGCGTGAAGCACTGCTTTAGTCCGCTTCCGCAGGCAGCGCGGCAGGTGAAGAAACGTGTAACTCGCGGGGCTGTAGTCTATGTAGCCAATTATGTCGTAGCCAGCCAGCATTTCGCTCAAAATCCGCCAGCTCTTGCCGCGGCCAGGCAGTTTCAGGAGGCGAATGCCGGGACGGTCCCGCAATCGCGGATCCGGTTCGTTTTCATACCAAAGCGTATTCTCGAAGCACTCGGGATCAAGGCGCAGGGCGATCTCTCGAACGTTTAGACTCTGTGCATTCGTATTGCCCGCATCCACCACGGGCATGAAGAGCACCCGAACTTTAGTCATGTTTCTGCAATCTCAGGAACATTCTCTCTGGTGCGGGCACGCGCAGCCAACGTCCGTGGTTCTCTTTGGCAACGCGTAGGCCACAATCGAAATCATTCCCCTCTATCACCTAAATATACCAACCGATGCGAATGGTTGATGCAGCAATGGGCTGGGGCCTCCCCAACTCTCGATATGCTGCACAGCATCTCCGGGCCGTTGTGTCCCAGAGCCAAGAACCGAGCAGGACTCAATTTCCCCGAATAGCTCAACCAGCGACCGGAGAAGCTGGAGCTTGCTCGGGTTTGGACCCCGTCGATTGCTGTAGCTCTCGGAGACGCGCCCGGACGGCGAAAGCGGTGTTCCGACTGCGCCTCGAGTTTTGCAGATGAACGCGAGCCAATTTCAGAAGTCTCACCCGTTCGCTGGTCAAAACGCCGGTTGGTAAGGGTGAACATTCTCCCGGATCATTCTTCAGGTCATACAGGCAATCACTCTTATTGCTGAAATGAATGACCAGTTTGTATTCGCGGTCTCGGATCACCAATAGTCGGGGACGAATTCGGTCATCCACGCGGAAAGGATTGTTGCAAGCTTCAACACACTCGGCAATTGCGGCTTCATTCGGCAAGTTTCCCATTGAGATATCTTCCCAGCGACTCCGGCCTTGAAAACTGTCAGGAACTGCGGCTCCCACTGCTTCCAGTAACGTGGGAGCCAAGTGAATCATGCTAAAGGGCCCCTGGGAAAGCCGCCTGCCCAAGAGTTTCGGCGCGCGCAGGAGAAGAGGTACGTGAATGAGCTGTTCCGACAAACTCATCGGGGCGTGATAACGGGCACCGTGTTCGAGGAACTCCTCTCCATGATCTGCGGTTACCACGAACACGGTCTCATCCCAGCGCTGGAGGTGCTGCAGAGCGCTGACAAGCAGGGAAATCTGCTTGTCTGCCCAATACACGCCCGCATCGTACAGAGAAAGAATTTCCACCCTGTACCGTTGCAACCTTTGGGGTCCAATGTCGGTCCGTTTCCAGAAGGAATTCAGAAAGCGGGCACGACGGGCCGAAATATTCGATGTGCCCAGAGAGGACAGTGCTTCTTGCGGAGGATAGTAAGGATGATGTGGATCCATCAAGTGTACCCACAGAAAGAATGGTTCGTCTCCGAGGTTTCTCAACCAGGAGCTGGCCCGATCTACCATGACGTCCGCCGCCGGGTAACGCCGCAACTGGTCCATCGAAACGGCTTCACGCCGAGAACACAACTGGCAGTACCAGAAATAGAGTTCGTCGTATGCGGTTGCAGTCAGATGAGTCCGGTGCGAGACAGCCTGCATGCGACGATTCAAGTCCGAAAGCAGCTTCTTCGAGGGGGTGGTCGGAGCTATGCATTCTCCGGGAAGCGTGGAATCAAGAAAATCATGGAACTCGTTGAATCCCTGGTGATAGCCGAAGCGAGGACTAAGGTAAGGATTGCCGGCCAAGAAAGCTGCGGTCTTATAGCCAGTGTCTCGCAACGCAGTCGCGATCGTAGGCTCGTTCGGGGCGATCCCTAGAACGTCGCGCCCCAGGCCTAGTGGGTAACGCGAAGCTATGATCGCGGGGAAGGAGAAGTATGTCGGCGCTCCGGCTACGATGGCATCAGAGAAAACGACGCTATTCTGGGCGAGCGAGTCAAGAAACGGGGTTACCGGGCGGGAGTATCCTTGAAAACCGACGTGGTCGGCTCGCAGGCAATCTACCGTAACCAACACTAGGGAGTGTTTCTTCATCGAATTGCGAGGTAGATCAAGAACGGTCCCTTTCGCAATCTCTTGCAGATGAGGATCTGGACAGCCGCAATGTGACGTCCTCAAAGGTAGCCGAGATCTCTCAGGCGTTGCTGAACGAGCAGTTCTTCCAATTGGTCTAACTTGCTGCCTTCGTCTTTGACGATTTCCTGCAACAGGAAACTGATCAGCGTTTCGAGGTTATCAAAGCGACCTGTCAGCCACTTCTCCGCCTCCGTACACAGATCCTCGGGTAGCCGAACCGTCCGGTATTGAGTCATCAGCCATTCACTCTCCATTTTTGCATTCCGCCACGCAGCTGCAACCACGCGGCCCGGGCGATCATCCGATCATCCGGATCCAGCGCATAGGCAAGGGCCATGCCGCCGAATACCAGATACGACAAAGCCAGCGCCAGCAGGATGGCCAGCCAAGGATAAGTGATCCAGGTCGTGAAGAACCGCAATAACACGACAGTCGCGGCCGAGAAGGCGGTCGGAATCAGAAGCGCATAGTAGCTCCGATTATAGGGGAAAATCCCTAGTGCTTTTCGCACATGGTATAAGTTCCACAGATTCCCTGCCACATTCACGGAGGCGGCAGCGATCGCAGCACCCAGAATCCCAAGAACTGGAATCAGAGTTACGTTCACCAGGATGGAGATCCCCGCCATGACAAACTGCACCCTGATCAATCGCCGCTGATTTCCAGACATCAGTAGGAGATACCCAACCGAACCAACTCCACAGTTCACTACCTGCCCAATCGCTCCGATGACCAACACCGGCCACCCCGCTTCAAAACTGGGCCCGAAGATGCGCATCAGCGGCAGAGCAAAAGCAATGACAACGAAGGCCAGCGGCAGGGTCAATCCGAGAATCCACTTGGTGAGAGTCTGAAACAATTTCTGCAACACGTCCAGGCGCGCTTGCGCATGCAGGTGCGCGATCACCGGAGCGAAGATCTGGTTGACCGACTGCAGAACAATCGCAATAAAGGCCGACAACGTGGAGGCCAGAGCATAGATGCCGACAAGAGCGGGATTTAAATAGAACCCCAGCAGTATTTTGTCCGCCTGGGACACGAGAAAATCAAGGGCGCTCATCCCAAAGGCTGCTACAGCGAAAGCCTTAATCTCCGGATCGAACGGTGGCAGTGGCGCCCATGAAAAATGGGCAGCTCGCGGAGTCAGTCTCCAGGCAGCCGTCACCAGTAGCGCCACTACAACCACCGAATTGATGATCTGCGCTGCCAGATAACCGCGCATCCCGGTGCCCAGCGCGAGGAACAAAACCGTCAGAGCGATCACCAATGAACTTCCGATGAAGTTGGTGATCACGGTGCGTTTCGCAATATCCTTGAGTCCTCCGAGAACCTGGCAATAGAAAACGTTGAGTGAGCCCAGGAACGCCAGCGCCCCAAAGAAAGGGACGTACTGGCCAAGATCAGGCGCATGGTACAGAGTGCGTGCGATCCAGCGGCCGCTAAAGACAAAACCGACCGAGAAAATGAGGTTCAGCAGAACGACTGTCCCGGCACTCCGCGTCAGAAAACCGCGCAACTCGTCGAATTTTCCGGTTGCGTTATACGCGGCGACGTACCGTGCGGCAGTTCCCTGCAGCCCTACAATCCCGACCAATTGAATCAGGCTGGCCAGCGTCATCCCCAGCGCATACAAGCCTAACTGTTCTGCGCCCAGCACCCGGGCCACGTAGATCTTGACCAGATACCCCGCCGCCATCGTGAACAACGTCCCCAGAAAAAACATGATGGACTGGCGGGAGATCTGTCCCATGTTGCGTCTGAATTCGACGCTCAGAACATCCGGCGCCGTCTCGGGCGGCGCTACCGGCGATGAAGGTGCCTCGTTTGAAAGAGACTTCATGATTTCTCGTGTTCAGCGATGGTGGTCACGGCACCGGCACAGACCTGGCAGCGTTCTCGATCTTGGGAGAAAAGACCGACCCCTTCCCCTCGTAAATAAAAAGGATTCTCTTCCGCCACAGGGAAAACTTGTACGTGAATCCGGCTTTTTCAATTCCTTGCAGCGAGGCAAGGTTGGTTGCGGCGGCGAAGATCCATGGCGCTTTGCCTTCGGAGCGCAGTTGATTCGCCAGCGCGGAAATCGCCGTTGCGAAGAAGCCGTGGCCCCGGGCGGAAGGCGGAGTATAACAATCGAAAATCATCACTGCATCCTTGGCCGGCGCGTGCAGAGTTCGGCCCAGTTCAGCCATTTCAAAACCCTCGAAATCTTTCGCCCAGCAAAAATGCACCGGCGTCTGCCCGGCAGTGGGCAATGCAAATCCGCGCGCCTGCCCGGTCCGGAGCCTTGGGGAGGACCGCACCAGGTATTCCAGCGTAGCAGCGTCGTCGGCATACGCGAGTGCGGAAGCTCCCAAGAGGTCGGAGTTCAGTGGCCCCAGCGTTGTGCCTGAATTTTCAGCGCCCTGGTCCTCCACGTCCCCTTCAAAGAAAAGCACCTCATCGAACGCAAACAGGGAAGCCCAAATGCGGCGGACGCTCCACGCCAACAGACCCCAAACTCCCGGATCCCGCAAACGCGCTCTTAATCTGGCAATTCGCGCGAGCAGGCCTCGGCTCCATTTCTCAATCCGCGGTGATGCTTTCGCGACCTCGGCCGCGCATTGCCGCGCCACCGTTCGTAAGTGATTCGGCAATGAGCCGTTCAGTTCGCAGTACAACGTTCGACGATTCGCGGTAGCAAATCGTTCTTTGTACCCTTCCGCTCCCAGCCCAAGATCCACCACATCCAGGTCAGGGCGGTCACACGCCGCTTCCACGATTTTCGAAAGCAGACAATACCCTGGCGAGAAATCTTCGTACCTGCTGTTCACGGTGGGCTGGTACCAAAACCAACTGCCACCGAACTCGAACCCGTAATTCCACGCGGCAGCATTTTCGCCGACCAGCAACCGGCTCACCGTGATCCATCCGGAGCGTGACAATTCCCGGGCCAACTCGTACAGGAAGGTGCGCCGTTCGGCTCGGATCAGATTGCTGATCCTCCCCGTCTCAAGAAAACGGGCAACATGCGCACTGATGAACGATTGCAGGATCGGCTCGATGAGTTCCCAACGTTTGTCGTGTGGGATGGACACCGGGCCCAGCTTCGCCAGTTCGCCCAGATAACGCCGCAACTTTTTCTTAGTCACTACGGACTGCTTCAGCGCCGCTCGCTCCTCGCCGGATTGCAGGACCACGCGCGCGCAAAGATAGGCCAAACGGGAATGCAAATAATACCGGCTGTGAGAAGCTCCACGGGAGATTGCGGCCAAAGAGCACGAGTCAGCCGGCAGATTGGCGAACACAACCTTCCGCGCCTTCCGACGTTTCAGTTCGCAAAGGACCGCCTCGACAAAGTCGCTCCGCTGTCCGGGATCGCTCAGGAAATCGCAATAGTCGGCGGTGCTGCCGGCAAGGAACACAACCTCGCGATTCCCCGTTTTCTTCCCCGCCAGCGCGGCCGCGCCAACCAGCAAGTCACCTTCGTAAGCCAGAAAAACCAGCGGCGCCAGGGAATCCCTATACGCGCGTTGAACGGCGATCGCCCAATCGTAGGTGTAGAAAACTTCAGGACGCTCCATCCGCTGCGCCAGCGCGTTCCAGCGTCGCCGCAGCTCTGGATCTTCCGGTATCTCGTCCAGCACCTCTATGCGCAAGTTTCACCGTCTCCAGCCGGGTTCGATTGCGAGAATACATAGTAATACCAGTCGGTAGTGTATTCGCCGCTCGCCTCTGGGTAGTCGTCGCCCAGAACTCTGCGCGGACGACATCCATACCGCTGGAGTTCAGAGACCACCCGGTTGGGGACCCAGTAGTGGGTAAGCAATCCCCCGTGAGCAGGATCGAACAGGTAACCCTCGCCGCGCCGGAAGGCACGGCTCGGCATTCTGGTGAGAATCCGTCCGGCACTTCGCCATGCCGCCCGAAGAAACGCACGTGCCGCGGCCGCGCTGTTCAACAGAAAACAAGCCGCATCCCCAATGAGCTGGCCACGCGTGCCCATGCTTTTCGCGACTCTCCTGACATGCTCGCGGTTCCAGACCGGGCGCACCAGAATTGAACGCGGGTTATGCGAGGAAAACAACAAAACTCCATCCGGCTTCAGAACCCGCCGGCATTCCTGGAGGCATCGCGCGCTCTCTTCGTCTGGAATCACATAGTCCAGGCCATTAAACGCGCAGACAACCGCATCGAATGAGCCCGCTTCCAGCGCGGAGAGGTCCGCGGCCTCGGCCACAAGGAATTTCACGCCGGGGTACCTTTGGCGGCAGGCGCGGATCATCTCGGGTGCATAGTCCACTCCCACATAGCGGGAGGCCCTGCTCGACAAGTAGGGCGTCGTTCGGCCTCCGCCGACTCCCAAATCGAGGACGGCCGCACACGGCTTGATATAGAGATCAAAAAGAAGCTGTTCGCATGGAGTGAGGTAGTCGAGCACCGCATAATGGGCGGCGACATCCGGCCGATTGTAAATATCAAGGTTGACCGTGCTCATGGTCACGCTCTTTCGCTCAGCTTCGAGCCTCGGCCCGTCGGAACCTTCTCTGCAGAGACCCGTGAAAGCCGGAGATATGAGCCTCATAAACGGGCAAGGACATCTCCGCAGTCAGGTGGACTCGTGGAAGCGAAAACTTGGAGCAGCCTGCGCCGATGGGACCCCCAACGTTCATGAAGGCGCACTCGTAGCCTGCCGCCTCCGCCAATTGGCATTCACGATTGCCAACCGAAGCCGGGTCCCCAAAAGGATACGCGATGGCCCACACCGGCTGCCCCGAGCACCTCTCCAAAATCTGCTGGCAGTCGGCGATCTCACCACGCGCCAGTTCGGCGGGCTGCTCGCTCAGAACCGGATGGCTCATCGTGTGGGCACCGATACTCATTCCTGCATCCGCAAGTTGCTTCAATTCCGGCGCGCGGAGCAACTGAAAGCGCTGCCGCAGCAGCGGGTCTTCCTGGTAACGCAGTTTCCATTCGCGGTCGAGTCCCCACATTCGGGCCGCTTCACGAAGTAAATCCGCTCTTCCCTCCGCATCGAGGCATGACAAGGTCTTCATTGACTGAAGCCAACAGGCACGCCTTCCACCCGCATCGGCCGGAACTGCAGGTACGAGACTTCGCCGCCAATCAAACGGTGGATGATCCCCCTGCACTGCCATCAGCATCAGATACAGCTCCACGTACCAAAGCATGGCAGAGGCTTCTCCAGACGCTCGTCCCGTCACAAAAAACAGACACTGCAATCCCTCCTCCTGCAGCATTGGAAGCATGGTGGTCAGGTTGTTCAGCAGTCCGTCGTCGCAGGTCAAGAGGACAGCCCGCACCGGCAATTCTTCCAGCCCTCGCAGCCAGCTGAGAAAGTGATCGGGCGAGATTACGTTGTAGTGTCTTTTCAGCAGCCTCAGTTGTGATCGAAAAGCTGTGATGCTAACCAGAGTGTTGTCCAGAAACGGATCAGCACTCTGATATCCCTGAGGAAGAACCCCGTGGTAGGTGACAACGCTGGCCGAAGCCGAAGCGCGCGCGTGGAAGTATCCCACCTTCCCCAGGGCCGGGTAAACCACCTGTTGAAGAATTGGACTCACAAGGCGCATGGGTCCAGACGCACCTGCCGGGTTCCGAACAAAATCCCAGCGACCAGATCCCAGCGCTCTCGGCTCCAGGTGCCGCTCCAGGGCGAGTCTTCGGGATGCAGCAACAGAACTTTTATAGAGCTTTCAGCCATGCCGCTTTCGAACACTATCCGATCTCAATACGGGACCCACCAGTTCCCAGGTAACCGGTGTGCCTCGCTCGATGTCGCCCGCTGCATGTCGGCCAATCACTTCCGATAGATGCCTAGGATGCAATCCATCAGCCGGCCGGATGGAACGAACGTTATCCGCCGTAAATATCTCACCTTTTTTCATGTCGCGCACCACAAACAGGGATCGCCGAAAAGAACGGGTGCTGATCTCATGCGGTGTTGGGCCATATTGAACCTGTCCCAAAGACCTCTCCGCGGACCGTACGGCTTCCACCAAAGACTTGAATTCCTGAGGCTCGAGAGAAAATGCGCTATCGGGACCGCCGTCTGTACGCGACCAGGTCAAATGCTTCTCAATGAGCGAAGCGCCGAGTGCTACCGCCGCCACCGACACGGCAATGCCCGGAGTGTGATCCGAAAGCCCCACCGGCAGCGCAAAGCGTTGCGCCATATCCGGGATCGAGCGCAAGTTCATCTCCTCAGGCGGGGCCGGATAAGAACTGGTGCAGCGCAGCAGTGCAAGCTGCGTTGCTCCCGCCGCGCGTGCCACCCCAATCGCTTCGTCAATCTCTTCTAGAGTCGCCATCCCGGTCGAGAGGATCAGCGGCTTGCCGGTGCCAGCCATCTTCTGGATCAGGGGCAGGTCCACCAGTTCCGGTGACGCCACTTTGTGTACCGGCACACCCATCGTCTCCAGAAAATCCACGGCGGACGGGTCAAACGCGCTGGAAAACAAATCCAGGCCCAACTCGCCGCACAGGGCCTTTAGCTTGGGCTGCCATTCCCATGGGGTATAGGCCTCGCCGTAGAGATCATAGAGCGTGCGGCCATCCCACAGTGTTCCGCCCCGGATGCGGAAGCACTCTCGATCGGACCGGATGGTGATGGTGTCGGGGGTATAGGTCTGCAACTTGACCGCGTCCACGCCGGCCTCGCGCGCCGCGTGCACAATGCGCTTGGCCTGCTCGAAGTCCTGATTGTGGTTCGCGGAAAGCTCGGCGATGATGTAGACAGGGTGCCCGGCTCCCACCTGTCGCCAGCCCACCTGGAATGTAGCTTCAGTCATTCTTCCGTCAGTCACGCTTCCTTCGGCTCGCTCATCCTGGCCGCAACTTCGCTGGACGTGAGCGAAACGTTCCGGCCACTTCGGATGATGTCCACCGAACGGTCTCCTTCATTAAAAATCAAGTCAATCACCGATGCAAAGGCCAGGAACGGGGGAAACAGCTGTTCATATTCAGGATGATTGTAGTTGTGGAAGACGGTCTCGACATTGGCGTCCGCAAGAACGTCTATCTCTCTCAGCAGATACTCGGCTGAACCAATCGGAGAAATATAACGCGCCGCTCCCAGCTTTCGGCAGATGTTCGCCAGCAACTGCGTTCTCTTCCCCTCTTCGTTCAGGGACGAGGCCCGCACCAGAGGCGTGCGAACCCCGAGACCTTCGATGAGCCATTGGATCAATCGCACGTTCAGGTCTGCCAAATGTGTCGTACTGCCGATTCCCTGAAGAATCGCGGAAAGCGCCGGAAAGTACTTCTGAAAAAACGGCGCCCGGCTGTAGTTGAGTTCGATGGCGCGCAGATGCTTTCGCCGGAACTCCACTTCGCGAATCTCTACCTCGTGAATCTTCTGGCCGAGCCGCCCTCTGAAAACCACCGGCACCGTCAGCCACTGCAATCCTGTCGGCGTCTTGATGCGGTTTCTCTGCTGCCAGGACTGCTTCTCGAACTGCACGGTGTCGAGAAGCACAAAAGTATCCACCTGATCTATGAGATCAAAGTAACCGAGCCACGGCAGATACGTCGGCTGACAGATGGCGATTCGCATCACCGTGCGACATCCCCGCTGGTCACTTCGTCACTCTTGGCGCACAGTATCACTCGGGAGATGCAGTCCATGTCACCCTCCATGTAACGCTGATCGACCGGCAGACTGAGGATTGTTCTGGATAAGGCAAGTGCGTCGGGATCGGTAGTTTGGCAAACCCAATGCACTGGGCAGTAGATTCTGTTTTTCTGCAGCAACGATTGGCACGCGTCGCGCTCGCTCTGTGATGGAAACAGGATCGGCAGCGCGAACGGTACGGCTCCATCCGGCCAGCGCTCGTACATGCAATGGGCGCGATCGCTGTGTATGAGATTGCCGAGGAGATAGCGCGCGTTGTCAGCCCTTTGCTGACGCCACAGCGTCGGCGCTCCGTCTGAGACATAGGCGAAGCTGGGAGGAGAAATCGCGGATATCCGGCTTTGCCGCATGAGGTCCTCACCCTTCACTTGCAGGTCACGGAATTGAGTCTTCAGCGCGTCGGTGCCACTGCCACACAGGTACTCTCCCTTATAGATCATCGCAGCTATCTTGAGGGCGACACCGCTCCAGTCCCCATCTACCGGCTGCTTCGGCAAAGCCAGGCCCCTCGGAGACCACAAAACTGCGCCATCTGCTATGGGCAGCGTTTTTCGCACCGACGCAAAAGCAAAATCAGCGGTCGATGTCTGGGCCCACTCCGAAAACGGATCCTGACTGTGGTCTTCCAGCAACACACAATGCGCTTGTTCACGCCATTTTTTCCAAGGCTCGCCATCCCGGATTCCAAAGTAGTTCAGGGCCAAAACGATGTCGTGCGCCTCCGGCTGGAGGGACTTCCAATCGGGCCCATCCCAGTGTGGCAGGTCACGATACTCCCGAATCTGACAATAGCGCCCACAGCAGTCGGCTACCTCCGGACAGAAATAGCTCGGCAACCACAACGTAGGACTGTTGGCAGACTTCATTTGCACCAGAGCAGCTACGGCATGCCGCGCGAGCATGAACCAGACCGCTGGATCTGGCCATTGGACGAGAGGCGGCCGTGGCAATCCTGGCCAATGGAATTCGCTTCCGAGTTCCCAGCGGGGGGCTCGTTGCTCTTCGATTATCAAGCGGCTACCCGTGTGCCTCCTTCCGGCTCACCAAGCCCATACTCTCCACGACGCGCTGTGCTCCTCGACCATCCACCATTTGACTCGCCTTCTCCCGCAGCTCCTTGCGCAAGTTTCGATCGCCAATCACCTTCTGCAACGAAATGATCAGGGACTCCATTGTCAGCGAGTCGAACCAACCAGCAGCAACGGCCGCCTTGGCCTCTCCGAATGCTTCGACTGTTCGCTCGTGATTCTCGGCCATGGTGATGAGGAACATTGGCACTTGCATGAAAGCCAGCTCATAGCAGGTGCCCCCGCCGGCGGTAATTGCCAGGTCGGATTGGGACATAAACTCAGCCATGTTATCCACATTCAACAACAGCCTTGCGACATGGGTCGACTGGTCGACTGCTGCCCGAAGCGACGGGTAGTGTGGGTTACTCGCGCCGACGATCACCGTGATGTCGAGCGGAAGATCGCTAACTTCCTGCAAAGCCTGGAATACCTTGAGCGTCACATTGTGCGGGTCGGCGCCACCAAAGGTAATGAGGACTCGCCTCGCTCTGTCGGGGACATCGGACGGCTTCCTTTTGAATTCCAGGAATTCCTGTCGCAGCAGCGCATAGCGGGGACCAAGCAGAAGCCGAGTGTGCTCCCCGCGAAGGACGTACATGGTGTCTGATGCCTGTGGGTTCACATTGAGGACTAAGTCGCACTGGTAGGGTGCACGCTCGCCGTGATCGTCCACCAGCAACAAGCGGAATGCCCTGTTTCTAACATTCGTACAGTAGGCCTGCAAAAATTGAAAGCCATCCAGAGCCAGCCACGAGGCACTGCTTCTTTGGCACAGTTCCCTCGTCTGCACGGCATCCTCCCCGCTGCCAGGCTCAGCGTCGAGTCCAAAGATTTCCAAGCCATCGGAGCGAAGGCGCTCCTCGAGTTCCCTTGCCCCTGTGGCTAGCACGAAGATGGCACGGCCACCCGCATTTCGCCATGCCTGCGCCAGCGCCAGGCAGCGCATGACGTGCCCGGCGCCGATTTCAGCGCTTGCGTCGGCGCGGATGAGGAGACTCTTGCCTGGCATCGCGATACGAACAACCCCTGTCGTCAGACTGTGAAGACATAATCGTACCTGAACTCCGCGTTCACGACTTTGCCTTCCCGGTCCAACTCTTTGTGTCGAAAGCAGGTCTTGAGCCGCAGACCGCAACTCTCCGCCAGCGCCACCATCTTGTTCGGGCCGGCCTGGAAGATTCCAGCCGAGTTCAATACGATCTGCTCGTCGCCGGTGACCGCCCTTGCCCAGAGGCGAATCATGCCAAGGAACGAGCGCAGGCCATTCCGCCTCCACAGATGCCACAGAAGCCCGAGCATGGACGTTCCCCGGTACATTCCGTAGTGGGCATACTCGTCAATCTCCGGGATCTCTCCGACCCAGATGATCGCGCCAGGGCACGCGATTCTCGCCATCTCGCGCAGCGCGGCCTTCACATCGGCTTCCGTGGGCAGGTAAAACAGGGTGGCGTTGCACACAATCTTTGAGGCGCTGCCTGATTCGAGAGGTAGTGACTGAGCCTGGCCGGCGACGACCGACAGACCAGGAAAGGCGGACTCCAGCGCCAGTTGCTCCTCGACAGAACTGACAACCCCGAGGCACTTGAAGCCGCGGGCGCCGGCCATTCTCAGCAGCGAGGCATCTCCGCAACCGATATCCACGAGAAAATCGTCAGGCCCGGGCTGGATCGCGTCCAAAATCTGACGATTCACGAACTCGGTGAGCGGTTTCTTGTCAGGCCGCGCCGCCAATTCGTGGATGTCCTTTGATTGCGCCCTCAGCCTGTAGGCGTCAACGTAGTTGTTGATCCGCAATATCGGCATGCTTGCGCTAGCCTTCGCGCAGCGTTTTCTGCCGCACCTGCGAATTCACTTCGGCCAGTTCGGGCCGGCTCTCCATCAGGTGCAGGACCTCGCGCCAACGGATGCTACCACGTTGCCCGAAGTGCCCGTAAATTGCCCGAATCACTACCAGGTCCTCGGCCGTGTCCAGAGTCCAGCGATACTTGCTGTAGTCTCCATCCGCTGTGAGCGACACAATCTTGAACAGTCCCGGGTTTTCGTACAAGTAGGGAGTCACGTGAACCCGCTGATAGGGTTCTTTGGCAGAGCCCCAGGCGCGCGCCAGCGCCTCTGCCGTGAAAACCTCGACGTCCAGGCCCCTCGGGTAGGTCACGACTAAGGAATTGGTCGCATAGTCAGGCTTCTGGTCAAGAAACGCACGAATCGTGGCGTCGATCAACTCCGGATCAATCAGCGGGCAGTCCGCCGTGATGCGAACAACAGCATCGGCTGCGAATTTCTGCGCAGCGCGATAAAAACGGTCTAGTACATCTATCTCGTCGCCGCGGAAACAGGCGATCGAGAGGCGTTCGCACTCCTGAAGGATCGCATCGTCGCCAGGCTGGGCAGAAGTGGCCACGACGATCTCGTCCAGAAGCGTGGCTCGACGAGTGCGGCCCACAACCCGCGACAACACAGTTTCCCCGCCTAGATCCTTCAGTACCTTCCCCGGCAGTCGCGTGCTCCCCATGCGGGCCTGAATAATGGCAACAACCTTCATGAAAAAGCTCCACCCGGCTCATGTCCGTGCACGATCTTTACGCGATTCTGGTCAGCGCTTCGTCTCGCTGCGAGTTCTCTCTCACGCATCGAGCATGTCCATAGATCTGGCCGAAATAGTGTGACAAGCGACCGCATACACCGTAAGTAAACCAGGCAAACCGATTATGGGCGGTGCGTTCAATGAGGCGCTTGGCAGTTGTCTTCATCGGGCCCTAGACGGTCTTCTGGACGTTGTGCCGGTTGATCTCAACCAGTTCTGGTTCCCGCTCCACCATCCTCAGCATGTCCTGCACCGCAGGATCATCCTGCGGACCGACGCCTCTTGCATAAACCGCACTTAGAAACTCCAGATCATGCGGCATATCGAGCGTCCAGCCGTACTGACTGTAGTTGTGATCCCGTTTAACGGAAAGGAGTCTGAAACGCTCGAGGTGCTGGTACAGGAAAGGCGCGACATGCTCCGGCTGGTAGGCCTCTCGGGCGTCCCTCCAGGCGGCCTCGAGAGTAGCAGACGTCATCACTCCTGTATCCAGCCCCCGTGGATAGGTGCGCTTCAGCACGTTGGTGGCATAGTCGGGGCACACGTCGAGAAACGCTTGGACGGCTTTGTGGCTGACTCCTGGGTCGATCAATGGGCAATCAGAGTGATTCTCACGATCACCTCAGCCTCCGAGCAGCATGATAATAACGGTCCAGCACGTCCTGCTCGCTGCTGCGAATCAACCGGGTTCTCAGGCGCTGGCATTCTTTCAGGATGACATCGTCGGCCGGATCGTGGGACATCGTCACCACCACTTCGTTCATCAGGCGGCACCGGCAGATCGACCCGACACGGGCCGGTACCGTGTCGCCCTCCACGTCCTTTGAGGACCTTGCCCGGAAGACGCGTGCTGCCCATGCGGGCCCGAAAGATGGGGACCACCCTCATGCAATTTCTTCTCTGCGAAAAGTTCGACGAATCGCTGCGGCCCTCACTTGGCGAAGACCTTCGCCAGCGTTTTGGCGATGCCTCTCTCCTGCACAACCTCTTTCAGTCGCTTTGCGCGACGCAACAGGATCGACCCGGGCAATTCGGGGAAACTGCCAACCTTATGCGCCTTCCGGCGGCTCACCAGTCTGCCCACAAGCTTCTGTTCGTAAACATTTCCGGCGATGTAGACCCGCGGCCGACTACTGGCGTTTAGGGTACTCAGGGCCTGACTCAGCTGCGTTAGATCGAAGCGAAAATTCACGTGGCCGTGAAGAAACTTCACTCGCCCGTTCAAATATCCTTGCCCCCGGAACTTGCAGTTGTACTCACGGGTAAGCGTCGCGACACGCGCCTCGCTGTAGTAGATCGCGGCCCTGAAGAAGGGCTGATCGTTGATCGGCTGATTGGGCTTCTCCTCTAAGAACTTGTGATAGAGACCACACCAATTGTCTAGAACACGATCCATCTTGACCGACCTCTGGAACAGCAGTATCCCGGTGTTGAACTCGGGAAAACTGGCTGGTATGTCACTCCTGGGGTATCGGTTGTGCCAGTCGGTATTCACGTATTCCTCGTGGGTTGCCGCGCAATCAAAGTGATCCAAGAGTGGGAATAGCTCCGGAAACGACTCCGTCACATAGATGTCAGCATCCACGAACAGAGTCCGGTCATAAGGTGACTCCCGAATCAGCTTGGTCTTGTCGTAGAAACCGTCCTCGGTGGGCTGAACCCTAATGACTTTGTCGAACAGCATGCTCTCCACAGGAAACTGTGAAAACAAGGTGATGGGTAATTCTGGCATCGCACGCTTCAGGCTGGCAGCGGAGGTCAACAGCAGATCCACGTAGCGCTGATCCTGGGTGATGATGTACACGGCACCGTTGGACATTTTCGAAATCCCCACAGCTGAGGTCGTTGCGAACACCAGTGTCAGCTCGCGTAGTGGTTCGCCACCTTGCTAACCGCTGCGATCACGTCTTCCACATCCTGTTCGGTCATTGCGTGAAACATCGGCAGGCTGATGAGCCGTTCGTAAGCATGCTCTGCCACGGGATATTCCCCGCCCTTGTATCCGAACTGGCTGCGATAGTAGGGATGAAGATGCACGGGAATGTAGTGCACGTTTACGCCAATGTTTTCCGCGCGCAGAGCACGGAAAAACTCCCCTCGGCCCGCCGTGAGTTTCTCCAAGTCGAGACGAATCGGATACAGGTGCCACGCGGGATCCACCCCGGGCTGCACCGCGGGCGGAATCACGGCAGGAATCTGGCTGAACGCAGCCAAATATCGCGCAGCAATCTCCCTCCGCCGGGTCAGATTCCCATCGAGTCTTTTCAACTGCTGCAGTCCCAGCACACAGGCAAAATCCGACAGACGGTAGTTGAAGCCGAGCAGGACCATCTCGTAGTACCAGTGGCCTGCGCTCTGGCGCTGGCGTGCATCGCTCGAGATTCCATGATTGCGGAAGCGCCGCAGGGTCTCTGCAAATTGCAGGTTGTTAGTCGCGACCATTCCGCCTTCTCCGGTCGTAATGTGCTTCACCGGATGAAAGCTGAACACCGTCATGTCGGCGATGCTGCCCACGGGTTTGCCCTCGTACTCGGCGCCCAGGGCGTGACAGGCGTCCTCGATCACGACCAGCCCGTGCCGCCGCGCAATCTCAAGAATTGGCGTCAGGTCGGCGGGATGTCCGGCATAGTCCACGGGGAGGAGCGCACGCGTCCGAGCAGAAATCTTCGAGCCAATCTGCTCAGGATCGAGATTGAGCGTGTCGTGGCAAACGTCTGCGAACACCGGTGTCGCGCCCTGGTACAAAACACAGTTCGCCGTAGCGGCGAACGTCAATGGAGTCGTGATCGCCTCATCGCCCGGCTTCAGCCCTGCGGCGAAAGCGGCAGCGTGCAAGGCGGCGGTGCCCGAACTGAAACTGACCGCGTGTGCCGCGCCAACGCGGGCGGCGAAAGCCTCTTCGAATTCCGCGACTTTCGGACCGGTCGTGAGCCAGTCAGACCGCAGGACTTCGACCACCGCCCGAATGTCGGCCTCGTCCACCGATTGCCGGCCATAGGGAAGCAGGGTCACCCGCACCGGTTCTCCGCCGTGGATGGCCAGACTCTGCGGGCTGATCGAAGTCGCATTCACGATGGCGGTCCTAGGCTGGAATCCGCACCGGGACTCGTTCCTCGGGCGCGGCAGGCGAGATCAGCTCCTGCAACTCGCGGTTCGTCAGCCAGCGGTCGTTGCTGTCGCTGGCGTAGCGGAATCCTTCCGGCAGCGGCCGGGCGTTGCTCCAGTTCTCACGGCGCCACCACGAATGCGCTGGCTGGATGATGTAGCGGTCTTCTACTTCGAGCGTGTTCCGCGCCTCGTCTTCGGAGATCAGCACTTCGTGCAGTTTCTCCCCAGGTCGAATCCCGATCGTCTCGATTTCACATCCCGGAGCGATGGTTTCCGCCAGATCCACCATGCGCATGCTGGGAATCTTGGGAACGAAAATTTCTCCGCCGTGCATCTGCTCGATGCAGCTCACCACAAAGCGCACGCCCTGCTCCAGAGTGAGCCAGAAGCGGGTCATGCGCGGGTCGGTCAGCGTGATGCGGCCACGCCGGCGCTGCTCCTGAAAAACCGGAATCACGCTCCCCCGGCTCCCCACCACATTGCCGTAGCGGGCACAACTGAACCGGGAATCCTGCGCTCCCGCATACGCATTGGCCTGCACGAACATTTTTTCCGCGCACAGCTTCGTCGCCCCGTACAAGTTGATCGGGTTCACAGCTTTGTCGGTGCTCAGCGCCAGCACGTAGCGCACGCCCTTATTAATGGCGGCGTCAATCACATTTCGCCCGCCCATGATGTTCGTCTGGATGGCTTCGAAGGGGTTATATTCGCAGGCCGGCACCTGCTTGAGCGCAGCCGCGTGCACCACGACGGTGACTCCGGCAAAGGCTCGCTCCAACCGCGCCGCATCGCGCACGTCTCCGATGAAATACCGCAGGCTGGGGTGATCCAGTCCCGAGGCGCGCATGTCATGCTGCTTAAGTTCGTCGCGACTGAAGATCACCAGGCGCTTGGGCTTGCGCTCCCTCAGCATGATCTCGAGGAACTTTCTTCCGAAGGATCCGGTCCCGCCCGTGACCAGAACCACCTGCTCCGACCAATTCATCCTGTCCGCCTCACTGCGTGCAAGACTCGCGCCCGCGCGATAACCGATCAACTGCCGGACCGTCCCAATGACTGCTGAGACTAGCCAGCCCCCAATGCTCACGGAGGTTCGCTGTCACAGGCTGGATCGCGCCTTGCCGCTAGTATAGCGGACTTTCCCGGAGTCGGAGTACCAGTGGCGGGCAGACAGCAGAAAATCAGATCTTTCCCCCCGGTCCAATGCTAGAATGGCGGACGAAACTCTCCAGTTACTCAGTGCGAGAAAGTTCCCGCGCGACAGACTACCATCTTCGAACCGGGACTACTTTTTGCGCGTGCGGCAAAGGCCGGTTCAGGCCTTGAAATGATTTCAGCATCGTTGAGGAGCAGGCGTGGATTTTGGACCCATCGTACAAGCGAATAGCCAGATCGTTCGCGAGATACAGCCAAACCAAGGCTTTGACCCGGGCAGGCCTCAGATATATCCGGAACTCACTCCCCGCGATTCTGCCCTCGGCGAATATGTTCGCGTTCTGATCAAGCGCAAATGGATCGTCGTAGGGTGCCTGGCGACGATCTTTTCGGTGGTGGCGATTGCCAGTCTGAAAATGACGCCGATCTATGAGGCAAGCGGCACGGTTCAGATCAACAAACCCGATACTAGCCTGAATTTCCAGAACTCGGCGTCCTTCAGCCTGGACTATTACGATCCCACAGAACTGGATACCGAAATCAAGATTCTGCAGAGCGATCTTCTGGCTCTGCAGGTCATCCGCGAGCTGAACCTGGACCATCGGTCGGATCTTGGCGGGACGGCAACGCCAGCGCCCCCGCCCGACCTAGCGCCGGATCCCCTCCAGGTCGATCCTGCGCGGGCTTCGGCCGTGCTTGGTGGATTCAAGGGGAATCTGCGGGTCTCGCTTAGCCCGAACACGCGCATTATCGAGGTTCACTACCGCAGCGCCGACCCCCAGATGGCCGCGAATGTCGTCAACACGCTGATGCAGACCTACGTCGAGAACAACTTCAAGGGCCGCTTCGAATCCACCATGCAGGCCTCCGACTGGCTCCAGAAACAACTCGTCGATATGCAGATGAAGGTGGAAACATCTCAGGAAAAGCTGGTGCGCTATCAAAAAGAGCACGAAATCCTGGGCATTGACGAGAAGCAGAACATCACCACCGTCAAGCTCGACGAGCTCAACAAGGCGCTCACTGCGGCCGAAAGCGAACGCATGGACAAGGAGGCCTTCTACCGCATGGTTGAGGCCGGAGATCCGGGCGCGATCGCCTCCAGCGCCGGAGGCCTTGACTCCGGTCCCGGCTCGCAGTCTGATTCGCAGTTGCTCGAGAACCTGCGCACGAGGCAGGCGGAGATCAAGATCCAGGCCGCGGACCTGAACACGCAATTCGGCCCCTCCTATCCCAAGCTTGCGCAGCTGAACAATCAGCTGAAGGAAATTGACTCGCAAATCCAAGCTGAAATGAAGAAAATTGTGAGCAAGGTTCGCGGAACCTACATGACGGCCCTGCAGCGCGAAAACATGCTGCGCGACGCGCTGGAGAAGCAGAAGCAGGAGGCCAACAAGCTCAACGAGAGCGCCATCGAATACAACCTGCTCAAGCGCGACTCTGAAACATACCGCACGCTTTATGAGGGCCTTCTCCAGAAACTCAAAGAGGCGGGGGTTTCGGCTGGATTGAAGTCCAACAATTTCCGCATCGTAGACGGTGCCCGCCCGCCCAGTGCCCCCATAGAACCGAACATCCCGCGCAACCTTGGTTTTGCGATAGTGCTGGGCCTGGCATCAGGCGTCGGCCTGGCTTTTCTGCTGGAAGGGTTAGATAACACCGTCCGCACCACGGAACAGGCCCAGATGATATCTGGCCTCGCTCCGCTGGGGATGATTCCCCTTGGTTCGAAGTTTGCGCGGGAGGGCTCCAATCCCAAGCGCCTGGTGATCGCTTCCTCGAAAGAGGCTGTGGAACTGATCACACAGGTCAGGCCGCAGTCCCAGATGGCGGAGTCCTACCGCGCTCTGCGTACCTCGCTACTGCTGTCGAACCTGGGAGCGCCTCCCAAGGTCATCATGGTAACCAGTGCCCTGCCGCAAGAGGGCAAGACCACCACCAGCATCAATACCGCAGTCGTGCTAGCTCAGAAAGGCGTGCGGGTTCTGCTGGTCGACGCCGACTTGCGTCGGCCCAGTATTCATAAGACGCTGGGCATGGGACCGCGCAGCGGGTTGAGCAATGTTTTGACCGGCAGTGCCACCCTTGAGCAGGCCATCACGACCACGGCGATTCTGCCCAATCTGTACGTCCTCCCCGCCGGAACGCCGCCGCCCAACCCAGCCGAGTTACTGGCCTCCTCGAACATGAAGGACGTGCTGTCTCAACTGCGCGAGCAATACGACCACATCGTCATCGACACGCCGCCCTCTTTATCCGTGACTGACGCGGTAGTGCTATCGCAGCGGGCGGACGCTGTAGTACTTGTCATACGGTCCGGGCAAACCACTAAGCAGGCCCTGCGCCGCTCCCGCGACATCCTTGTCCGCGTCAACGCCAAGGTGGTCGGGGTTTTGCTCAACGCCGTGGACCTCACTTCTCCGGATTACTACTACTACTACGAGTATCAGGGCAAATATTCCAGGTACTACCAGGATGGCGAATCCGGCCACGACGAAGGTGACGACGATGCCGATGAGGTCCCTTCGCCCTCATCCAGCAGCGCGTAGCGAGGGGTTTCCCCACCTTCAAGATGAAAATTGCTTTACACACCGTCGGTCGGAAACGGACAGTCTTAGCCGTGGCCCTGGTCTTCACGGCTGTTTATGCTGGCGAATCGGCACGTGAGTTTGTTGCCTCCTGGCTGGGCAGTCGTGTCGATCTGATCAGCCTCCAACGGGCAGCCTGGCTCGACTCGCGCAACGCCGAATATAGGAACCACCTCGGCCGATACTACGATCTGGTCGCCCGCGATCCTGCCACGGCGATATGGCATTACACTGCAGCCGTTCAGCTTAATCCTCACGTCGCCCGCTATTGGTTCGACCTGGCCAGCGCGTATCAAGTCATGGGGGATATAGCCCGTCAGACTGCTGCTCTGGAGCGCGCTATTCAGGCCGACTCCATGACGCCTGACGTGGCCTGGGAAGCCGCCAACCTCTATCTGGTTCAAGGCGAGAACGAGAAGGCCCTGCGGGAATTCAGCGTGGTCATGGCCAATGATACCTCTCTGGCGAACGCTTCCATCCAGGTCTGCTGGAGAATCAACCCCGATGTGGATGCGCTGCTGCGTGATGTGGTTCCGCATAACGCTGACGCTTACATCGCGTTCCTGACACTGCTGGAGTCCAAGCAGGAAACCGCCGCCACAGCGAAGGTTTGGCACGCGCTCGTGCAAGTAAATCAGGCCTTCGAACTGCGTCACGTTTACGACTATTTTCAGTACCTGCTCGCGCACAAAGATGTCGATCAGGCGGTTCTGGTATGGCAGCAGGCTGCCAATCGTTTCGGGTTCTCAGCCTATCTACCGGCTTCGAGCAATCTGGTCGTCAATGGCAGTTTTGGTCTCGACCTGCTGAACGGCGGCTTCGACTGGCATTACGAGAAGCAGCGCAGCGTCACCCTTACGCTCGATCCTACCGAATTTCATTCTGGGCGCCGTTCCCTGCTGATCACCTTTGACGGGCCCGGAATCAACGATGCCGGAATGTATCAGTACATCCCCGTACAGCCCAACACGACCTACGATTTCTCCGCCTATTACAAGAACGGAGAACTGGAGGGTGCCGGCGGCCCACATTTCACGATTCAAGACATGTACACCAAAGCGGTCTATTACGACTCCAATGAATTGAAAGACGCGGGATTCTGGAAGTCGGTTGACGGCGAGTTCACCACGAGCCCGGATTGCAGGCTGGTCGTACTTCACGTCCGGCGGCTTCCAGAAAGCAGTCCGATCCGTGGTAAGCTCTGGGTCGGTGACTTTCATCTGACCAAGAGACCGTCTTGATCTCTGCCCCGGAAAGAACATAAAGATACTGATGTCCGTGCGCAAAAGGAACAAGATTGACCCCCGGGTTTTGTCGGGCCAAATCGGCAAAATCATGCTCTACGGGACTTTCGGCGTGCTGATGTTCGGTCCCATCGCCTTCGGCGCGGTCGAGCCCTGGTCGATTTTCATTGTCCAGACCAGTTCTGTTCTGCTCCTTCTCCTCTGGGCCGCCAAACAATGGCTGGATGGCGAACTAAAACTGCAGTGGAACCCTCTGTTCCTTCCCATGGCGGGATTTGGCGCCCTGATCCTGCTTCAGATCGTCTCCGGAAGAAGCGCCTATCTGCACGACACGTTCCGGGGCGCTCTTTTGTATGTCGCTTACGCCTTGCTTTGCTTTTTGGCCAGCCAGACCTTGTTGCGCTCTTCCCAGGCGCGCAAGTTGACCCTCATCTTTGCCCTCTACGGTTTCACCCTGGCAGCCCTGGCGCTGCTGCAAGGCATCGCTCCCAACGGCAAACTGCTCTGGCTCCGCGAACCGCGCCTCGGCGGATGGATTTACGGCTCTTATGTCAACCACAACCATTACGCGGGGTTGATGGAAATGCTCGTGCCGGTTCCGCTGGTCCTCTCGCTCACCCGCATGGCCCATCACAAGGAACGCATTGCGGCGGGAATTGCCGCAGCCGTCATGACTGGCACGGTATTCCTTAGTGGCTCGCGCGGCGGGATGTTGGCGATCCTGGTCGAATTCGCTGTGCTGGGCGTCGTGCTGGCTCGCCAGAAAAAAGGCGTTCGCACTGCCCTCGGCGTGGGAGCGTTTGCGCTCGTGCTCGTAAGCCTGCTGACCTGGCTGGGCGGTAAAGAGCTGACCACGCGTGTCTCCAGCATATCTTCGGAAGCCCGAACCGAGATTTCCGGCGGCATGCGCCTCTCCATTGACCGCGACACGCTCCGCATGTTCCGCAGCAGGCCGGTGATGGGCTGGGGATTGCGCACTTTCCCCGTCATCTACCCGGAATTCCGCTCCTTCTACACCAACTTCTTCGTCAATGAGGCGCACAATGACTATCTGCAACTGCTGGCGGAAATGGGACTGCTCGGCTTCGGCGTGATGGTGTGGTTTCTGGTCGTGCTTTTTCGCAGCGCATTCCGCAAGATCGGAAACTGGACGTCGGACGTGACCGGCGCGGTGACTCTGGCCTGCCTGCTCGGCCTCACCGGAATTCTTGTGCACAGCTTTTTCGACTTCAATCTGCAGATTCCAGCCAACGCGGCTTTGTTTTACGTCTTATGCACCATCGCCGCTGCCCCGCCGCTGCTGCAGCGCTCGCGCCAGCGCCGGCCTGCCTCCACCGAAACAGAAGAAATGGTGCCCGCCTCCGAAGTGGGCTAGGTGTTTGTCATACTGCGGAGACAATTTCATTTCTGACAAGGACTGCGAGGTGCTGGCGCAGCAGTTGCAACTGGGCCAGCAAATATTCGCCGAAACGATTGAACCGCGCCGCGCCCTGGCCGAAATAGAGTCGGTTCAGAGGTTCAGAAGCAGCTTGCCGACATTCAAAAGTAAGCGTCAGAGGAAGTACACGATTGACAAACATCTTGGCTGCGAGTTGCGTGACAGTCATTCATCGGACGAGCGCGAGTGGTTGCGTGCCGACTGGACCGACTACCCACACCCTGATTGCATACTGCGACATGTTTATGTTGAAAGCGGCAGATGGTGGGACAGATGAGGTACAAAAGCTGTCCTCAAACGCGATTGTTACTCCAAGTGGAGTCCACTCTGCTTGCCAGCGCCCGAACGATCGTGCGGAGGTGAAGGCCTCGGGACAAGAGACGCTGAAAGTCTGCAACTGCACGCTCTCCACAACCCATCCTGGATTCAGCTGGCTGAAGTGGTAATTGTCTTTGCCAATTCCGAACTGTTCCCGGTCGGAGCGGACAACAAATGCCGACGAAGTGGTTACGTCCTTGGGGATGGCGCTACCCGCTTCAGTGGGGGAGAAATATTCCAGTTGCCGGATGGAGCGCGAGCCGACTCCACTCGGGTAAAGGCTAACCCACGCCGACGGAATCATGCTCAGCAGTTGCGGTTTACTGCGTGCTGCCACAAAACGGCATCCGCGCAACTCAAGGCGCCGATGCTTTGCGGAATAGATGACCAGCGTCACGGGGTAATCCGGAATTCCATTCAGTGCCGTATCCAGGCGGGCGGTGATTTCGCGCTCGGACCACGCCCCGAGCGAATGGGAATCCGACTGCATGGGGATTGGCGGGATTGCGTTCGACTGGTGAGGCCCGGAACGCACTTCCAGTTGAACCATTCCAGGAGTGTCCCCGAAAAAACACCCTTTGATCCGGTATGTGTTGTCCGCCGCCGTGGGTGTGAAAACCACACCCCTGGTTTTTCCATTGACGGATCGAATGATCGGTTCGCGGCACGGTGGATCGGCGCTGGGCTTTCGTGAATTGTCGCCGAGAGCCTCTCGACTGGCGGCATTGACCGGAGCCTGTTCTTGAGAAGCAGTTGCGTGAGCTTCGAGATAGTTCCGCTGTTCCTGCAGCGCCTTGGCAACGCCTGGCTCCAAGCCCTGACTTGAGATCGCGGGATTCTTCAACCTCGGGCGTGTATCGACCCTGGCGTTCTTGACGACCTGCAACCACAGCTTCTGGTACTCGTCGTCAAGCGCGGGCTTGTGCTGCGTTTGTAGCGAGACCGCTTGTGCAGCTTTGGGCGCCAGAGTGCTCGCATTTCCCGCTGACAGTGCAGCGCCCAGCAAGAATGCGAGGCAAGGAGCGCCGAGGGACCGCAACGGTCTGCGAAAGGTCATCATAGTTTTCGCCCTCGGCTGACTCCTGACACTCGCAAAAGCGGGATCGAGCCCGCGCACGCTTACTTGACGGGCGCAGTCAACAAATGACTCATCGCTGGCAGAATCGGCTGCGGCATGCTGCGTGGGCTGGATGACGGCGTCCGCTTCGGCAGTGCCGGGACCGCTCTTGGATGTGCCTTTTCCTCCTGTATTCGGGCGGCCAAGCGGGCTGCCAGCTGATCGGACTCTTGTTTCATGTGGGCGAAGTCCTGCGTCACATCCTGCATGCGAACGTTCTCGAAACCCTTGCGGCGCGCCATGATGCGGTAGTCGAAAGCAATGCTCGAGTGGCCGCCGCGCAGTTCGTGGACTTCGAAGCCGCCCGGGCCCTCGTTGCTGACGTAGAGACCTTCGCAGTCGCCTTTGGGCGTCAGGAAAATGTGATATTCGACACCGGGGTTGATGGTCTGCGAGAAGGCGGCCTCAAAACGGATGGCGGCCGAACCGTTCGAGAGCTGGCCGGACCCCGCATCTTCAAACCAGTTGTCGGCCGCTTCGACCGCATACAGGCGCACCATGCGGTTCCCGTCCACCGGCACTGCGGCCGACTTCGATCCGGTGCAGACCAGGTCTCCGGTGCCGTTGTCGTTGAGGTCTCTCGCGATGTAGCAGTAAGTCGAGGCGCCGTTTCCGGCGAAGCGAGCCGCATAGGGCGTGAGGCCGCCGCTGAAGCCGGAGTCGTTCTCCACGTAAAGCGTTTCATGGTTGACGGTGTTGTTTTTTCCAAAAAGAGCGTTGCCGTCATCGGCCGTGCCCACGACACCGGAAGCACCACTGTTGCCGGTATCTCCCCAGACGCCGACATCGCCGAAACCAAAACCGGTGGAGCTAACATGAGCAAAAATCCCGTTGACGCCGGCGACTGTCTCGCTGTTGCCAGTTACTCCGGAGGCATTCACTGAGAACGCATAAACACCTGGGTAGTTGGTCGATCCGGCGTAGACTCCCCATGAACTGTCCGAGGTGCCAGTAACACCAGGTCCCGCGCTCGAGTCGCCCCAGACGCCTGTCACTATCCCTAGACCTTGACCGAGGGTGCTCTGGGACTCCCAAATTCCGTACACGCCCATTCCAGGGTTGCCAATTGAACTCCCTCGCACGCCTATGCCATTGGTACCAAATTGGGCCCCCCACACGCCGATGCCATTGGACGTGCTTGATTGACCAAGCACGCCAACCGCGGTGGCACCGGACTGACTTGAGGTGGCCAGACCGGCTACCGCCGCACCAGCGTAGCTGTCAGTTTGCCCAAAGATGCCATAACCGTTGGCACCGGAGGTGGTGTTCGTCGCCCACCCGAACACGCCCCGTCCAGCCCCCGACCCTGCGGTGATTCCCTCCACGCCCACCCCACCGGAAGAGTTGGTTGCGTCTCCCAATATCGCAGGTGTGGAGGAGTTAGCACTCGTGCTGGCGACAATCCCAGCGCCGGTGCCAGATTGGGTCACGCTGACGACTTGAGTGGTGTTGTTCGCGGCGAAGTTTGCCGTCTGGCCGGCGATCGAACCCGTCGCGACCAGATTCCCCGTAATGTTCTGATTTCCCGTGAAGCTGTTAGCTGCCTTCAGTTGCGGTACTTTGGTGGTGTCCACATTTAACGTGACCGTACCTGAAGTTCCGCCGCCGGTGAGATCGGTGCCGGCGGTGACTCCAGTGATCGTGCCCGTGCCCGCGGCGGCAGCGCAGTTCCAGGCCGTGCCGCTGTATTGCAGGATCTGGTTGGCCGTGCACGGCTTCAGACCCATGGTGTAGGTACTGCCCAGCGTCATTGCCCCAGGAGTGGTAAGTCCGCCGGCGGTGTTGGCGTTCAACGTGATCGTTGATTTCTGCAGCATGGCGTTGGTGATTCCGGCCGCGGGCACTTTCAAGCTGAGCGTGCCCTTGGTGCCTCCACCCGACAGTCCGCTGCCTGCCGCGGTCGTGATGCCGGTGATCGTGCCCGCTCCGGGGAAGGTCTGCCCGGTAATGAACGTTACTTTGCCCGTCTGGTCAACCTTGAAGGTGGTGCCGTTGATGGCCAGAGTGGAATCGGTGCCCTTGGGAAACAGCGTCAGCGTGTCGCGCACGTCGGTCTTGCCGTTGACGTCGAGCGTCGCTGCGGGAGCCGTCGTGCCGATGCCGATTTCCGAAGTCTTCTGGAAGATCACCGAGTCCACGATGTCGCTGGTGGTATCCCACATGGGAATGAAGTCCACCACGCCCTTGCCGGTGACATTCGGATTGGCGGGCGGAGGAGCAGTCTTCGCCGTTGCGGCAGCGGCCGGTGTAGCTACGGTCTTCGTGCCCGTTCCCGTCCCCTGCGTGCCATTCGCCAGCACAAAGGCGGAGGCGGGAAGCCCGCCAACGGTTTCGGCGTCGCCGGCCTTCAAGGCGTAAGGAACGCTGAGCAGCAGCACGCGCGGCTGTTCGGCCTGGCCTTCGGGCTGCACTCCCAGCCAGCGGGCTTCGCCAGAGACGAAAACGTCGGTGGGCAAGCCGGTGCTCGTCGTGGCGCCCAGGGAGACGGAATAGCGGCCGCTCTTGTCGGGTTGGACGTTCTGCGTCTCCATCCACAGCGGGACTCCGCCTTCGGAAGCCTCGTAGAGGAAGAAGGTGACGCCCACGGTGCCGGTCAAAGGCTTGCCGTTGACATCGGTGAGGATTCCTTTGAAGTTCACCAGGGTCGGCACAACGCTGGCCTGCTGTCCCATGGCGGCCAGGGTGAGCAGGAGCGTGAGAAGGGTGAGACTGCACAACCAGGGACTGCAGAGGACTGAACTTTTGGATTTACGCACGTTGATTCTCCTTATCCGAAATTCGGCACGCCGGCCCTGCAACAATCAGCTCCTGGGCCGGGCGTTATTAAGTAACAACAAGGCATCGTTGTCGAGACGACGGGCAGCCATCTCGATGAACGGTTGCGGTCATTGCGTGCTCACCTCGTTGAGGTTCACCAGGGTTCTGCCGGTGATCTGTTCATAGACTTCGGTCGAGGCAGAACAGGTTCCGGCCCCGCTCGTTTGCGTAAGCACCGGCCGGACTTGCACGCGTTGTATTGGTCCCGGCCCTTGTTGTCCCAGCGTGTTGCCATTCAATTCAAAGAATGACGTCTGCCCCTGACTCAGCGTCAGGCTCGGCCCCGTGCCTGCCCAGCTAAGCGATGTGGACTGGCCGGGCTGCAGGCTGAGGTTGGCGGTTTTCAAGGTGTTCCCGTTGGCGTCAATGAAAACTGCTTGCCCATTACAAGTATTGGGCGCGACTGCCTGCACGGAGAGGCGCGCGGTTTGTCCGCGAACCAGCCCAACAGGCCCAAAGCCACCAGGACCAGACGGCTGGTTCTGCGCCGCGGCCAACATCCCACAGCCGAGTGCCAGCCATAGCGTCACCGTGCCGTTGAAGATCCTCACGAACGTTTCGGTGCGAAGCTGCATAAATTGCTCCCTAGAGAAGATCCTGTGAGACTTTGTGGAAAACCCGACGACGGCGCTGCAAAACCCCTTTTGCGACGCGAGCGGGAGATTGCCGCAGATTGCCGCGGGCGTCAAAGGACTTTCGCGTGATGACTTTCTAACCCGAGAAGTGTCGAGTTATCAGAGGATTACGAGGACAGATAACCAGCGTGGTAGGTTCTGTGCTACACTCCGTGCCCAAATCGGGGGCGCTTCTCCCCACATATGCCTATGGACACTTCGGTCCAATCCAGGCGGGTGTATCGGTTCGGTTTGTTTGAAGCGGACGCCAACAGCGGCCAACTGCTGCGCAGGGGTACCCGCGTCAAGCTGCAAGACCAACCCTTTCGGCTGCTGGTGGTTCTGCTCGGGCATGCGGGCGAGGTGGTTTCTCGCGAGCAGTTGCGCCAAAAGCTCTGGCCCTCGGATACCTACGTAGAATTCGACGGAAGCCTGAACAACACACTAAAGAAGTTGCGCTCTGCCTTGGGCGATTCTCCGGAGAACCCGACCTTTATCGAAACCATTCCCAAACGGGGATATCGCTTCATCGCACCGGTCGCGGTTGAGGAAGTGCAGGTCGAGGCGGCTGCTCCGCCGGCCGTCGTGGTGGAGCAGGGTCCGGTAAAAACCGGCGAACTTACGGCAAGTCATGGGTTGGAAACTCCAACGCGACAGCGTAACCGGATCCTTATTTACGGTGCCGCGCTGGTGCTGGTTCTGCTCGTTGGGCTCGGCTGGTATGCATTTCGCGATCGTGCGAGGCCAGGCACCACATCGCACTCCAAGATCAATTCACCGCCTTCCCTCCGAAAGTCGGTCGCCGTCCTTGGGTTCCATAACGTATCGGGCCGCGCCGATGATGGATGGCTCGCAACTGCCTTCTCGGAGATGTTGAGCACCGAACTGGCCGCTGGTGGAAAGTTGCGTCTGGTGTCTGGAGAGGATGTGGCCAATCTGCGCCTCTCCTCCCCGTGGTCTCAGACCGATTCGCTGGGGCAGGAGACGGCAGCGCGCATCGGAACGGCTCTGAACAGTGATCTTCTGGTTCTAGGCTCGTACGCCAATATAGGCAGACCTGAGCGTAAACAGCTGCGGCTCGATGTGCGCTTGCAGGATGCCAGAACCGGGGAAATACTCGCAGAGGTCGCAGAGATCGGCAGCAGCCAGAACTTCTTTCAGCTGATTTCGCGGACTGGGGTCAAGCTCAGGGACCGGATGGGGGTTCCGGGCGCAGCGGAAACAGATGAACCCAGTATGATCGCTTCTCTGCCGTCCACGCCTGAAGCGGGTCGGTTGTACACGCTTGGACTCGCCCGGCTGCGTGACTACGACGCCTCGGCCGCCACGGCCCTGCTTGAGCAGGCGATCAAGGCGGATCCAAAATTTCCGCTTTCGCATTCCATGTTGGCTCGAGCCTGGTCACAGTTGGGATACGAGCAGAAGCGTAAAGAGGAAGCCAAGAGAGCATTGGACCTTTCTGCCAATTTGCCGCGTGTAAACCAATTGCAGGTGGAGGGAGATTACTACGAAAGTCTGGCCCAGCACGAGAAGGCTGCATCGACCTATCAGGCGTTGTTTGTGTTGATTCCCGACAGCGTGGAGTACGGATTGCAACTCGCGAGAGCCCAGCATGAGGCGGGTCAGGGAAGCCAGGCTATGGAAACGATTGCTCAACTTCGTCGCCTTCCCCCGCCAGCTTCCGCTGACCCGCGCATTGATATGGCGGAAGCATGGATAACGCCGAAAAACAAACCCGACACGCTGCTGCTGATCCGGAATGCGATTGCCAAGGCCGCGGCACAAGACAAGAAATTGATGTATGCACAGGCTCGAAAAGATGAATGCATTGCCCTGATCTACGGGGATCATCCCGATCAAGGGGTGGCTTCGTGCGAAGAGGCCTCCAAGATTCTTGTCGCCGCTGGCAATCGCCTCGGAGCAGCCGATGCCATGCGCGTGATTGGGGACAGCCAGGGAGCTCAGGGACACTACGAGCAGGCTATCGTGACCTACCAGCACGCACTGGCCATTCTCCAGGGGCTGGGGGAGGAACACGAGAAAACCGGAGCCATCCTTAACAACATGGCTGGGGCCTACATCAACGTGGGCCAACTGGACCCTGCCGAGCAGCTTTATCGGAAAGCGAAGCATCATTTTGAGCAGGCCGGGGACAGGGGAAATACGGGGACGGCGCTCGGCAACATCGCAGACGTTCTTTATCTTCGCGGCAAACTTTCCGATGCGGCAAAACTCTACCGGCAAGCGATCGACAGTCTAGCGCTGCTGGATCCCAGCGAACCGGCCTATGCAATGTACCGGCTTGCGGACCTGGAATTGGCTCAAGGCCAGACGAAAAAAGCGCAGGATCTTGCGGCGCAAGCGGTAGACCTCATGCGTCCCACCCACGGTGGGTACCAGTATTTGACCGGCGCCATGGCTGTGCTTGGAGATGCGTTGATGGCCCAAGGAGACTTGGCCGGTGCCCGCCAACAATACCAGCAAGCGTTGGAGACTCGGCAGAAACTGGGCGAACAGGACCTGGTCGCAGAGAGCCAAGTTTCGCTGGCTGAACTCTCCTTCGAAGAAGGTCATCCCGAGCAAGCTGAGACTTTGCTGCGCCCGGCGATCGCCGAGTTTGAGAAAGAAAACGGAACCCCTGACGCAACCGGCGCTTACACTTTGTTCAGCCGCACTCTACTGTCAGAGGGAAAGTTAGAGGAAGCTCGTAAAGCCATTCATCATGCCGCTGAACTTGGCCGCCATAGCCCGGACCCCGCTTTGACATTGCCGCTGACCATTCAAAAGGCACGAGTGGAGATGGCTGCAGCGGCAGGTTCGGCCGGACGTCTCGCGCTTACGACCGCTAGCCAAGAACTGCGCTCTGCAATCGCGACCGCCCGAAAGCTAGGTTATTACCAAATTGAATGCGAGGCCCGGCTGGCCCTGGCTGGGGCGAACCTCAAGGCTAATCCTGCTCTGGGTCGTCCACAACTGGAAACCCTGGAAAAGGAAACGCACGAGCGCGGCCTCGAACTCCTCTCTCGCAAGGCACAGTCATTGGTTTCGTCCGACCAGTCTTCGCTAGCCTACCGATGACATGGGAGGCGGTGCCATGCATCTGGCGTAAGCGCCGGAACGCGCTGGATCGGGAGCTCTGCAAGGCCAGGAAGAATCGCAGCCAGATAGTCGCGTAAGGAAAGCTTCAACCGCCGACAGCTTTCTACGACCGAGAGAATCGCCGCGACTTTTGGCCCCGCTTGTGGGCTACCGATGTGAATCCAGTTTTTCCGGCCCAATGCCACGGGACGCATCGAGTTCTCCGCCAAGTTATTACTCAGCTCCAGTTCGGGATGTTCTAGGAAGCGAGTGAGTTTCTTCCAAAGCGCCAGCGTGTAGTGGCAGGCTTTGCTGAGTGCACTCGCGGGCAACGCGCTGAACTGCGCGGCACGAGAGCGTGCAGCATTATACCTCCAGCTTTTATTGGAGCTGCATACTGCCTTACTCCAGATGCGGACCAGTCGGCGGGCGGAAGGGAATTCCTTGGAACTTCCCGAAGGGTTCGGGGCGGATTACTGTCGTGACATCGCCGGCCGGTCGGTCTTCGTCAATTCCTTTGATTTGCGGCCTCTCCTCCAGTCCGCACTCTGACAAGCAGTTCGCTGCGACAAAACAACGCCATGATTGTCGCAAAGCACTAATCCCCAAGGGGGTAAGCTCCCGACAAGCACCACTTGATTCTTCGAACACAGCCAGCCTCTCATTCGGACCACGATCTTGTTCGGTCGGTGTTTGTTACACCCTCTTAGCGTTTCTACTTCAGGCCTTCGACCACGTAGAGGTAAGAGAGCGTGCGGCCGAAGGTGTACAGGTCGAAGTTGCCGTCCGGCGTGATGAGTCCCGAACCTACCCCAGCAACGCCAGCCAGATCGCCGGGTGCATGTTGATGGTGCAGACGGCGCTGACCGGTCTTCCAGTCTGCAACGTATACTTTGACTGGCATCGAGGAAACATCGCCAACGTAGATGGATTTACTGTCAGTCGTCCAACCAGCTAGTACTTCCTCGGCCCGAACGAAAGACAAAGGTTGAGGTGTCTGCTCCCCGGCGAAGGGAATCATCCAGTAAGCGTCCTCCCTGCGCCCTAGCACATAGTTGCCGTCCGGAGAAACCAACGTGCCCCGGAAACCTTCCGGCCCAAATGGTTTTGCCGGCGAGCCGTCCAGCATCAGAACGTAGGTGCGCGGGGCTCCTCCTTTCTCCGTGGCGATCATAATCAATCCCTTACTATCGGGCAGGAAGTGCAGGTTTGGAGTGTGAAACAGTTGACCATCGCCGAGCGTGACCGGTTGTCCAGCGCCGGCTGGCAGCAAGACGGTGGGCGCGGGCTGTTTCACGTTGGTTGACGCTACCCACTTATTGTCGGGTGATATGGCGAGTCCCATTCCGGAGCCGAGCCGGATAGCCGGTGAGCCATCCGTCTTGCGGAGAAAGACAGTGTAGTCTGGGCCTCCTCCTTCCCCGTCTTCTTCCAACACAGCCCACTTACCGTCCGTGGAGAGGGCGCGTCCAATCGTCCAGTCGAACCAGGACAAGTCGACGTCTCGGTCTTGTCCCATTCTGTGGCCGTAGACCTCTTGCCGAGTGGCCTCGTTGGCGATCAAAACTTGCCCCTCCTTGCTGATGTCGAAAAGATGCAATCGGCCGGGAATGTGCAAGAGGTCTCGCAACTGGCCACTGAGATTGACAGCATAGAGCGCGCTGTTGATACCCGCGTCGCTGCCCGTGAACCAGATCTCATCTCCGGAACGGGACCATGCCAGGCCGGTAAGATCGCTCCATTCTTTGGTCAGCCGGCTTGCCTTGCCCGACAGATCCACTACGGCCACATATCCTCGTGTATCTCCACCGTTGGGATGATCGAAGAAAGCGATTCGCTTGCCGTCGGGAGAGACCGCAACATCCGAAACGTACCCGGTGGTGGTGGAGTAGATGGGTTTTCCGATCGGATATTCCAAGCGCCACTCTGGACCCACGAAGTGCACCGCCGCCAGAGATTCCCCGTCTCTACTCCAGGCAGCTTGCAGCACATCCCCGAGCAGCTCGCGGGGTGAGCCTCCTGTCAGCGGAACGACCGATAGCATCCCGCGGGGAACGTCACCATTGTCTGATCTCTGCCGGAGGGCCATTTCCCCTCTGGAGGAGATGCTCAAGATCTCGCTGTCCGGGAGGTCGATCGGGCGCGACATCAGGGCGTCAGTTCGAGTGGTATAAACCTGCTCTTTCGGAGCACCGTTCCATGCGGCGCTGTACAGGATGCTTTGCCCATCTGGAGCGAACTTTGCTCCGTAAATCGACCCGCGCTGAAACGTAAGCTGGTGAAAGTGGGGTGCGAGCACCGGCGTATTATGCCTGGCACCGTAGTACGTCCCAGCCAAGGCCAGCCCTACAATGAGGGCCCCGGCAACTTGCTTCCAATAAGATCTCTGCTGGTCGGTCACGGCCCGCAAACGGGCGGCGGTGCCCGACTGGTTGGAAAGGGAGTCCAAATCAAACGCCACATCGCGTGCCGAGTGGAAGCGCTGCTCGGGATTCTTCTCCAGGCAATGTTGCAGGATGCGCTCCAGTGCCGGAGAAATATTGCGATTGGTCTCACTCAAGTCCGGAGGGTCTTCCTTCAGGATTGCGCTCATCGTATCGGCGGCAGTGTCTCTGTGAAATGCCCGTTTACCCGAAAGCATCTCGTAGAGGATGACCCCAAAGCTGAATATGTCGGAGCGTGCATCCAGGGCAACGCCACGCACCTGCTCGGGCGACATGTATCCCGCTGTCCCCATCACCGTGCCTAACTCCGTAGCGTGGGTCAGGGTTGGCAGGGAGGTGTGACCGACAGATTCGGTCTGCGTCAGTTTGGCCAGCCCGAAGTCTAGAATCTTGAGCCGCCCATCTTTCGTGAGAAATAGATTCTCCGGCTTCAGATCGCGATGAATGATCCCTTTCTCGTGGGCCGCGGCCAGTCCATGCGCGATTTGCAAAGCGTAGTCCAAAGCTTTGCGGGCCGCAATCGATCCGCTGCGCAGGCGTTCCCGCAGTGTCTCTCCCTCCAGCAGTTCCGACACCACGTAAGGCGAGCCCTCGTTCGTGCCAATGTCAAATACCGCCAGAATGTTGGGATGGTTCAGGGCTGCAGTGGCGAGGGCCTCTTGCTCAAAACGGCGCAACCGGTCGGGATCAAGGGAAAGCGCTTGCGGCAAAACCTTGATCGCCACCTCACGTTTGAGACGCGGATCGCGGGCGCGATAGACCTCGCCCATACCGCCCGCGCCAAGTGGGGAAACAATTTCATACGGACCGAGTTTGGTGCCAGAGGTCAGAGTCATGCGTGCGCGTAATTATAACGTGCGCGGGAGGTTGCGGCGGCTGCGACGATTCGAACAGGCGGTCAGCAACTCTTACCTTGGGATTACTGCGGGGTTGTCCGTCATCCGCCCACAATCGGCGCCAAGCGCCAAGGGTGCTTCCAACTTGTTATCAACCGGACTTCGGTTCCCTTCCGAACATTCACTTGTACGCATAAGCGGTAATATGACGAAGTGTCTCTTACCTCGCCCGCGAGACTTGGAGCGCAGCTTGATCAAAACAGTGATGTTGGTAAGGCTGCGGTTTGTCATGCGGTAACAATGACGCCGGTGCAAGCACCTTTGTTGGCACGGTGGTAGCTGTGACGCACTCCCGAATCAAAGTACACGGCGTCCTCTGCTTCCAGGGTGTACGTCTCGGAGCCAACCGTGAGTTCCAACTTCCCCGAGATCAGATAGAGCAACTCCACTCCCGGATGCTGATGAGGCCGCGCCTTGTCAGAGGATATGGTTTGGAATTCCGCGTAGAAAGCATTGAGCTTGCGCTCCGTGGCCTTGAAGTCTAGGCTCTCGAAGTTGTACGCAATGCTCCCTCCTCCCGGATTATCCGGAAAGCGCAAGCGCTCCTTCTTGCGTGCAATCGCCACCACATGACGCTTGCGCTCGTCCGTGAAGAAATATTCCAGCCCCACCCCGAACACCATGGCGATCCGCAGCAGCGTGGGCAGTGTGGGAAACAGCTTGCCACGTTCCAGTTTTGAGAGCATCGCCGCTGAAAGGCCGGTGTGCTTGCCTAATTCCACCAGTCCCATGCTCTTTCGCAGCCGCAGGGTCCGGAGTTTCTCGCCCAAGGCATAGGGCTGGAGCCCTTCAACAATTGTTTGATTGACCACTGGCTTCTCCCTGTTTTCTTCCCAGTACAACATCGTGTCGGACTTTTGACTTTTGCTCACATGAATTGCAGAAACTTCGTAATTGTCGTGTTGCGATAACAATTGTTCTCTATAGTTAATACAGCAACAGACAAGAGTGCAATAGAAAACAGAGAGAACAAGAAAATAAGGAGAGATCACGTGAAAGCAGCCAGTTTTGCATTGATTCTCAGCGTCCTCGTAAGCGCCTTGCCGGCAGCCGCCGGCTCCGCACAAAAGGACATCGTTGACACCGCAGTCGCCGCGGGAACCTTCAACACGTTGGCCACGGCGCTTCAAGCCGCCGGTCTGGCGGACACACTGAAAGGCAAAGGACCCTTCACCGTGTTTGCTCCGACCGACGAAGCCTTCAGCAAGCTGCCGGCGGGTACCGTCGAGTCGCTTCTCAGGCCCGAGAACAAGGACAAGTTGAAGGCCATCCTGCTCTACCACGTGGTGTCGGGCGACGTGACTGCGGCGCAGGTGGTGAAACTGTCTTCGGCGAAAACCATCAATGGCCAGGACCTGAAACTCACGGTCAATGACGGTACCGTCATGGTCAATGACGCCAAGGTGGTGAAGGCAGATGTTTTGGCTTCTAACGGCGTGATCCACGTGATTGACACCGTGCTTCTACCCAAAGACTAAGTACATGGAGGAAAAGATGAAGACGTTAGATGTGATCGCAGCTGTGCTTCTAGTGGTTGGCGGACTGAACTGGGGTCTGGTGAGCGTTG
>Ga0116223_10000124_pt1 | contig 97707 bp, 71 predicted proteins | sample Sb_taG_3_FD_90092 | JGI IMG/M metagenome (GOLD analysis project Ga0116223, IMG submission 90092) | Peat soil microbial communities from Weissenstadt, Germany - Sb_50d_a_PC metaG | ecosystem: Environmental > Terrestrial > Soil > Wetlands > Peat | place: Germany: Weissenstadt | collected 2010-09-21 | reverse complement strand
GCGCATACGCCCACGTCACCGCCAGCTTGCGTCCGCTCAGGTTCCGTCCAAGTTTCTCGCGGATCGTCATCAGGTCGGCCAGCGTCTGGCAGGGATGGTCGATGTCGCACTGCATATTGATCACCGGCACATCCGCCCAGCGCGCAACTTCGCGCATGTACGCGTTGCCCTCGCCCGGAATCAGGTCGTGTCGGATGGCGATGGCGTGTCCGTAGCTGGAGAGAATGATTCCTGTGTCCTTCGCGCTTTCTCCATGGGAGACCTGCATGACATCGGTGGTCAAAAAATGGGCGTGGCCACCAAGCTGCGTGATTCCCGCCTCAAACGAGTTACGCGTGCGCGTGGATTTGTCGAAGAACATCAGGAAGATGGTCTGATCGGGCAAATAACGATGCGGAACGCGCCCCTTGAACTTGCGCTTCAAATCGGCGGATACGTCGAGCAGGATTTCGATCTCTGCTTCGCTGTATTCTTCCGTAGTGATGTAGTCCTTGCCCTTAAAGAGCGCCTTTCTCGTTTCCAACGCACACCTCTTCCTCGATAGCCTTCATTCCGTTCAGCCATTCTCGCCTTCCAGCGTGGCCACGTACGCCAGGGGGAAGGCAGCATAGAACTGCGCCGCTTCCACCAGGTGGCGGATCGGGACGCGTTCGATGACACTATGCGCGACGTCTTCTTCACCGGGACCGAAGCCGATGGTCGGCACGCCCATAATTCCCATCGAGCCGACGCCATTCGTGCTGAAAATCCACTTGTCCACAACTGGATCGGCGTTGTGAAGCGTTCGATACGCCGCAACCGCCGAGCGCACCAACAAATGGTCTTCTTCGAGCACCCAGGTTGGATAGTACTTCTGCATTGGATACGTGAGGCCGGTATAGCTGGGCGTCTCGTACTGCAACACCTCGATCTCCGCGCCTTGCGCCGCCGGTAGGACTCTCACCTCGGCGACCGCGCTCGAGAGCGTCTCCCCAGCGGTGAGCCGGCGGTCGAGATGGATGGAGCAGGCGCCCGGCACCGCGCATAGAGACGGAGACATCGAGCGAATCTCGGTGACGGCAATCGTTCCTTTGCCGAGAAACGCATCGTCGCGCAAACGCGTGTTCAACTCCTCGATCTGCGCGATCAGCGGGGCTACCTTGTAAATCGGATTGTCGCCGCGCTCCGGCGCGCTGGCATGACACGAACGTCCGCGCAGGTGAACCTCGATCTCCATGCGCCCGCGATGACCGCGGTACACGTGTAGATTGGTTGGCTCCGTGAGCACCACGCACTCCGGCCGGATACCGTCTTCCTTGAGAATATAGACCCACGCCAGGCCGTCGCAGTCTTCTTCCTGCACCGATCCGACAACCCATAACGTGTAGTCGCCTTCTAGTTCCAAATCCTTGATCATCTTGCCCGCATAAACCATGCTGGCCATGCCCGCGCGCTGATCGCTGGAGCCGCGTCCATAAATGAAACCATCCTCCACTTTGCCCTTGTACGGATCCCAGGACCATTCCTTCGGATCACCAACGCCGACGGTATCCGTGTGCGCGTCCATCATGATCACGTGTTTGCCTGAGCCGATGCGTCCCAGCACGTTGCCCATGGCATCAACGCGGACTTCGTCGAAGCCCACGCGTTCCATCTCCTGCTTGATGCGCTGAATGACAGGACCTTCGTGAGAACTCTCGGCGGGAATGGCGACCATGTCGCGCAAAAAGCGGACCATGTCCGCTTCCAGCGCGTTTGCGGCGGTGAGTAAACGGGAGGAGTCAATCGTAATTTCGGTTTGCATGTTGATCCTTAGTCGGCAGCCCTTGAGGCCGCTCGTTCAGTGAAAGGTTGAGGTACGTCTTCCGACGCACCGGTAGTTTCGGGAAGCGGATTCCGGCTGTAGGGTGTGTCTTTCAGTGGCAGTCTCGTGCGCAGCTTGCCGTCTCGCCGCCAATAGGCGCAAGCAATCGCGGGTGCCGTGGGAATGCTCACGATCTCGCCAACTCCCTTGGCTCCGCAGGCCAGCTCAGATTGGTTCTTTTCGATGATGCGGCACTCGATCTCGGGAGTTTGCGTGGAGCGAAGAAGCCCGATCCTGCCGAATGTGACTGCCGGCGCGCCATTGCGTAAAGGGAACTCCTCGGTCAGCGCGTAGCCCATGCCCATCACCACGCCACCTTCAATTTGTCCTTCAACGCCATTGGGATTGATTGCCCGCCCAACGTCGTGCGCCGCGATGACCTTTTGCACTTTGCCTTGGTTGTCCAAGATCACGACCTGCGTGGCGTAACCATAGGCGACGTGGCTCACGGGATTCGGCTTGTCGCAGGTCATCGGGTCGGTCACGCAATCGTATTCACCCAAAAACTCGTGGCCGTCGAGCTCTGCCAGCAAAAGATGATTCAATTCCTGCTTGAGCGCACTTGCGGCCCGCCGTGCTGCTTCGCCTGTGATCGTCGTCTGGCGCGAAGCCGTGCTGGTTCCGCTGTCGGGCGTGACGCTGGTGTCAGGGCAGTGCACTGCCAGCAAAGACTTGTTGAGCCCAGCCGTCTCTGCCACCATCTGCAGCAGCACGGTTGCGATGCCTTGCCCCATGCATGCCGCGCTTGTGCAGATCACCACTCGCCCACCATCCACCCTCAGCTTCACGCGGCCTACATCGTTCACGCCGACACCCTTGCCCGTGTTCTTGAAGGCGCAGGCAATGCCGGCATCGGGATGCGCATCGATCACGTCCTTCACCGCGAGGAGCGTTTCTTTGAGCGCCGTGCCTCCGTCGGCAATCTGTCCGTTCGAAAGCACCCCGCCAGGCTCGATGGCATTGCGGAATCGGATCTCCCACGGAGAAATGCCCACCTTGACGGCCAGCAGATTCAAGTTGCTCTCCATCGCGAAGCAAGTTTGCGTCACGCCGAATCCGCGCATCGCTCCTGAAGGAATGTTGTTGGTGTAAATCGCGCGGCCCTCAATGTCGACGTTGTCGATCTGATACGGTCCGGCGGCGTGGGTGCAGGCGCGCTGTAACACCGGCCCGCCGAGCGAGGCGTAAGCGCCGGTATCGGCCACAATGCGCACGCGAACTGCCGTGAGTTTTCCATTCTTGTCGCAAGCGGTCGTATATTCCATCTCCATCGGATGGCGCTTGGGATGCACGCGCATACTCTCCGCGCGGCTGAATGTGAGCTTGACCGGCTTGCCCGTGCGCCACGCCAGCAGCGCCGCGTGGTGCTGCACCGACATATCTTCCTTGCCGCCGAATCCGCCGCCTACGTACTTGCTGATCACTCGAACCTTCTCGTCCGCGACGCCGAGCATGCGCACAATTTCGCGGCGATCGTCGTAGACACCCTGGCCGGCGGTATATACGGTCATCGATCCGCCTGGCTCCGGCACCGCCAACGCACTCTCCGGCTCGAGAAACGCGTGTTCGTGTCGCGGCGTCGAATAGTGTTGTGTGACGACGTGGGCAGCTTCAGCAAGCGCGCAATCCACATCGCCGCGCTTCAAGACCGTTGTGGCGAGCAGATTCCCGCCTGGATGCAGACGCGGAGCACCATCCGCCATTGCCGCCTGCGGCGACAGCACTGGCTCGCGCTCCTCGTACTCCACGCGAATCCGATCGACAGCCTCGCGCGCCGCGGCTTTGGTCTTGGCAGCCACCAGCGCAATGGCGTCGCCGACATAACGTGTCTCCTCGCCTTCGGCAATCATCACCGGCCAGTCATGGACCACGTGGCCGAGCAGCCGTTCACCTGGCATGTCTTTTGCGGTGAGCACAGCCTCCACGCCGGGAACCGCCCGCGCCGGGGCGATCTCTATTTTCCTCAGCAGCGCTCGCGGATATTTCGCGCGCAGTACCGCGCCAAATAACATGCCGGGAACTCGCAGATCATCAACGAACTCGCCTGTTCCAAGAAGCTTTTCCTTCGCTTCGGCGCGCGCCGTTCGTTCGCCTACATTTGCACCGGCCGACTCCGCAAGGTGTGTCTCGCCACTCCGCAGTGCATGCGCGGCAAGCTGAATGGCTCGCTCGATCTTCACGTATCCGGTGCAGCGGCACACGTTGTAGCGAATCGCCCGTTTGACATCGGCCTCCGTAGGCGCGAGATTCGCGTCGAGCAGCGCCTTCGCGCTCATCACCATTCCGGGCATGCAGAATCCGCACTGCACGGCGCCCACTTCACCGAAGGCCCATCCGTAGACATCGCGTTCGCGCGCGGAGAGCCCTTCCGCTGTGATCACCGATTTCCCATTCACCTTGGCCACGCTATGCGTGCAGGCGCGCACGGCCTTTCCATTCACGATCACGGAGCAGGATCCGCAGACGCCCTCGTCGCAGCCGTCCTTCACCGAGGTCAGGTGCGCATCCTCACGCAGATACTCCATCAGGTTTTTGTTCGCGTCGGTGGAGACGTGCGCGCCGTTCAGCGTGAACTGGAACATAGCGGTTGCTCCTCAGCCGTGTGCACCCGCAGTGTGCAAATCTTGCGGTCGTATCCCTCCACCTTTGCGTACTGCGCATCCCAGAACTCCTGATGGCGCATGGAATCGAGAAATTCCCTGCTATAGCCGAACTTCAGCCAGTCATTCTCTTTTTGCTGGAACATCCGCTCCTTCACTGCGGGCTCCCGGAAGTCGAAGATGTTGTCCGGCGACGCGCCGAGGAAGATCTCGCGCGCCCAGCGGTCCAAAACCGGCGCTGTCATGTCCTGATAGCGGTTGCTCATTTCATCGAGCACTGACTGGTAACGGTCAAAACCGTCCGTTGCGACGGTGACGACGTTGTCGCCGGTTCCGAGGCCAAGGTGCTTTGCCAGCTTGATCGCGCCGAGCACGTTGCAGATTCCCGACGGCCCAAAGAGATTGCGCAGGCCAAGCGCGAATTCCCGTTCCACGCCCATGCGCACAAGCGAGTCAGTGCCATCGTGAAAGATTTTGACGCCCTGAACGGTCTCCTCATCCTTGACGAGGATGACAAAATCGGTGTTGAGCACGTTGTGAATCAGCGTGCACATTTTGTCGCCAATTCCTTCAATGCGATGTTGCCCGCGGCCGCCATTGGCCAGTGTGGAGCACTCATAGGGCTCGAGTGCGGCGATTTTCGCGTCAGGAAATGCGACCTTGATCTGGTCTCCCGCTGCGATGGTTCCAGCCGAGCCCGGCGCCGAAGTGAAGCCCGCAATGCGACCGTTGCCTATGCCCTTTACGGCGTCGATCGCGCTGCCGCCCGTCACGTGGCGATGGAAACGGTAGTTCGGGAAGAGTTCAAATTGCGCCAGAGCCTTGTTTTTGGGGTTCTTCATCATCTCCCTCGTCCTTTCGAGCGTGAGAATGACGTCAGACTCTGTGCCGGGGGTGAGTTCCAGCTCGCCGCCGTACTTCAGGATGCGCGCGTATCGCTCCTTGCTCATGTTGTCGGGCATGATGATGACGGCGCGGAAGCCAAGCAATTTGGAGATATAGGCGGTGCCAATGCCAAAGTTGCCGGTCGAAGGTCCAAGGATAGTGTGCTCGCCGGGAAAGATTTCGCCATCCACCAGCCCTTCCATCAAAGTGCAGTACGCCGCGCCAACCTTGTGTGAGCCGGAAGGGAATTCATTCCCCAGCATGACCACTACGTTGGCGTCGATTCCAGTGAGCGAAGGAGACAGCACGACCTTGCGCACTTCGTTCGCCGCGTCTTTCCAGGAGATATTGAAGAGGTTGATGGGATCCAGCTCGTTGTCGCGCAGCGCGGCCAGCGCCTTGGCGCGCACATTGTTGTCCATGAGGCGCGGGTCGAGCATCTCGTCGTAGCCTGGACCAAACGGAATTTTTTGCATCGTCACTTTGTCTCCTTCGTTCTCCTGCGGCGCTGGTAGCTTCAACCTGCGGCCGTAGCGCAGATTGCTTCGCGAACTTCTTCGATCCCGGGCTTAATCGTGACCGCCCGGCCTGCGGCGCGAATCGCGCTCAAAATATCCTTCAATCCATTTCCCGTCATAATCAGCGCCGCGCTCTCTTTGCGGCTGATGATTCCCGCCGCGACCGCTCGCTTGACGCCCGCGACGCCTGCAACGCCTGCCGGTTCGCCGAACACGCCTGCCTTGCGCGCCAGGATGGTGATCGATTCAAGAATCTCCTCGTCGGAGACGGCGATGAATGCGCCGCCCGACTCCGTGATGGCCCGCATTCCCTTGGCGAAATTGCGCGGGTGACCAACGGCGATGGAATCAGCAAGTGTGCGCGCTTCGCACGCAATCAGGCCTCTTTGCTCACGCCAGGCGGTGACTAACGGCTGGCATCCCTCAGCCTGCACGCCTAGAATGCGCGGCAGCCGGGGAAGAATTCCAAGTTGATGCATCTCTTTCAGGCCCTTCCACACTCCGCCAATCGTGCACCCATCGCCAACCGAGACCGCAACCCAATCGGGAAAGCTGCCGGGCTTGAGTCGTGCAAATTGCTCCGCGAGCTCCAGCGAGACAGTCTTCTTGCCCTCGATCAAATAAGGGTTGACGGCGCAATTGCGGTTGTACCACCCGAACTCTGCGCTGGCCTTCATGCACAGTTCCCAGGCCTCGTCGTACGTACCCTGCACGGAAAACACCCGCGCTCCGTAAACCAGCAACTGTGCCACCTTCGCCTCTGGCGCGCGCGCAGGAACAAAGATCGTTGCCGGAATCCCCAAGGCAGCGGCAAATCCAGCCAATGACGATGCGGCATTTCCTGTGGAGGCGCAAGTGATCTCCGCAACCTTCTTTTCGAGCGCCTTCACCACGCCGACGGCGCTCGCGCGATCTTTGAACGACGCGGTCGGATTGCGGCCTTCATCCTTTACCCAGCAACGCGCGGTGCCCAACTCTGCGGCGAGCTTCTCGGTTTCGTAAAGCGGCGTCCAGCCCACTTGCAGGTGCGGAATCAGCTCACGCCTTGCCACCGGAAGCAGTGGCAAGTATCGCCACATCGCGAATTCGCGATTGCCGGCGAGCGTCTCCGCGTTCAGTTCTTGTCGCGCCGCCTCGTAGTCATACAACACATCCAGGATGCCTTCGTGATATCCGCAGGCAGGGCAAAAGTAGTCGACCTCCTCTGTCGAGTAGGTGCGGCTGCAATGAACGCATTGAAGACCCGTGACGTGCATTCTTTCCCTCGAACCTGTTCGCCGATCGCCTGAACGCCGGCGATCTCATTGGGGCATCGTGATCGCCCGCAGTTTGCAGCGGGTGACACACAGGCCGCAGTGAGAGCACTTCTCTTCGCTGATCTCCACGACCTTTGCCTGTTTATCCTGATGAATCGCGCCATTCGTGCAGCTTTTTTCGCACATTCCGCACAGAACACAGCGTTCCATATCCACTTTGGGCGCGCCCTCTGCATGAGGCGCCCCGCGTTCCCGCATCAGCCGCACGGTCAAGCCGCTGATCTCATCCACCGAGCCGTAGTGATGCCCATCAAGAAACGTCGCCAGCTCCGTTGCGATCTTTGCGTAAATCGTTGGGCCGTTCAGGATGGCAGCGGTGCAGACCTGGACCGCCGAGGCGCCGGCCATCAGCATTTCAGCCGCATCGCGCCCGTTGCTGATGCCGCCGACCCCGAAAATGGGAATCCTGACTGCGCGCGCTGCCTCGTAAACGCAGCGCAGGGCCAGCGGTTTGATGGCCGCGCCCGACAGCCAGCCGAGGCCGTCCTTGCTACCCATCAGCGGCAGCCCCGTTTCCAGGTCGATGCCCAGGCAAGGTCCGAACGAATTGATCATCACCAGCGCGTCTGCTCCCGCATCTTCAAGAGCCAGCGCGATCTCCTGGATGTTGGGGTGTGGGCTCAGCTTCACGAACACCGGCACATCAACGATGTCTTTCGCGGCCCGCAGCGCATCGATGATCGGCGCGACATTGTTGCCCACATAATGTGTTGAAAGCTCGAGCGCATCAGCGAAGTGCCTCACCAGCGGCGCCAGTTCGCGAATCTGTTCTGCCGTGTACCCCAGGCCCACGATTACCGGCAAGCCCATCGCCCGCGCCAGATCGTATTCCATGGCCATCCACTGCTCTTTGGGCAGTTCAGACCACAGTTCGGTGTTCAGAAATCCGCCGCGAATCTCGGCCAGGCAAGGGCGCGGCACTTCCGCTGGGCGCACGGAGATTGTCTTGGTCACCAATCCGCCCGCACCACCGCGTGCCGCCGCCTGCAACGATGCGCCATCTTTCGACGGAGGGCCGGCAGCCGGCAGAATCGGGTTCCGAAACGTCAACCCGCAGATCTTTACTTGGAGATTGGCCATCGCGTTTTCCGTTCAACTGAGGTTCCGAATGCCAGTCGATGGTGCCCGGCATCCCGCCATCAAAGTTGACGCTGGCCCTGGAACAAGACGCTCCACTGCGACGAGCGCGCCTTGGCGCCGGGCGGACTTATATGTTGATTGTCGTCCAACGCGGCGTCCGGCAATGTGATTCGAATCACAACACTTACGGGCCGGTGTAACTAGAATTCATGGCACGATGAGGAAGTCCTCAAACTTGCTGGTGGGCAACGGTCGTCTGATCACGCACGATGACCGCAGCCCATTCCTTGAAGATGGGGCCGTCGCGATCATCGGCGGCCTGATCGAGGCCGTCGGTCCTACCGCGGCGATGCGGGATGCCTATCCCGACGCGCGGTTTCTTGATGCGCATGGGCGCGTCATCATGCCGGGCCTTATCAATACGCATACGCATCTCTACAGCGCCTTTGCGCGCGGCATGGCGTTGAAAGATACCGCGCCCCGCAACTTCGAGGAAATATTGGAGCGCCTGTGGTGGCGGCTTGACAAGGCTCTCACGCTGGACGACGTCTATTGGGGCGCCATGGTGGGCATGATCGACTGCATTCGCAACGGCGTCACCACGATCTTCGACCATCACGCCAGCCCTCACGCAGTCGCCGGCAGCTTGTTTCGCATTGCGGAGGCTGCTCAGCAAACCGGTCTGCGCAGTTGTCTATGTTATGAAGTCTCTGACCGTGATGGCTCCAAGGTTGCCGCGCAGGGAATTGAAGAGAATCGCTCGTTCATCGAAAGCTGCAGACAAGCGCAGGGCGGTCGACTCCGCGGGCTCTTCGGTCTGCATGCATCCTTTACGCTGAGCGACGAAACATTGCTGCGATGCCGCGAGGCTGCCGCCGCCTGCGACGCCGGCTTTCATGTGCATACCGCCGAGGCGTTATCCGATGTGGATCATTGCCTGCGCGAGCACGGGAAGCGCGTCGTCGAACGCTGGAACGATCTCGGGATCCTCGGCGACCGGACTCTTGCCGCGCACTGCGTCCACGTCAACGAGCGCGAGATCCATCTGCTGCGCGACACCAGGACCAATGTCGTGCACAATCCGGAATCCAATATGGCCAACGCAGTGGGTTGCGCGCCCGTTCCCCAGATGTTGCGCCGCGGCGTGCCCGTCGGTTTGGGCACCGACGGATTCACGGCCGACATGTTTGAGTCCATGAAGGCGGCGAATCTGCTTGAGAAGCATCACTCGCGCGACCCGAGGACAGGTTGGGCCGAGCCGCCGCAAATGCTCTTTCACAAGAATGCCGAAATTGCCACCGGGTGTTTTGGTCAACAGGTAGGCAAGCTCGTTCCCGGCGCCGCCGGCGACGTCATCCTTGTCGACTACGATCCGCCCACTCCGCTTTGCCCCTGCAATCTCAACAGTCACATCCTCTTCGGATTCTCCGGGCGTGCCGTTGCGACCACCATCATCGGCGGAGATGTAGTGATGGAAAACAGAAAGCTCCGGACCATCGATGAGCAGGCTGTCATGGCCGACGCCAGGGCCGCCGCCGCGAAACTCTGGAAACGCTTCTAGTCCGAAGAGATCTCCCATGCCCCCGCGCGATAATGGAATTGCAGCCGCTTTTCCCGGCCGGTCCGTTCCCCTGAGGTTGCAGAATGAGTGCCACCAATTTTCACGTGCTCGCCAAGCCCATCGGGCCCATCTGCAATCTCGACTGCAAATACTGCTTTTATCTTGAAAAAGAGTTGCTCTACCCCCAGGTCGATAAATGGGCCATGCAGCCCGAGGTGCTCGAGAGCTACATCCGCCAGTACATTGAGGCCCACGACACTCCCGTCGTCAATTTTGCCTGGCAGGGCGGGGAACCGACGCTTCTTGGCGTTGACTACTTCCGGCGCGTGGTCGAGCTCGAAAAGAAATACGCAAACGGCAAGCAGATCGCCAACGCGTTTCAGACCAACGGCGTCTTGCTCAATGATGGGTGGGGAGAGCTCTTCCGGGAATATCAATTCCTCATCGGCATCTCCATCGATGGTCCCCGCGAGCTTCATGACGCCTACCGGGTCGACAAGGGAGGACAGCCCACCTTCGACCGGGTGATGCGCGGCATGGAAACCCTGAAGCGCCACAACGTCGAATTCAACACGCTCACCACCGTGCATCGCGCCAACGCCGACTCGCCGCTCGAGGTCTATCGCTTCCTTCGCGCGAATGGCAGCGGATTCATGCAGTTCATCCCCATCGTGGAAAGAGTCGCGCAACAAACCACGAGCGACGGCCTGCGACTGATCTCTCCCGATTTTGTTGGGGCAGCAAAGGTTGCGCCCTGGTCGGTGGAACCCCGGCAGTTCGGCCGCTTTCTTTCGACCATCTTCGACGAATGGGTGCGCAAGGATGTCGGCCGCACCTTTGTGCAGCTCTTTGACGTCAGCCTCGAGGTATGGTCGGGAATGGAAGCCAGCTTGTGCATCTTCCGCAAGACCTGCGGCGCCGCGCTCGCCATTGAACATTGCGGCGATGTCTACTCATGCGATCACTTCGTGTACCCCGAAAACCGCCTCGGCAACATCATGGATTCTCCGCTCGCAGCGCTGGTTGGGTCAGCACAGCAGCAGCACTTCGGCGACGCCAAAGAGTCCACTCTGCCCAAATATTGCCGCGAGTGCGACGTCCGCTTCGCCTGCAATGGCGAATGCCCGAAACATCGTTTCCTCACCACTCCCGACGGCGAGCCGGGACTGAACTATCTCTGCGCGGGATACAAGATGTTCTTCCACCACATCGATCCCTATATGCGCTTCATGGCGGCTGAGCTGGCCGCCCAGCGCGCTCCGGCCAACGTCATGCGCTGGGTCGCTGCGCAGGAAGCCGAGCAAAAGCAGGGAAATGTCGGACGCAACGATCCCTGCCCTTGCGGCAGCGGCAAGAAATTCAAGAATTGCTGCTTCACTCGCGGCTGATTTCTTGGCCGACAGCGCCACGTTGATCGCCCACGACACCTTTGTGGAAGTGCGTTCGTCTCCCGGTTGCGCTATCCTTCTTCGTCGAGAAGAAATCATCTGCGGACGGCCGAATGTCTACCCTCACAGCGTCGAAGAACCCCGCTGTTCTCTCGTATTACACGATGCGTAGAGCGGTGGGCCTCATTGCCTTATCACTCCCATTCGCCCTCGCCCTTGGTTCCATCCTTTTTTCTCTCGCCGGGTCCGCGCACGCGCTGCCGCACCCGATCCTCCAGCGTTCCATCAGTGATTACTACTACACTTCGATGCGCGACTACTATATCGGCAGCCTGTGCGCCATCGCGGCATTTCTTGCCTCGACGCGCGGATACGATCTCACCGACGAGATAATGGGCTTTGTGGCCGGCGCGCTCACTTTGGGGGTGGCGGTTTTTCCGCCAGTGAATCCGCGAAGCGCCCTGTATACACCCTTTCAGGTCGAAATTGGGTTTATCCATACGGGCTTTGCCGCGCTCATGTTTCTGGTCCTCGCCTATTTCTGCATCTTTCTGTTTCGCAGGTCTTCTCCTGAAAAGCCGTTCACCCGCCGCAAGCAGCACAGAAACCGGATTTACGGAGCCTGTGGGCTGACGATTATTGTCTGCATGGTCATGTTGGTCAGCCTCACAGTGAAGGCCGTGCTTCAGGCGCATCATCCCAGCCGTCTCCTGTTCTGGTTCGAGTCAGTGGCTCTGGCAGCGTTCGGCATCGCCTGGCTCACCAAGGGCGAAGGAATCCTCAAAGACAAGCCGCATAACCACCACCGGCCCGTGCCTATCAATCGCGTGTACTGAAGAAAATGTTGCGACGCCGTCGGGTGCCCCAGGTTCGGCGTCCGGCGTGGCGGATTTCTGCGCCTAACCTAACCTGGGATCAGAGTCCTAAATATGCACCAGCCCCCGCTGCAGCGCGGTCACTACCGCCTGCGTCCGATCGCTCACGTTCAGCCGCATCAAGATCACGCTCACATGACATTTCACCGTGGACTCGGTGATGCCGAGGTCGCTTGCGATCTCCTTGTTGCTCCTGCCGCGAACAATCAGCTCCAGGACTTCGCGCTCGCGTATGCTCAGATCCGAGTTCGGGATCCGCGAGTGCAGGGCTCGCGAAACAGGTTGCGGCAGAAAACGGCCGCCGGCTTGAACTCGCCGCAATGCGCTCACCAGGGCCTCGTGGGGCATCCCCTTCACGATATAGCTGCGCGCGCCGGCAGCCAGCGCCTGGTGAATATCTTCGTCGCCCTCATACGTGGTCAGTACGACAAACTTGGCATTGGGATGCTTCGACATCAGCATCCGGATGGCGTCGACGCCGCTTATGCCGGGCAGGCGCAGGTCCATCAGCGTGATATCAGGCAGATGTTTTTCAAACAACTCGATCGCCTCTTCGCCGCTCCCCGCCTGGGCGACCGTCGTCATGTCGGGAGTCGCTTCGATGATCGCAGCGATGCCCACGCGCATAATGGGATGATCGTCGACAACGAGTACTCGAATTTTGGCTGGCTGCGCCGCTCCGTTTTCAACGTTCATCGCCGTCCTCCTTGCTGCGCATCCCTTCAGTGCAACACAACCCCATGATTACGGCGAATTGGGCGTGTCGAATGCCGTGATCACCGGGAGCACGTTTCCCTGGTCGTCGAAGAAGCTCCGGCCACCCAATCCACCCTCCGCCGCCGGCTCCCACCAGAAAACTCCCTGGCCCAGCCCATCGGGAATCGCGCGCACCGCCGCATCCACCGCGCGCAGAAATGCCAACTGTCCCTGGGGACTCTCCGGAAAATCTGCCGTCTTCCCCGCCAACCCGCCAGGCCTCCAGTTGTATGCGGTTTCAACAACAATAATAGGGTCGTGATAGCGTAGCGCGAGCTTGCGAAGATTGATGCGCATCCCCGCGATGCCGCCGTGCCAGCGCGGATAATACGACATTCCGATCACGTCAAATTGCACGTGGTACGCGATCAGGTTGTCGAAGAACGCAACAGCTGCGTCGTAATCGCCGCTGCGTTCAATTTGAATCATGATGCGCGGCCGGGGCGCCTTGCCGTGCCCGGCGTCTACCCCGGCGATGCCCGCCTTGAGCAGGTCTGCGAAGTTGTCCCAGTTCTCCGGCAGTTTTCCGTCGGGCCACAGCATGCCATTCGTGACTTCATTGCCAATCTGCACCATCTCCGGCATCACGCCGTGCTGCGCGAATGAGGCGATAGTGTCGCGCGTGTAGTCGAACACCAGCTCGACGAGCTGCTTGTGGGTGAGCCTGCTCCACGCTGCCGGCATCGGCTGCTTGCCGGGGTCGGCCCAGCTATCGGAGTAGTGGAAATCGAGCAGAACATGAAAACCCTGCGTCCTGGCGCGAGCCGCCAGCGCCAGAGTGTAGTTGAGATCGTTGGGCAAATGATCGGGCGCGACAGCGGGGTCGTGAAAGATCCGCAGCCGGACCCAGTTGTAATTGTGCTCGTGCAAAAGAGCAAGAACGTCGATGGGCCGACCGTTCTCTTTAAAGATCACTCCATCTTGTTCGCACTTTGCCAGGAACGAAACGTCGGCACCGACGGCATAGTTTTGCGCGCCTTCCTGCGATAATGCGCAAGCAGCAAAACAAGCGAAGAAGACCGGCGCCCAGAGGGTTCGCATATTGGCCCCACGTTCACGCTGGCGGCAAGAACGAGCCGGCGCTCTTTCTCATCCCCGAAGTATGGTATCTTAGCGCACCGATTTGGAGCCGCGAATCCGCCGAAAGTACGAGGGGTAAGCGAACACTGAAAACCCGCAAATGAATCGGCGTCCGTTTTTTGAATCGTGCTCTATTCGGCACAGCGTCCAGGGGCATCAGCCGCCTTGGTCTTCGCCGTCTCATGCTCGCATTCCCGCTGAGCATTGATCTCAAGCTGGTATTGCGGCACAAGCTTGATACTGTCCAACGTATCAATTTGGCCATTCGCGGCAAACTGCGGCGGCTGCGCGAATTCAAAGTAAATCGGGGCGTCGTTGCGGAGCGGCAGAATGTTCAGCTCGAACGTATTTGCGCCCTGCGGATTGAGAAAACGCTTGAGCCCGATCGTCCAGGGTTCTCCGTTGTAAAAATTGTCGGTGAGCAGACGGCCGCCGTTCGAGAAGCGCGCCACATCTCCGTCGTAATTGATTTTGAGAAACAACTCGCCGAGTCCGTTCATCGAGTTTGTAGGAACGGTCAAGGCCCATTTTCCCGCCTGCGGCAGATCGCCTTCGGCAGGCGCTTCAGCCACGCCTTTGGGCCGCCACGCGAGCGGCGGACCGAACTGAATCGGAGGCGCGCTTCCCGGCGCCTGGATTTCACGGACGGATAACGCAACCTCCCGTAACGGCGCTTCGGCAGTGAAATGATCTACGTCTGCGCCCATCGTAACGCGCTCCAGCGGCAGGCTTCCTTTGAGATCACCCGCGACCGGCGGCGTCACGGAAAAATCAAAATGCGGTGATCCGGTGGACCCAAGCCAGATCCGTTCGGGCTGCGTATCCGGATCGGCATAGAAGTCATTGCCGGTCACAAGCAGATGGTCTGCGCCCGCGATGCGGACTTTCCATGCCTCTTTCGCTTCCTCGGCGCTCAGCACGACGAAGCGAATGGATTCGCCGCTCTTCGCAACCACCTCGATCTGCGAGTCGATTCCCGGCTTGATGTCAGAAATATAGATCGCGCCCCCATCGCGCTGCGTATCCCCACTTGTCGCGTGCAGCGAGCGCACACTCGCCGCATCAAAAGTAAACTCCGCCGGAATGCCGGGGATCGCTTCAAAGTACAGCGTCGTCACTCCGCCATCGCTGAGCCGCGTAAACAGCTGCGCGGTACTGTAGCGGAGAGTCGCGCCGCCTGCGCGCAGATTGAAAGGCCAGATGAAGTACGCGCCCGAAGGCAAATCCACGGGATGACGTGGCACCGCCAGCGTGTGGCCGGGCAAGCGAACCAGGAACTGCGCCGCAGGCCACTCGGGCATTGAGGCGCCGCGAACGTGGTTGTTGAAGAAGATGAACCCAGAATCGCCTTTGGAGCGCACCGCGGCGCGCGGAACCGACAGGTTGGCAGGATCGCAGAGCAGGGAATCGGGCGCGTGAACCGTCATGGGAGCGAGGTCCGCGCCAAAGTCGTTGAGGAAATACTGAAACACTTTCAGCTTTCTCAGCGATTCGCGTTCCTGCCCAAACTCGCCCAGCGGTGCTTGAAAGTCATACGATTTGATCGGCAGATCGTTTGGATAGCCTGTCGCCTGCGACTCCTGCAGAGTCGAGAGCTTCCCGTCAGGGTTTTCGCCACCCTGAAACATGTAAGTGCCATAGAGGTTGACACCCGCGCCCAGCATCACTGGGAATATTGCCGCGATATCGTCTGCTGCGATCACTGGCCGCCGGTGATACGTGTCTTCAATGCCGCCGCCGATCTCCGCTGTCAGATACGGAAGCGAATCCTGTGCGGCCGACTGCGCTCCGCGAGCACCTTGTTCGCCGGCCGTGTTCACATTGGCAGCCACTCGGCTCTGAAAGCGGAACGCGTAAATCTCCGGCGGCGGCAACTTCCCAATGGAGCCGTCCCACGGCGCTGCGGGGTATCCGCCATAAACTGGAATCACAGCGCGCGGCGGCACTGCGGCATCGTCCCACCCGGTAACGAGATAGAGCGGCGCGTCCAGCCCGCTATCGATCGCTATTTTCTTCAGTTCGAGGATGTGTTCTTCGCCGGCGGCGGGCCCACGCTTGGAATACTCATTTTCAATCTGAATGCCGATGACCGGTCCGCCATCCTTCCAAAGCAGACCCTGGAGTTGTGTGCCGATCTGCCCGTACCAGGAGCGAACACTGGCGAGGTAGATCGGGTCATTCTCGCGGATGGGTCCCTGCTTGAGCACCCAATCCGGCAGCCCGCCGTTCCGCACCTCGCCGTGGTCCCACGGCCCGATGCGCGCCACCAGCAGCATCTGGTGCTTGGCGCAAAGTTCGGCAAACGCGCGCAGGTCGCGCTGTCCGCTCCAATCAAATTGGCCCTTGATCTCCTCGTGATGAATCCAGATCACGTAGCTGGCGATGATGTTCACGCCGGCTGCCTTCATCTTCAGGATCTCTTCTTCCCATTGCTCGCGCGGGTAGCGGGAGAAGTGAAACTCGCCCACCACCGGCAGCCAGGGTTTGCCGTTCAGCGTCAGGTACCTGCTGTTGACTCCAAGAACGCTGCCCAATGGAGAGGTTGCCGTGCCCCCGTCATAGAGAGCGGGCCCCGGCTCCGTAGTTGGCATGCTGGCGTCGATTCGGATCGGCGTCCCTGCCTGGGCGCGAGCCAGCGCCGGTGCGCAAGCCAATCCTGCGATGATTGCGCCTGCGACCATTCCGTCGGCCACAGCCGCTCGCGCCAGCGTGGGCGAAAGCCGTGAGCCCTTCGAAAAAAATCCTAAGAAAAAAGACATGTAATCACGCTCCGAAGAGCGGCTCTTTCTCAGACGCGAACCCACGCCTCTGCTTTGAGAAAGATCACTCTACCGTTGCCGCCTGGTTTTTGAATCCGCCGAAAGTCTGATTGCCTGCCGATTTCCCCTGCCATCGGCCTTCGACGTCCAATTCACGCTCGCTGTATACTGAGCCCCGCCATGCAAACACTCCGAAGGCATGTTGCCTGCCTGCTGCTATTGGCAGCCGGCTATGGGGCTTCATGGGCTGCAGACCTTGCCGGATATACCCGGCGGGTATGGCAGGTATCTGACGGTTTGCCCGAGCAAACGGTGCAGGCCTTCGCGCAAACCTCCGATGGCTACCTGTGGATTGGCACCACCGGCGGATTAGTGCGCTTTGATGGCGCAACTTTCACGGTCTTTGACCGCCAAAACACTCCCGTATTGCATGAGAACAGCGTCTTCTGCCTGATGGTGTCGCGCGATGGTTCGCTTTGGATCGGAACCGAAGGTGGCGGGCTTCTCCGCTACTCCAATGGTGTGTTTCGCGCCTGGACCGCGCGTGAAGGGCTGAGCAACGATTTCGTCAGAACCATCCTCGAGGACGCCGGAGGAACCATCTGGGCGGGCACCGACAACGGGCTGCTGCGCCTCGATGAGGACCATTTTGTGCGCGTCGACGGGAGCCCGGACATTCCTTCGCTTGCCGTGCACGCCCTCTACCAGGATCGCTCGGGCCGCATCTGGGTGGGCGGATCCAGGCTGCTCAGTTTCAAGGGCAGCGCCGTCACCGAATATACGCTGCGTGGAGAGGCCAGCCAGAACCGGGTGAAATCGATCATCCAGACGCGTAACGGGACCATGTGGGTGGGCACCGTCTCGGGCTTGAATCGCATGCGCTCCGGCCAGACCCAGTTTGAACGGGTCAGTGGCATTGTCGGGACCGTTCGCGTCCTGCGGCAAACGCCGGACGGTGTATTGTGGATCGGCACCATCGGCCATGGCGCTTTCCAGAGCAGCGGAGAAACCCTCACCTCCGTCGCCGCACCCGCGCTGCTGCCCAGCAATACTGTGCTCAATTTCTTTGAGGACAACGAGCAGGACTTCTGGATCGGCACCCAAGCCGGAATGGTTCGGCTGACCAAAGGGCAGGCCAACATCGTTCCGCTGCCCAAGGCCAACGACTCCGATTTCGGCACCATTTACCAGGATCGCGACGGCAGCTACTGGATCGGGTCCACGTCTCTGTTCCGCATGGTCAACGGCGTCATTACCCAGCAAACGCTGCCCGGTATCAAAGGCACGCATGTGCGCAGCGTCTACCGCGACCGCTCGGGCGCGCTGTGGGTGGGAACCGATGGGGATGGTGTTTACCGGATTGCTAATGGCCGCACCGCGCACCTGACCACTGCCGACGGCCTTTCCAACAACTTCGTGCGCGCCATGACGCAGGACCGGGATGGAAGCATGTGGGTGGCCGCGGACGAGGGCCTGAATCACATTTTCTGTTGCGCCCCCGGCCCCCGCATCGTGAGTTACCAGATGCGCGACGGCCTGGCTTACTTCAGCACGCGCGCCTTGCTCGAAGATGCCGGCGGCGATCTCTGGGTCGGCACCGATCGCGGCCTGAACCACATGCGCGCCGGCAAATTCCTCAGTGATGCCGCCACGCGGGCCCTGGCCGATATGAAGGTTTGGGCCATCCACGAGGACACCGACGGCACCCTGTGGTTCGGCACCCGCAACAACGGCCTTTTCCGCTTCCACTCGGGCAAGCTCGCCCAGTTCTCCTCGGCCGACGGCCTGCCGAGCAACGCGATTTATCAGATTCTCGAAGACGGCGAGGGCCATCTTTGGATCAGCGGCCCCAATGGGGTTGAGCTGCTCAACCCGCACGAGCTCGACGCACAGGCCAACTCCTTTCCCCGCCGTCTCGCCCTCACCTTTTACTCCACGGCCGACATGGCGGCCAACACCGAAATCTACGGCGGCACGCAGCCCTCAGGCTGCATCACCGCGGCCGGCGACGTCTGGTTTCCGACCAATCTCGGACCCATTCACATTGTTCCTTCCGAACGGACGCCGCTGCCGCCGCCGCCTCTCCACATTCATTCTGTGCTCGCCGACGGCCGGTCCCTCGCCATCACAGAGCCCGTTGTCCTGCGGCCCGGAAGTAGCCGGCTCGAGGTCGGCTTCACGCCCATCCAGCTTCGCTCGCAGGATGGTCTTCGCTATCGCTATATGCTCGCGCCTTTTGAGAGATCCTGGAGCCAGCCCACCACAACCCGCACCGCCGAATACACCAACCTTCCTGCCGGCCGCTACCGCTTCCGCGTCCAGACCTTCGAGGTCAGCAATTCCAATGCGGTCAGCGAGGCCGCCATTCTCATCGTGCAAAAGCCTCTTTTCTATCGCACGTGGTGGTTTCTGCTGATCTGCGCGGCGCTGGTTGCGTTGCTCACCTATGCCATCTACCAATACCGGTTGCGCCAGATCCGCTCCCGCTTCGGTGCCGTCCTGGAAGAGCGGAGTCGCGTAGCGCGCGAGATGCACGACACCGTCATCCAGGGATGCACGGGCGTTTCCGCTTTGCTTGAAGCGGTCTCAATGGACGACGTGCAAAGCGAAGCAGGCTCAGGCCTGATGGACGTGGCCCGCGTCCAGTTGCGCTCCACCATCGACGAAGCCCGCGAAGCCATCTGGAACCTGCGCGAGTCCGACGGCAATACCAGCCAGCTTGGCGAGAATTTGGAAACCATGGCGCGGCAGGTCGGCGAGGAGTTCGAACTTCCCGTCACCTGCGCCGTCGCCGGAACTCCGTTCCCTGTCAGCCATCCTGTCGCGCACGATTTGCTGATGGTGGCGCGCGAAGCCGTGTACAACTCAATGCTGCATGGCAAGCCGTCGCACGTCGATGTCAAGCTGACCTACCGGAGCAGAGAACTACTGCTGCGATTGCAAGACGACGGTTGCGGATTCGATCACCAGCAACCGGACAGAACCAACGGCCATCACTTCGGACTGCGTGGGATGAAAGAACGCGTCGAGCGCTCTGGCGGCGAATTCCGTTTGACCACGGCGCCCGGCAAAGGCGTTCACATCGAAGCCCAGATGCCCCGCCAGCGGTGAGGGCAGACAGTGATCAGTGATCATTGGCCAGTGGTCAGAGAGGTTGTGATCGGGGGTCGGGTATCGGCGCCGGCCGGTAGCGGGGAACTTGTAGCTCGTAGTCCTGATTCGGGCGATCGTCTTCCGGGTCCCGGGCCAATCTGTCAGACATGTCCCCGGTCCGTACCGATGTGAATCCCCGGCCCCCCCGCGTACGTGATACCTCCATATTTGAAAACAAGGGACTTGCGGGGGAGAGGTACGGACTCCATACCTTGTTCCCCGGGACGCTTCAACGGCTCGATCGACAGGAAGGCGGGCGACCGACGGAGTACAGCGGCCGGACGCATGATCCGGTGGCGGCGCGGGAGCGCCGGCCACGACTGCCGATCGCGCTCCGGCGAGGGGGGAGGCCCGTCCCCACGGGCCTGATCGTCCCTGCCCCCGGGTACGAAATCGTTCCCGGGGACCCCACACGCCAAAAGCTCTACGCCCCCGCGCCGCCACCGGATCAGGGAAGCCGCCTAACTCTATTTCCGAGTCTAGCCATTGGCCGAAAATACCTTGCAAATACAAGTCACATGGGTGCAATGGCTTGCGAAGATCTGCACTTGACAGCGCGATTGCTCATCCATGCCGACCCCCGCGATCAATGGCGCCCGAATCCTGCTTTTGCACTGGATTTTCGTATTTTATTCGCCTATGATGCGGCCATGTTTCAAGGACCTGCGAATCGCAAGATCTTCGTGGTCACCTGTAAGCGGTGCCGGCGCGACGTGCCAACCGGCCTCAGCGAGTTTCCGTTCCAATCCGTCACCGTGGTCTGCTGCCTCTGCGGCGAGACGCGGCGCTACCTTCCGTCTGAAACCTTTCTCGGGCGGGTCGACCACCTGGTGGTGCACCAGAGGAAGGCAGGGAACGAGGGAACGAGGGAACGAGGGATTAGGGAACAGAAAACAGGGACCAGGAATAGAGAACAGGTTCGGAGATCAGCTTGCGATGAGGGATTGATGCCGGCGGGCCGCGAGAAGCGGAAGGACCTGCTCGCAGGCGGCATCGACGGTGAGGCCGTAGCGCGCGCGTAGTTGGTCGATCTTGCCGTGCTCGATGAACTGATCGGGCCAGCCGATGCGAACGACGGGAACGGCGTGGCCCATCTCTTCGAGAGCCTCAACGACGGCGGTACCGAAGCCGCCCATCTTCACGTGATCCTCAAAGGTGACGAAGGCAGCGACGCGCGAGGCATAGCGATCGAGCATCTCGCGATCGAGCGGCTTGACGAAACGCGGATTGATGACGGCGGCGGAGTAGCCGTCACGCTCGAGGATTGCAGCGAGATCTTTTGCCAGCGAGATCATGGGGCCAAGTCCGAGGATGGCAACATCAGAGCCGTCGGAGAGGACTTCAGCCGTGCCCACCGGAAGCGATTGCGGCTCGGGCTTGCGAGCGACGCCTGTGACCGCTCCGCGAGGATAGCGAATGGCACTTGGGCCGGGAAGATCGAGCGCAGTCTTGAGCATGTCGGCGAGTTCGTCCTCGTCTTTCGGCGCCATCAGCACGATGCCGGGAATGCCGCGCAGGTAGGCGATATCGAAGAGGCCGTGGTGCGTGGGACCGTCATCGCCGGAGAGACCGGCGCGATCCATGCAAAAGAGGACGGGCAGTTTTTGCAGGCACACGTCGTGGACGACGGGATCGAAGGCGCGCTGCAGGAAGGTGGAGTAGATGGCGCATACGGGGCGAAGGCCGCGCGTGGCCATGCCGGCAGCGAAGATGACCGCGTGTTCCTCAGCGATGCCCACGTCGAAGTAGCGCTTCGGGTGGTGCGGCCTGAAGTAGTCAAGCCCGGTGCCGTTGGGCATGGCGGCGGTGATGGCGACAATGCGGTTGTCGTGATTGGCAAGATCGGCGAGCGTAGTAGCGAATACTTCGGCCCAGGTAGGCGAACCGTCGGGAGTCTTGCCGGTCTCGGGATCGTAAGGGCCGAGGCCGTGGAATTTCTTCTGGCCGTCGAGCGCCGGCTGAAAACCGCGGCCCTTTTGCGTGAGCACGTGCAGCAGGACGGGGTGGTCGAGGGTCTTGAGGAACTTGAAGGTCCCCACCAGCAGCGGAAGGTTGTGGCCGTCGATGGGCCCGAAGTATTCGAGGCCGAACTCCTCAAAGAGGATGGAGGGCCAGAGCATGCTCTTTGCAGCTTCTTCGGCGCGCCGGACCACCTTGATGGCGGTCTTGCCGCCGAAACGCTCAATGAGGCGCGTAGCGCGGTCGTGCAAGTGCTGGTAATGCTCGTTGGTGACAATGCGGTGCAAGTAGCGGGCGACGGCGCCCACGTTGCGGTCGATGGACCACTCGTTGTCATTGAGCACGACGATCATGCGCCGAGTTTGCTCCGCGATGTTGTTCAGCGCTTCAAATGAGATGCCGTTGGTAAAAGCCGCATCACCGGCGACGGCGATTACGTGCTCGTGGCCTCCGGCGAGGTCGCGGGCCACAGCCATGCCGAGAGCGGCGGAGAGAGCCGTGCCCGCATGGCCGGCGCCATAGCAGTCGTGCTCACTCTCAGTGCGCAGCATGAAGCCGTTGAGTCCGCCCGGCTGACGAATTGTTCCGAACTGCTCGCGGCGTCCAGTGAGGATCTTGTGGATGTAGGCCTGGTGACTGACGTCGAAGACGATTTTGTCCTCAGGCGTGTCAAAGACGGCATGCAAAGCGAGAGTGAGCTCGACGACACCGAGATTGGGGCCCAGGTGGCCGCCGGTTTTGGAGAGAGTCTGGATGAGGAAGGCCCGAATCTCCTCGGCAAGCGCAGCCATCTGCTCGGAATTGAGTCGTTTGAGGTCGGCGGGAGATTGAATGGACTCCAGCAAAGTTTCCATGCGCTTCCTCCCCCCAGGGAATCGGCGGGACGTCCGGGGGGAATGTCTCCGTCACGGTAAAAACAGCCCCTGAAACGGGGTCTAATTCGCTAGCTTTTCCAATCCTTAGTATACCTGCATGCGAGATCGCCGTTTTGCCTGGTTTGACGAGTGCAAATGGGGTTGAGTTGACGTGGCGAGACTGCGGCGGCGAGTTCGAAACCAGCTATACTTGTGCCGCGGCGAAACGAGTTGGTGATGATGCGCAAGTGGGTGACACTGCTGTTTTTGGTGGGAACGGCGTGGCCGGCGATGGTGGAAAAAAGCGTGTCGATTCAGCAGCTTGAGCAGATGCTCTTCGCCGATCACGGAAAGTCGGATGAAAAAGTGGCAGAACGGCTCTCCGACGTGACGCTGACGGAACGGGTGAGCCCGATACGCCTGGCCAAGTGGGAAAAAGAATATCCCGGGAGCCACACGCGCGAGGCGCTGATGAAACTGGCCGACCAGGCGGCATTTCTGGATCCTCCCGAGGCCGATGTGTTGCGCGATCCGCCGCCGGACAATGAAACACAGGAGAGGATGCTGGCGCTGGCGCTCGATTACGTAAAGACGGCCATTCGGCGGCTGCCGAATTTCTACGCCACGCGAGAGACGACGCACTTTGAAGACGCTCCCTCGCAACAGTCGACCTCCGCGAGCCCAGCCTCGTTTGGATCGGCGGTTCGAAACATGCGAGTGCCTGGGCTCGCCATCGGCAGAACAGAATCCAAGCCACTGCGCAGTACAGGCGCATCCAGCGTGACGGTGACATACCGCGATGGAGGCGAGGTGGGCGTGACGCAGACCGATAAGAGCAAGACAGAGGATCATCCAGTGACCGGATTGACGACGAGCGGTGAGTTTGGGCCGATTCTCGGCGTGGTGCTGGGCGACGCCATGCGGGGCCAGGTGACATGGGCGCGATGGGAACAGGGCGCAGGCGACCCGGTAGCGGTGTTCCGCTATTCGGTGGCTGCGGATGCTTCGAACTACACCGTGAGGATTCCGAATGGGTCAAAGTACGAGGAGGTCCATTCGGCATACCATGGCGAGATCGCGATCGATCCGGCGACGGGAAGCGTTCTGCGGCTGAGCATTGTGGCGGAGCTGGCTCCTCCGTACGAAACGATGCGGACGGCAATTGCGGTGGAGTATGCACCGGTTGAAATCGGAGATCGCACATACGACTGCCCGGTGCACGGCGTGGCGTTTTCGAAGGTTCCCGTCCCCAGCGCAAAGGCGGAACCGCCGGACGCGGCGCCCGAGGTGCAGACGCAGTTGAACGACGTCGCATTTACGCACTACCACCTGTTCGGGTCTGAAGCGCGGATCGTGGGAGATGGAAGCGGAACAGGTGCGGGCAGTCCAGCGGCATCGGGTGCAGTGCCGGCAGCGGCAGGCACACCTGCTGCGGTGACAGGAGATTCTTCCAGCGCGCCGCCAACGAATCAGAAGCAATAGCAGGGGCGGGGCAGAGCGCGAGTGGATTGCTCGTGACTTCGCGGGCCTGGCCGGACAGGTTAGCGACAGCGCAGCCTAGCTTTTCTTTGAGGTGACGGTGGAGAAAGCTGTTACCAATTGCTCCACGCGTTTCCCCCCGCAGTGTGGGCACACGACCTTGTTGGTTTCGCGGTCCGACATGTGGAGACTCTCTGTAAACTCCTTCTTGCAATCGCGGCAGTAGAAGACATATTGCGACATAGCCGTTCTCCAGCCACATCATAACGCCGGCGGCGCTCGCGCGGGGGCGTTTCCACGGGTTGCTCGCGTTGCCGCGCTGATCGAGCGAAGCGTTGTAGGATGGGCGCAGAGACTTCATACCCACTGGGGGAGCGAAGATGTTGAAATCTCGTCATTTTCTTTTTTCTATCATTGCGATTACGGGATTGACGGCGGGAACCTGCTCCGGAATTGCCCGGGCGCAGCTGCCGGAACCCGGTGTATCGTCAGCGGCACCCAATCCGCTCACTGACTCGACCGCGAATCCGGGAAAGATGCTGCTTTTCCAACTGGAGGCGCGCTTTGCCAAAGATGTCGAGGAGCGCGGCGGGGCGGGATTTGCCTCCTGGTTTGCCGCAGATGGCGTGGCGCTGGGAAACGGGAAGGCGCCGCTGATCGGGAAGGTGGCCATTGCCAAGTCGGCAACCTGGTCGCCGAAGGATTACCAACTGACCTGGACGCCGACGGATGGAGCGATGGGTCCCTCGGGCGATATGGGTTATACGTGGGGCCACTTTGAGGGCCGCTCCAGGGACGCAAACGGCAACCCCGTGTTGACCAGCGGCAGGTACATCACCACGTGGCGCAAAGAGCCGGATGGAAGCTGGAAGGTGGTGCTGGACGCGGGCGCCAATGACGCGCCGGCGGTGGGCGATTGCTGCAAGCTGCCTGGAAGTTGAAAAGGCAGGGAGCGAGATCAGAGGGATCGGCAGTCGACGTTCATTGTGCGACAAATCACAAGTTGGATAGGCTCGGTAACATGCGGCGAGTGTCTAACGTAATGCGTGGATGCGTCGCCCGCCTGAAAACATCCGAGGTACTTCGGTTGTACCAGTTTTCCTCTGGATTAACCGAATTGTGGAAGAGCCAAGTTGGTTAATCTCGCAGATACTGACAATCGGGTACCTAAAATTATGTGTGCGATGCTCGGTTCGCAAGCCGGTGAGAACCCGAACGCGGTGGTACGCCCGGAGTTGAGCATCTTCGATCGAAACCCAGATCCTGCGTTGGATGAGCTCACGGAGCTCGCGGCAGTCTTGTGCAATGCGGACTATGCGTACATCGGTTGGATGGACTACAACCGGTTGTGGTTCAAGGCACGGTTCGGCTTCAAGGCGATGGAACAGCCGCGGGCGTCGACCGCGGACCATTGGATGCTGGAAAAGGGTGAGCCTCTCCTGATCGCGGATGCAAGCCAGGATCCCCGTTTTCCGCCAGAGGGCATTCCTCTGGCCGGCGCCAGTCCCTGCCTTTCTTACGCTGCGGCTCCGTTGATCTCGGGCGACGACCAAACCATCGGGACATTCGCGGTTCTTGCGCGCGAGCGCGACCAGTTCAAGCCGGAGCATTTGACGCTGCTGGAGATTCTGGGCCGCCAGGTGGTGACCCGGCTGGAACTGTATAACCGCATCCGGCTGCAGGAGCAGGCGCAGCGGCTGCGGCAACGCACTGAGCGGGCGCTGGCCATCGAGCGCTGCTTCGTGGCGGCCACGCTGGATTCCGTTCCGGCGCTGGTGGCCGTGCTGGATACTGCCGGACGCGTGGTTCGGATGAACTATTCCTGCGGGCAACTGACCGGGCTTACGCTGGCTCACTCCGTGGGCCAGCCGTTCGTGGATGAATTTCTTGAGGCGGACGACCGCGGGTGGGTACGGGGGAAACTGCAGGAAGCGTCGAGCGGACAGGTATCCGGCCCGCACGAAACGGAGTGGCGAACGGCGGGCGGCGGAGGCCGGCGAGTAAGTTGGACGCTGAAGCCTCTGCAGGGACCGAGCGGCGAGATCCAATACCTGATTGTCAGTGGCCAGGACGTGACCGACCAGCGGGCGATGGAACAAACGCTCCTGAAGAGCGAGGCCCGGTACCGGGAGGTCGTCGAAAACAGCCTTGGCTTCGTCTTCACCTGCTCCATTGAAGGCCGTCTGACATCGTTGAATGCGTTTACGGCTGAGACGCTGGGTTATCGCGCCGAGGCTCTCGTAGGGCGCATGGTTATGGAATTGATGGATGCGGAGGGAGTGGCCGCATTTCAGGATTGCCTGAACACGCTGGAGAGCGCGGAAGAGTGGCAGGGCGCTTTGCCGTTGCGGCGTAGCGATGGAGTTTTCCGGCGCATTGCAGTGCGCAGCCGGCGCATGCAGCTCCCGGGCGAGCGGCCATTCGTGCTGAACCACGGCATGGATGTGACCGAGCAGCACGAGGCGGAAGAGGCTCTGCACCTGGCGACGCGGCAGCGTGAACTGATTCTGGAGGCGGTGGGCGACGGCATCTTCGGCATCGATCTCGAGGGAAAGGTGACCTTCATCAACGAGGCGGGCGCGAACGCGCTGGGATGCGCTCCGGAAGAATTGGTGGGGCGCGACGCGCATGAACTCATCCATCACAGCCATGCTGACGGAACGCCTTACTCACGGTCGACCAGCCCGATTTTGCAGGCGTTGCGGCGCTCAGAACCGATCCGCATGCGGGACGAGGTCTTCTGGCGCAAGGATGGTTCGGCAATTCCGGTGGAATACAGCGCGAATCCGATCGTGGAAGATAATTCCGTGAACGGCATGGTGGTCGCTTTCCAGGACGTGAGTGAACGGAAACGCCTGGAACATATGAAGGACGAATTCATTTCCACCGTGAGCCACGAGCTGAGGACGCCGCTGACCTCGATGCGCGCGTCGCTGGGATTGATTCAATCGGGATCGCTGGACAAACGGCCGGAGAAACAGCGGCAGATGATCGATATGGCGATTGCCAATTCCGACCGCTTGATCCGGCTGGTAAACGACATTCTGGACTTCGATCGCGGAGAACGCGGGCGGCTGCTGCTGCATCGCCAGGCCCTGGAGAGTGACATCCTGCTGCGGCGCGCGGCCGATGTGGCGCACATTGCGGCCTCACAGGCGCGCATCGATTTCCGCATCGAGGCGCACGCGCCGCCGGTGTTCGCCGACGAGGAGCGCGTGTTGCAGGTGCTGAGCGAACTGGTGGGCAACGCCCTCAAGTTCTCTCCGCAAGGAACAACCATCCGGCTGGCTGCGCAGGCAGTCAGCGGCAACGTGCCGGGCACAACCGAAGTGTGCTTCATGGTGGAAGACCAGGGCCGCGGCATCCCGCCAGGAAAACTGGAGCGTATCTTCGACCGCTTCCAGCAGGGCGACGGATCGGATTCGCGGGCAATGGGCGGCACTGGGCTGGGGCTGGCGCTGTGCCGCAGTATCGTGGAGCAGCACGGCGGGCGCATTTGGGCCGAGAGCGAGCCAGGCAAGGGAAGCCGGTTCCTGTTCACGCTGCCGGCAGCGACGGGGCTCGAGGGGCGGTAACTCAGCGAGGGCTCGATGCCCAACGGCGCCCTTCCGTCAGCGCCGGCAAACCGGATCAGGCCTATAATCATGCTAAGAATTCCATGCAAGGTCAGCGTGTAAGTTCGCCGTACCCGCCTGTCCCGCCTGTGCCACTCAGCGGTCCGTCTCTTCCGCATCGGTTGCAGAGCTTCTGGCTTCGCGTCTCAGCGGGGATGCGGCTGAACGAACTTTGGGACCAGTTGCGGTCCGACGCCCGCTCCACGTATCGGCTCTATGCGCGTGAGGTCGATGCTGCGCGTCCTTCCGGCACGCCCAGGCAAAAGCACTTCGTCCATGTGGCAAAACAATTCTTTTGGGCGATTCTGGAAAAGTTGACGCCCGCGCGCCGCATCTTGCTGCTGGTGGCGTTAGTGCTGCTCGTGTTGCCACAGGCGGAGATGGTTGGCAATCCCGGCCAGCATTGGGAGTTCCGATTTGAAGCGCACCTGCTGGGCGGGCTGCTGATGTTCGGGCTCTTGATCCTTGAATTGACGGATCGCGTGGTGATGAAGCGCGACCTGCAGATCGCCAAGGAAATCCAGGCGTGGCTGCTGCCGGCGCGGCCGCCACAGGTGCCGGGACTGGAGATCGCGTTTGCGACGCGCCCGGCGAATACCGTGGCCGGCGATTACTATGACGTGTTTCCACGGCGAACGAGCGACGGCTCGGCGCCAGGTGCAACCAGCCAGACATTTCTGATCGCGGTGGCCGACGTGGCGGGCAAAAGCGTTCCCGCGGCCATGCTGATGGCGACGATCCAGGCGAGCCTGAGAGCGCTGTGTACGACACCGGGACCCGTGACGGAGCTGGTGACGCGCATGAACCGCTACGCATGCAGCAACAGCCAGAATGGCAGGAGATTTACCACTGCATTTATCGCCGAATACGATCCAGCCTCGCACGTTCTGCAATATGTGAACGCGGGCCATAATCCTCCGGTTTTGCGAAGAAGGTCGGGAACAACAGAAGAGTTGAGCGCGGGCGGGCTGCCGCTGGGCGTGATGGAAGATGCCCGCTATGAGTTTGGCACTGTGTCGCTCGAGCCGGGCGACTTGCTCGCCGCATACACCGATGGGCTCGTGGAAGCGGAGAATGCGCGAACCGAGGAATATGGCGAAGCGCGGTTTCTCAACCTGCTGCAGACGATGGCGGCGGCGCCGGCCGATGTGATCCTGGGTTCCGTGCTAATCGACATCGATCGTTTTGTAGGCTCCGCGCCGCAGCACGACGATGTGACCTTGATGCTTTTGAAGGCGGCCTGAAGCCGCACTCGCCACTCTTGGTACAAAAACAAAACCGTCGCGAGGGTGGGGAACCGAGATGCGATTCGCGCGGCTTCACCCTGCCGCAGCGGCGCCATGAGACACTGGCATCGGCGGCGTCCCAGCACTGAGTTATCAGAGCCGCCGGTCAATCTTTCATGGGCGTATCCACACGCTTTTTCAATCTTTTTTTTGGGCGGCCGCTGGCGACCAGCGAGGAGCGCGCCGAGCATATCGGCCCCCTGGCCGGTATTCCCGTCTTCGGCCTCGACGCTTTGAGCTCGGCCGCATACGGGCCTGAGGCGGCGCTCACGCTGCTGATTCCGCTGGGCCTGCTGGGCCCGAAATATATTGTCCCGGTCAGCATGGCCATCGTGATTCTGCTGACCATTGTGTACTTCAGTTATCGCCAGACAATCGAGGCGTATCCGCGCGGCGGCGGTTCGTACACCGTGGCCAGCGAGAATCTCGGCGAGGGCGCCGGTCTGCTGGCGGCAGCGGCGCTGATGATCGATTACGTGCTCACGGCGGCAGTGGGCATTTCGGCAGGAGTCGGCGCACTGATCAGCGCCGCACCGAGCCTGCAGCCGCACACGCTGGAACTTTGCCTCGCCGTTCTGGCCATCCTGACCATCGTGAACATGCGCGGAGTCCATGACACCGGCGTGGTGTTCATGATTCCCACGTACCTGTTCACGGCGACGCTGTTGATCGTGATTGCGGTGGGCCTGTGGCAGATGGCGCAGGCAGGCGGACATCCCCACCCGGTGATGCAGATGCCGCCGGTGCCGAAAGCATTGACAACGGCGGTCACCTGGTGGCTGCTGCTGAAAGTATTCTCCTCGGGCTGCACGGCGATGACCGGCGTGGAAGCGGTGAGCAACGGCGTGATGGCCTTCCGCGACCCGACGCGCAAAAACGCCAGGACCACGCTGACCATCATCATCGCTCTGCTGGCCATCCTGTTGCTCGGCATTGCGCTGCTGTGCCGAGCGTACGGCATCGCGGCCACCGAACCGGGAAGCACGGGATACGAGAGCGTGCTCTCGATGCTGACGCGTGCCGTGATGGGTCATGGGTGGTTCTATTACGTCACGATTGCGTCGGTATTGCTGGTGCTGGCGCTCTCAGCCAACACGGCCTTTGCCGACTTTCCACGGCTGACGCGCGCCATTGCGCTCGACGATTACATGCCGCGCATATTTCTCATTCGTGGCCGCCGCCTGCTTTACTCGTGGGGCATTTATGTGCTGGTCGCTCTGACGGCGCTGCTTCTGATTATCTTTGGCGGCGTGACAGACCGCCTGATTCCCCTGTACGCTATCGGCGCATTCATGGCCTTCACCCTGTCACAGGCCGGGATGGTGATGCATTGGAGAAGGCAGGGCGGCGCCCGGGGACGCATGATCGTGAACGCGGTAGGCGCCGTGGCTACCGGCATCACGACACTTGTCGTGCTGGTGACCAAGTTCGTCGAGGGCGCGTGGATCACAGCGCTGCTGGTAGTGGTCATGATCTGGTTCATGCGCGCCGTGCACCGGCACTACGTCCGCGTCAACCGCGAAATCGATCTCGACCGGCCCATTGTTCCCGCTGAAGTCGGCGAGCCCATCGTGGTGGTGCCCGTAGACCGCTGGAGCCGCATCAGCGAGAAGGCGCTCTCGTTCGCATTGTCGATGTCGTGCGATATCCGCTGCGTTCACGTGCGAACCAGCGACGATCCCGATCCCTTTTGCGACGCGTGGGAAAAGGATGTGGCCGGGCCCCTGCGCAACGCCGGTCGCTGCGTTCCCAAACTGGTGACGCTGACGTCGCCCTACCGGTACGTCCTGCATCCGATTGTGGATTACGTGCTGGGCGTGGAACGCGAAAGCGAAGCCTGCAAGGTGTGCGTGCTGGTGCCGGAGCTGGTAGTGCGGCACTGGTGGCAAGGCATGCTGCACAACCGGCGCTCTGACCTGCTGAAGGTAGTCCTGCTGATGCGCGGCAACCGCCGCATCATCGTCATCAATATTCCCTGGTACCTGGAGGATGATTGACCGGGGAAAGCGCCGGAAGCGCGAAGCCCCGCAGCACCCCGCATGCGAAGCGTGTCGCAGGAGCTGCGCGCCATTTCCCTCCGGTGCCAGTCAAAAGGATTGGTACGATTCCTGCGCCGTCCGGGCTTCGTGAAAGCCGGGGTGAAAGGATAGTCTAGGAACGTACCGGAAACCATCCAGGATGCCCGTTCCGGAGCAAATTCCGGGGCCCCCGCGGACGGATGTTCGTCCCCGAGGTGGAAAATCAGACAGCGGCAGGTTTGTTTGAAGAGGGTAAGGATTGAGGAGAGTTTCAAGTTGAAGAGGACGCTCTTATTTTTGTTTTTTGGCGCAGTGGCGGGCGTACTCACGGCGTTGCCGGCTGCTAGCCAGGTGAATCCCGAAGCGGCGCCGGCGCCCGCGCAGGCCGCGCCCAACAGGTACGAAGTATATGCGGGCCTGGCCTATAGCCGCCTCAGGCAGGTGCCCGTTTCGTTCAGCGGCTTGATAGGCGGAAAGGTGTCGCTGTCACGCGATTGGGGAAAGTATTTTCAACTCATAGGGTCAGGGGACTACTACAGGGTGGGAACCGGCCACAAAACGCTGCCGAATCCTGGCAACCCCTCGATCTACACATTCCTGGTTGGGCCGGCAGTCCACGCAACGCTCTATGAGAATCTCAGCGGAGTGTTTTTCGGGGAAGTGGGCGGAGAGCATACCGGGGGCGAGAAAATGACGCCAAGCATTTCCTTCGCGGGCGGCTTTGGCGGAGGCCTGGCCTATGATGTGGGCCACAATTTCGCCGTGCAACTTACCGCCGACCGCGTCGCTGCATCGTTCTCGCTGCCCAACAATACCTCGCAGCTCGGGTACTCGACACATCGGACGTGGAACGCGCGCGCGACGCTGGGCGTGGTGTACCGGTTCTGAAAGAGAAATCAAAGATCCGCCAACCTGCTCCTAATGGATCCAGCGCAGGCCCGCGGGACGATTTGGCGGAACCGGCAGAACAATGAAGCCTTCCCGCCAGTGACCCTCTTCGCGCTGCGGCGGATTGCCAACCATACGAAATCCAGCGTGATCGTGCTCTTCGAGCGCGAGACCCGCCAGGCCTCCGACGATTGCCTGCAACTGATCGTGGTTGGGCGGGCGATTCGTGGTGAAGGGAACCACAGAGCGCAGCGCCGCATAGGCCTCGGCTAGATCGCTCACTCTTGCGCGACGCTTGGCAGGCAGCGGCTTCAATCCGAGCGACCGCCAGGCCGCGTGGGGATAGCTTTCAACCAGCACGCGCTGCGACTGCAAGTCGAGCCCTGCGGATTGGGCCGGTTGGCCTAACGTGTCGAGCCGCCGCCAGCCTCGCCGGCAGAGCGCGTCGTACAGGTCCACACAAAACTCGGCAAACGTGCGGTAGGTGAATGGCTTCACCATACCTGGCAAGCCGGTTTTCGCGGCGGTGTTCAATTGCCGCTCGCAACTGCGTGCGTGCTCGAGACCGCTGGCACGGGATTTCCACGCCTGCGGGCCATCCAGCATGAGAATGCGAATGTCGCGAACAGCGCATAGGTGATTGAGCCGGCCGGCGAGATTCTCGGGATCGATGGGGCCGCGATCGGCCTCCGGATCAACGCCTGGTGGCCCGAAAACAACGATCTCGCAGGCGACCACGGCGGGCAGCTCTCGAGAACCTGGCGATTCAGGCAGCGCGCGATCGAGGACGACGATGCCCAGGTCGGACCATCGGCGGCAGGCGAGATCGACAGAGAGGACGGCCATGGGCTTGAGGTTACGGCTGATTTGGCCTTGAGGCAATCGTTGCGGGCGGCTGGGTGGATCTGTGAGTCCGGTTTCGGGGCTGCTCGCCAAAATGGGACGCCGTGGTCCGCCGGAAACAAAGGGTTCTCATCATTTCTCCAGGCAGTTGATGCACGGCAGCAAACTCGCGCAGCATCAAACGGATCCATGATCACTCACCATGTAGGACGCTCCCGCGTGGAGGCGCGTGGTACACTGCCTGCCGTTATGAGGATTTTCATTTCACTCTCTATCTGCTGGCTGCTCTGCCTCAGTGCTGGAGCGGTTCTGTCTGAAGCCCAGGAGACCGGCACGCCGCATCTTGAAAAGCGCGGCGCGGCCACGCAGCTCATCGTTGACGGAAAGCCGTTCGTGATGCTTTCGGGCGAGCTGCATAACTCTTCCTCGTCGAATCTCGAGTACATGAAGCCGATCTGGCCCAAGCTGGTTGCGACGGGGCTCAACTCCGTGGTCACACCGCTGAGCTGGGAGCTGGTCGAGCCCGCCGAAGGCAAATACGACTTCACTCTCGTCGACGGTCTCATCGACCAGGCGCGGCAGGCGCATGAGCGCATCGTGTTTTTGTGGCTGGCGTCATGGAAGAACGGCATGTCGAGCTACGCGCCGGTTTGGGTGAAGGAAGATTCGCATCGATTCACGCGCGTTGTCGAGCGCGGGAACGAGGTGGAGATTCTGAGCCCGTTGTGCCTGGCCACGCGGGAGGCCGATGCGCGGGCATTCGCGGCGCTGATGCGCCACATCAAGGAAGTGGACGGGAGCCAGCACACCGTGTTGATGATGCAGGTGGAGAACGAGGTCGGCGTGCTGGGTGACTCGCGCGACCGGTCAGATGCCGCCAACAAGGCGTTCGAGGGGCAGGTGCCGGCAGAGTTGACTGCGTATCTCAAGGCGCATCGTGAGGATCTGCATCCGGATCTGCGAGAGCTGTGGGAAGCGAATGGCGCGAAGTCCGCGGGGACCTGGACGGAGGTATTCGGCGAAGGCGAGAGGGCCGACGAGATCTTCATGGCATGGCAGTACGCGAGCTACATCCAGGCCGTGGCGCGCGGCGGAAAGAAGGAGTACGACATTCCGATGTATGTGAACACGTGGCTGGGCTCTGACAATACGCCTCCCGGCGGCTATCCCAGCGGAGGATCGCAGCCGCGCGTGGTGGATGTGTGGAAGGCAGCGGGACCGGGACTCGATTTCTATTCGCCCGATTTGTATGCGGCGAATTTTGAGGAGTGGTGCCAGCGATACCACCGCGACGGTAATCCGCTGTATATGCCGGAGACGCGCGGCAACGCGGCGGGCGCGGCAAACGTATTTTATGCGCTGGGCGAGGATGCGGGGCTTGGCTTTTCGCCGTTCGGAATTGAATCGGAGGCGAGCGAGACCGATCCGCTGGGCGAGAGCTACAAGTCAATCGCCGCGGTGGCGCCGCAGCTGCTTGAGCATCAGGCCGCAGGCGACGTGCATGGATTCCTGCTTGACCACGACCGGCGGTCCGTCGACTTCACAATGAACGGCTACACGCTGCACGTGAGTCTCGACAGCATCTTCGGCAACACGTCGGAAGGCGGGTTCGGAATGATCATGGCCGATGGAAAAGGTGCGTTCCTCGGCGTGGGCAAGGGATTCCGCGTTTCCTTCACGCCCTACCCTGAGAGCGGATCGCGGGCCGGCATCGGCGCGGTGACGGAGGGGAAGTTCGAAGACGGAAGTTGGGTGGCGGGACGGCGGCTCAACGGCGACGAGAACGACCAGGGCCAAGCCTGGCGGTTCGATTCACGCGCCGTGCACACCGAAAAGATTTCGCTGTACCGGTTTGAATAGCGCGAATCGCTGATGCTGCGATGTCAGGCGGGCATTCGGGGAATGAGAGCGGATGGATAGGCGAAAGTTGATCAAGCTGGGAGCTGGAGCCGCAGTGGCCGGCTTTGTCCCGAAAGCAGTGCCGTCAGGCGCCGAGGCGCACAGTTCGGCGGTGGAGCAATGGGGCCTCTTCGAGGCGGTGGCGCACGGGCCGGCTGATGGTAATCCGTTTGTGGAAGTGCAGTTTGGCGCTCGCTTCACATTGGGGCACAGAACGGTGGAAGTGGCCGGGTTTTACGACGGCGATGGGATATACAAGGCGCGGTTTTCGCCCGATTCTCCTGGGCGCTGGAGCTACGAAACCACGAGTAACGTGAAGGATCTGGCAGGCCAGACGGGAGCATTTGAGTGTGTGACGCCGGCCGAAGGAAATCGCGGACCGGTTGAAACCGCGCACCAGTTTCACTTTCAATATGCCGACGGGACGCCGTATTTTCCGTTTGGAACCACGTGCTACTCCTACGGATTTATTGGAGAGCCTTATGCCGCCGAGGCGCTGAAAAACCTGAAGGGGGCGGGCTTCAACAAGGTTCGGATGTGCCTGCTGCCGAAGCCGCTTGGAAAACTGCAGCCGGTGGCCATGCCGTTTGAGCGGGTGGGAGGAGCGCCTCCGCAAAGCCCGCAGGGCAGCATGGCGAACCCGAATTACAACGAAAGCAAGGAGCAGTTTGATCTGTCGCGATTGAACCCCGCATACTTCCAGCACGTGGAGCAGAAGATTCAGGATTTGCTTGCCGCGGGGATTGAGGCGGACGTGATCCTGTTTCATCCCTACGATTCGTGGGGATTCAAAGCCATGGGCCAGGAGGCTGACGACCGCTATTTGCATTATGCCGTGGCGCGGCTCGCAGCATACCGCAATGTGTGGTGGTCGATCGCCAACGAATATGACCTGGTGCGATCGAAGTCGATGGCGGACTGGGACAGATTCTTCCGCATTGTCGTGGAGAGCGATCCGTGCAGCAGGCTAAGGTCGATTCACTATAGCCGCGTGATGTACGACTACTCGCGTCCCTGGTGCACGCATGCGAGCTTGCAGACCTACGACTTTGAGAAGTCGGCGGAGCGGCTGGCGGCATGGAACAAGCCGATCATCTATGACGAGATACAGTACGAGGGAAATATCTCGCGGCGCTGGGGGAATCTGTCGCCGGAAGAGATGACGCACCGCTTCTGGCGGGCAATCATCTACGGGGTGTACTCGACGCACGGCGAAACGTATATGACAACGGATGGGAGCCCGGTGTGGTCTGATGCGGGAGAGCTGCATGGCACAAGCCCCGCGCGCATCACGTTCCTGCGCAAGTTGCTGGAGAGCGCAGGTACAACGGGGCTGATGGCAGCTGAGAATCCGTACTACTTGAACGCCGGCAATCCGGGCGGGCCCATTCTTTACTACTTCGACTATCACTGCGTGGGAGAATACGAATTTCCTCTGCCGGAGAATTTGAAGTTCACAGCGACGATGATCGATCCGTGGGCGATGACGAAGAGCGCGCTGCCGGGCACATTCAGCGGCAAGAGCAAGATTACGCTCACGGGCAAGCCGTTTATGGCCGTGCTGTTTGAAAAAGCCGGTTCGTAGTGATGAGCCGCTGGCGGGCCTCGCTCGGGATGACGCACACAAATCTGTGAACCCGTTCGCGAATCAATTTGTGTTCGCGAATTCGCAGTCAACCAGTGTTTTTCCGCGCCAATGGGATTCGGTTGTTTGCTTCCCGGCTTCGTCGAAGGTGCGCCAGGTCCATGTTCCGTCGGCGTTATAGGATTTGGCCCATTCTTTTTTTCCATTCGCACGATAGAAGATTTCGTCGCCAACCCTCTTGCCAAGGTGGAAGTTTGCCGTCCACTGCATGCCGCCATCTTCAAAGTAGAAAGTTTGCGGACCCTCGAGAAGAATCTCGCCGTCGTTGGCGCGCGTAGTGCCCCATTCCGCTTTCAGCTTTCCGTGGGGCCATTTTTCGGTGTGTTTTGTCACCGTCCCGATAGAATCGGGCTCCGGCGTTGTGGTGTTGTCATCAGCAAGCACCCACGCCTCATTCAGTACGATCTCGTAGTTGACCGTATTCTTCGAGGTCACTATGTGGATCAGCCCGTTTGGCCCCTGCGTCGCGGTCACGTAGCCCACCGTGAGAATGTCAGCGGGCAGGCGCTTCATCTTCCAGTTCTTGCCATCGTCGTTTGAGAGTGCGACAAACGCGCCATCTTTGTGAATGTGCTTTTCGTGGTTCGGATTGTAATCGGCAACGAAGAAGAGCCGGCCGGAGGCAAGCCGAATCACGCTCGGGCGCTCGCCGCTGATCAGTTCGTCAAATGGAGTCACCGTGACGCGCCAGGTTTTGCCGCCGTCGGAACTGATGGAGAGCGGCATGTGGCCGTCGATTTCAGAGTTCTTACCGCCAAAGCCGAGAATGTCACCATTCTTCGCGATGACGATGGTGGTGTGCCGGCCGCCGGTACGCCCGCCTGTGTCGTACCAGGTCTTGCCGTTGTCGCGCGTGGCCCACACTGCCGATGCTGCAGGCAGGCCTCCGGCGCCGTGCCCCGTCGAATCGGTCGGGATGTAGATGGTTCCATCCTTGGCGCGCACGATCGAGTTGATGGGCTGCGATACGTAAGGTCCGATGGGAGCAGGGAAGTAGGGGAACTGAATCGGCGCCCACGTTGCGCCGTTGTCATCGGAGGTGGTGAAGGCGAATGGCGGCGCGCCGATGAGACGGGGGAAGCCGAAGAAGAGCCAGAGACGGCCGCGATCGTTCCAGAAGACCGGCGCGGCGCAGGCGGCGTCGGCAAGAGCCGGCCACGGCTCCGGCATGTCCCATGTTTCCGTGCCCACGCGGCGGCGCATCACCATCACGGTCTGGTCGGGATCGTCTTCCTTGTCGGGCGTGTTGTAGTAAGCGGCAACGATATCGCCATTAGCCAGCACCTGAACCGCAGAGTTGTGATAGTTGATGCCGAGGCCGCGTGCAAGCCCCAGGCGCCAGCCAACGTCGGGCATGGATTTGCCGTTGAGATTGGGAAACAGTTCGTGCGTGCGGTAAAACGGCTTTGTGGGATCGGGCCCTTCGCTCACGTCGATGGGCGTCTGCTTGACGCCTGTCCAGAAGAAGTACTGCTCAGCGGGCGACGGGTGCGGCTCGAGGCTGGGCGCCTGCACCACGCGGAATCCGATATTGCCTTGCTTCGATGCGAAACTGGGCGCCATGGTGACGCGATTCGCCGAGCGCATGAAATAAGGCGCCGTGGCGGGGTAGTCCTCGCCGGGTTTGGATTTTCGGAAATCGAGGCCGCCGCCGCGGACGACACGGAAGGTTCCGTGCTCAGGGCCGGTAGGATCGGTTTGCCCGGCCGAGGGATATGGCGCATACCAATCGGCGACCCACTCCGGCGTACCTTCGCTCATGATCACGCCCCACGCATTGGCCTGGCCCGGCGCTGGTGGCGCGTCGCCAGTGAAGCATGGTGATTGCGTGCCAGCGCGCGCTGCGTATTCCCATTCCGCTTCGGTCGGCAGCCGGTAGGGCTTTCCGGTTTTCTTCGTGAGCCACGCGCAGAAGGCAACGGCCTGGTTGTAACTGATGCCCGCTGCATAGTCAGGGTAAGCGGCAACAGCTTTGTAGGACGGATCGAATTGCTGGAATTCCGCGACGGTGATGAGATGGTTGGCGATCTGAAAGTCGTGAGTTATTGTCACCTTGTGTGCCGGGTGCTCGTCCCAGTCGCCATGCGCGGGCCGGCTCGACATCACGCCGAAGCCGTTGGTGATGGCGGGCGAGAGCGTGACGTCATCGGCGCCCATGGTGAATGAACCGGCGGGAATGCGCGTCAGGGGGATTGCCGGCGCGGGCTGGGCGACGAGTGGCACAGCGAGGAAAATGGTCGCGATGATTGCAGTAAATTTCAGGGCACTCACGCTGGAGAATCCTTCAGGGGCTGAAGCCCTGATCCTCTTGCGGTTTTTTTCGGCACGACTCAAGTCGTGCCCTGATACAAAACTTTCTGATTTGTCACAATCTCGATGCGCGTTGGCAAGTTCGTTTCAAGCGGTCCGAGGGTCGCGCGGCTTGCAATCTTTTTGCCATCGACAAAAATTGTGAGTCCGCGGCCGCGCTGGTAATGCTTACCGCTCTCATCGTAAACAATCGCCAGCAAATGGCCGTGATACGGCAAGCCGTCCAACGCAAAGTAACTCCAAACGCCGGCGGGCAATAGCGGATGGATGACGACCCTGTTGTCGGCGCGCGGTCGCAGGCCAATGAGTCCCGTAATCAGCGGATCGGCGAAGCCGGAGTGATTGTAATAGTTTCCGCGGCCGACCTGCTTGTGCTTGGCAAGCAGAATATCTTTCGCGATCCATTCGTCGGTGTCGGCGTCAAGATCCTCGTCAATCCAGTCGATCACGCGGCCGCTGGGTAATTTCAAGTGTTGCGACAAAACGTAATTTGAAAAGAGCTGGTAGTACTGCTTTGAGCCAATGTAGGGCTTCCACCCCAACGACGAAGAACTGTCGTTGGGGACCCCGCGCTGCGCCGGGCCATTGAGCAATTCGGCGAGAGCAAGCAATGTTTGCGTGGTTGCGTACGGCCACGCGGGGCCGTTCCACGTGCATTGATCGTCAGAGGCGAAGCGGAAGCGCGGGCTGCGGCGTTCTGCGGTGGTTGGCCCGTACTTGCCGGCGAAGCCGTGGGCATCAAAGAGGTGTTTCCACGCAACGGCATGGTCCTCGGCCGGGCGGTAATACTCCCACGGAATATAGCCGATGAGCTCGCGCACACCGGCGAATTGCAAGTCGGTGCCGGGGTCCTTGAATCTCTTCTGTTTGCGGATGCCCGAGTCGGCAGAGGGTGATACGACCTCGTAGAACTGGTCTTTCGCGTTCCAAAGTCTGGTCTCGATCAGACGCTCCAGCGCGTCGGCCTTCGCTGCATATTCCTTTGCTGTTTCGGGCTCATTCGTCTCGCGCGCAAGATCTGCGATGGCGCACGCGTCGCCGACCAGGTAGCTGTTGAGCGTGGGCCGGTAGCCATCGCCGCTGATGGATTTCTCCATCGCGTCGCGCGTGTCAATCGACCAGAACAGACCAACGGAGGGATCGTACTGGGTTGCTTCCCAGGCTTTGTAGTTGGCGACCAATCCGTCCAGCATTGTGGTTCCGAGCTTCGCATCGCCGGTGGCCAGTGTCACCTCGTGCACGCTCGTCGCCAGCGCAAAGCTGTATTCACGCGGGCGGGCGTCAGGCGAGATCCAGAAGCGGGCGTAATCCTCGGCGATCTGCGGATCGCGCAGCCAGCGCGCTTCACCGAGATGGAATTGGGCAGCATCGGGCAACACTCCGTTGTTGGGAAGGTCGGGCCTGTGCAGCCACTCCGTGATCAGGTACCCGTGATCTGCGGTGTGCTCGACATGCTTTTCAAAGGAATACCAGCGGAAGTAATACATCTCTTCGAATTGCTTGTCAGACGAATCGAAAAAGGGGATGTTGGCTTCAATCCAGGGCCACTCCTCCGAAGATTGCTGACCCGTCGCCTTGAGCTCATCGGCGGCGAACTGAACGATGTAATGGTGGTAATCAGCCGGATGCAGAACGGTGACGGTAGGATTCGGCGGCTTGTCCTGTGCCGTCGCCACGAGGCGCCACAGCGCGAGAACCAGCGCGAGTTTGAGAAGAGATTTCACGATCGCATAGAGCCTGAGTTACACGCGGGTTTCTTTCAAATCCCGGGCACTGTTCTTTGAGATATGCAGCAATGCCTTGCGGGCATTGCCCAACATATCGCTTGCTGCCTGCTTCAGGCAGGAGATGTCGTTGGCGCAGAAGAGCAAATCGATGCCGAGGCCAAGCCAGAAGCCGAATTCTTCAGGAGCGCAAGCTGTGGCAACACATTTGTCGTGAATGCGCGCTGCTTTCACAATTTTCGAGGCGGCTTGCTGAACTGAAGAATGCGAAGTCTGCCCGGGCACACCGAAACTGGCCGCCAGGTCCGCCGGCCCGATAAAGAGATCAACATCGGGAACAGCCGCAAGCTCTTCAACGCGATCCACCGCGGTGCTGGTTTCAATCTGTGCCATCAGGCAGAGGCCGGTGTTGAGTTTTTGCTGCTTGGCAACAACGTCTCCAGGGATGCCGTAGTTGATGGCGCGCGAAACAGAGAACATGCCGCGGCTGCCCTGCGGGGCGAAGCGCGCGTACTCGCGCAGGTCGTGCATCTGCGCAGCGGATTCGATCATGGGGACATCGAGAATGTCGGGCCCGCATTCGGCGCCCTTGAGTACGTTTTCACGCCGCACATCTGGAATGCGGATCATGGTCAGCATGCCGGTGCCCGCGGCCATGCGGCAAAGATCGGCGGCTTCGGCAAAGGTAATGTGGCCGTGCTCCATCTCGATCCAGATGGCCTGGTAGCCGAGATGAGCGCAGATCTCAAGAAAAACGGGGTCATAGAAATAGGCTGCCGCCCCGAGGAGGGCTTTGCCGTCATTCGCATGGACGGCCTGTTGCAAACGATTCATGGAGTGTCTCCTAATTGGATGGCATAGATATTGGAGCGCTTGCGATCGGCAAGCCAGCCCCAGAGCGTATTTGTTGAAGAAAATGATGCGGGCGCCGGAAGAAGTGCGGCCCAAACCAGACCAACAGCCAGCAGCAGCAGGTTTCCAAACACACCGATGGTGTACTCGCTCCAGGGAAAGTTGTAGTTATGCAGGTTGAGGATCTTGCCGCCATCGAGCGTGAGCGTGGCATAGGCGGTGAATAACAAGTTGGCGGCGATGCCGGCCAGCGCGGCAGTGCGGCCTGCTCGTCGCGACAGGAACGCAAGCAGGAAAAGTCCGGCCAGGCCGCCGGCAACAATCGAAGCGGCTGTGTAGTAAAGCGCCAGCGCGGAGCCGTGCGTGACTGTGACGCACAGTGAGACTGCGATGGCCAGGGCTCCGCAGAGAACGACGGCGAGTTTGCCGAATCGCAGGCGCTGCGCATCTGTACGGCTCGGAAAGAAGTGTGAGTAGAAGTCCTCGACGAGAATCAGGCCGAGGCAGTTCAGGTCTGAGGCGAGCATCGACATGGCAGCGCCGAAGAGCGCCGCGAGAAACAGGCCGGCAACACCGACCGGCATCTGGGTAACCATGAAATAGGGGAAGACCTGGTCGGGCCTTGTGACCGCTGAAGGAGGCGCTTGGCCGGCGAGCCGGTAGAACGCCCAAAGCAACGAACCGATCAGCATGAAAGAGGTCCAGACCGGCAGGCACAAGGTTGCGCCCATCTGAATGCCGTGCAGAGCGGAGCGGTCAGAGCGAGCTGCGAGATAGCGCTGCACCACGGTCTGATCGGCCGTGTACTTCTGCAGGTAGTAGAAGAATCCGTAGAGGGCCATGGTCCAGAAAGTGGGTTGGGCAAGATCAAATCGGCAACTGCCGAGACTCGTCTTGTGATTGGCGGCGATCAAGCGAAACATGGCGGCGGGATGCGCGTGGGGCCCGAAGAGAAGAATGGCGAGAGTGACCGCGATGCCGGCGAATAACAAGAAGCCCTGCACCACGTCGGTCCAGATGACGGCGCGAAGACCACCAATGAAGGTGTAGAAGACGGTAATCACGCCGAGGCCCACGATGAGCGGGATGACCCGCCAGCCGGTGAAGCCGGCAACCGCGAGCGCGAGCAGGTAGAAGACGAAGCCCATCTTGGCAAAGTGTCCTGCGGCAAAGGCGAAGGACGAGTACATGCGGACGCCGGGACCGAAGCGCTTGCCGAAATATTCATACACCGACATGGAGACGGCATGCCGGAAGAACGGTACGATGACCGGGCCGATGGACCAGATGACCGCGATAAAAAACAAATTGGGAACCAGCAAATTCCAGTTGCCGGAGTATGCCGCTCCTGGGAAGGCGATGAACGTGAGGCTGGTGATGATGGTCGCGAGCAGGGAGAGACCGGCAGCCCATCCCGGGACTGTGCGTCCAGCGACAAAATAGCTCTCGGTGGTTTCTTGCCGTCGCGAGACGAAAACCCCAATGCCGACGAGAGTGGCGAGATAGACGGCGATGATCAGAGTGTCGGCGAGGTGCATCTCAGCGCGCGCCTCCAGCCCGAGCGTGATCGGCGGCCGAATGGTTTGTTGCGTCTGCTGGGAGTTTGCCGGCGAGTGCGAGTTTGCCCTCGGCCATGCGGACAGCAAGGCGCATGGCGGCCTTCATATTGGTGGCGTCAGCCTGGTTGCGGCCGGCAATATCGAAGGCGGTTCCGTGATCGACAGAGGTGCGGATGATGGGCAGCCCCAGCGAGACGTTGACGCCGCCCTCAAAGTCAATCAGCTTCATGGGAATGTGGCCCTGGTCGTGATACATGGCTACGATCAGGTCGAATTCGCCGCGCAAGGCGCGGATGAAGATGGTGTCGGGCGAGTGCGGGCCCGAACAGTCGATCCCAAGCGAACGCGCTTCGTCGATGGCGGGCGCGATGATTTCCTGATCCTGCCGTCCGAACAGCCCGTGCTCGCCGGCATGGGGATTGAGCCCGCACACGGCGATGCGTGGTGCTCGGCGCAGCATCCATTGCAGCGCGTCATTGCCGAGTTGGATGGTCTTCACGATGCGCGCGCGATCCAGGTAGCAGGCTTGTTCGAGCGGGATATGCGTGCTGACGTGAACCGTGGCGAGCTTCTCAGAGTAAAGCAGCATCCGAGGCTCGGCGGCTCCGGTGAGTTCGGCAATGTATTCGGTATGGCCTGAGAATGTGCGGCCGGAGAGCGTGACGGCTTCTTTGTTGAGCGGCGCGGTGACCATGGCGTCCGCTTCAGCGCTCACGCAAAGTTCCACGGCGCGGCGAACGTACTCGATGGCAGCGAGTCCATACTTTGCGCGAAGCTGGCCGAAGGCAACGGTGTGGCCAGCGGGCAAGCTGTTGGTTTCAACCAGCGTGAAAGGCAGCTTGGCGGCATCGATGGCACAAATGAGGGCAGCGGCATCAAGGGCAGGCCGATCGGCAACCAGGAACCATTGCGCGAGCGAAGCGACAGTGGGATCGCTGAGAGCCTTGAGGGCGATTTCAGCGCCGACGCCGGCCGGGTCTCCAATGCTGATGGCAATGCGTGCGGGCCTGCTCATGCCGGACCTCGAAACGCGCTAAGAATCTCGTTGAACACAGTGGGCGCGCCGAAACCGCCGGATTTTGTGATCACCACGCATCCGTGAGCCACGCCGCCCTGCACCAGGCCCCAGGGAATGCCGGGCGCAATCTCTCCCTGCAGAATAAAGGAGTGCGCTTCGAGCGCTTCAGCCGCGCGCAAAGCCGTTTCACCGCCGGTGAGAATCAGCGCTTCAGGAGAGGAGGAGCGAAATGCGGAGCGGATTCGCGCGCCGGCACGAAATGCCGACGGGAGGTTCAGTACGCGCAGTCCGGGGAATCGATCGCGGTCGAGGGTTTCGAGCTGGAGCTTCGTCATCGGGTGCGGAGAACCGGCGATGAGCAAGGCGCAAGAGACCGGAGGAATGAACGCGTATGGCAGATTCAGCTTGCTCAGGCTTGCCAGCGCCTGGGCCAGCCCGGCAGATCCGGCGTAAAGAAGCCCGGGCAGCTCCTGCGCAGCGCGAGCGATGGCTTCCAGGTCAGCCTGCGTGGTGCTATTGCACAGCAAGATGGTTTTGCCGGAGTCAATCGCCGGAGCCAGCTCGGAAGGGTTGGCGACGCAGGCGATCTGGTCACGTGCTGAGGCCGGAAACAGGTCGGCAAGGAAAATGTCCGCGGGGAAGCTGGCTGCATCTTCGATATGCAGAACGCCGTCGCGAACTGTGCGTCCGGCGGAGGGAAACGCTGGGGCCAGCAGGATCGCGCGGGTCCCAAGAGCGCGGTGCGCCGCAAGAATTTCGGCGGCGAAAGGCCCGCGAGCTGCCGAATCGACTTTCTTGAAAAACAGTGAATTGGGATCGGATCCGAGATCTTCAACGGCCCGCGATACCGCGCGAGCAGCGCGGTGCGAAGGAAGTGATCGCGAATCTGTGTTGAAGGCCTGCACCGTTTCAGGCGCGGAAAACTGAACGGTGGTGCCGAACCAGACGCGGACCGTACGCCCAGAGCGGAGGAAGGCCGCTGCAGAGTCGCATGCGCCGGTCAGATCGTCAGCAAGAACGACAATGCGCCCGGAGTGAGCATCGGCGAATGAGGGGGAAAAGAACCCCGCGCTGTATGTGGAAGAGGGCACTGAGGCGGCACTCACGCTATGTTCGAGTGTACAGTGATTATCTCTCGCCGGAAACGTTGAATTTGCCGGAACAGATCGGTAGACGCGGCATTTGCGGTCGTGACCGGCGAGATCCTTATGGTGCCTTCGTGCAGTCTGCCTTTTGAGCATCTCAAAAAAGCGTGCGGAAATGGCCCGGTGAGTGAGTCCGCCGCCGCGTGCTGGACAACATGATCCCGGATGCGGGAATGTGGATGTCATGGACCGCCGAGCCTTCTGCATCTCTGCCGCTGCCGCCGTTGCAACTCGTACTCATTTGCTCGCCGCGCCCCCTGCTCAGGTTTCAGCCAACGCCCCGTTGATCACGCTGGGCGATATTGAGGTCATTGACCACGAGCGAATCCTGCGCGCGGCAAATGAATATCTATCGCAGCCGCCCATTACCATCACTGCCTATTCCTCGCCGCGCAGCAAGGGCGGCAAGCACGACTATTTTTCCGAGGGCGATTACTGGTGGCCTGACCCCAAGGACCCCAACGGTCCGTATATTCGCCGCGACGGATATTCGGACCCGAAGAATTTCAACGATCACCGCGAGGCGCTGATCCGGCTGAGCCTGATGGTTCCCGCGTTGACGGCAGCGTGGATCCTCCTGCAGCAGAAGCGCTACGCGGAACACGCGGCCCTGCATCTCAAGGCGTGGTTTGTGGATCCGGCGACGCGGATGAACCCCTCGCTTGATTACGCACAAGCGATTTGGGGTGTGTCACCCGGCCGGGGAACGGGAATCATCGACACGCTGCACCTCGTCGAAGTTTCAAGGGCCGCGCGGCATTTGGAGAGGGCAGATGTGATGACGGCCGCCGATTTCGCCGCAGTGCGCACGTGGTTCACGCAGTACATGCTCTGGATGATTTCGTCGAAGAATGGCCAGGAAGAAGAGGCGGCAAAAAATAACCACGGCACTTGCTGGGCGGTGCAGGTGGCGGCATTTGCCGCTTTCACGGGAGACGAAAATGCCATGTCGCTTTGCCGCGGGCGGTTCCGCGATCACCTTTTGCCCGATCAGTTGGCGCCCGACGGCAGTTTTCCGCTGGAGTTGGCCCGGACAAAGCCATACAGCTACTCGCTTTTTGATCTGGACATGCTGGCGATGGTCTGCCTGATCGCCTCAGGCAGCGGCACGACTCCCACCGGAGCCACAAACAACCTGTGGGAGTTTGCGCTGCCCAATGGAAATCGTTACAAGAAGGCCGTCGACTTCATGTTTCCGTTTATCCAGGACAAGAGCAAGTGGCCCTACAAGCAGGATGTGGAGTACTTCGATGACCTGCCCAACCGGCAGCCAAGCCTGCTGTTCGCCGGGCTCGCCTATCGCGAACCCAGATTCATCGCCCTCTGGCGCACGCTGCCCCCGGATCCCAAAACTGCAGAAATCATTCGCAACTTCCCCATCCGCCAACCGGTGCTTTGGGTGGGGCCGATTTAGCGCCCTTCGCAGCTGAGGCCGTTGCAAGCGGTGTGATAGCATTCCGTGGAACCGCCGGGAGAATTGATGAGCGAACGCAGGGTGGGAATCATCATGAACGGCGTGACCGGGCGCATGGGGCTGAATCAGCACCTGGTCCGTTCGATCCTCGCCATCCGCGCGCAAGGCGGAGTGAAGCTCGACGACGGTAGCGTTTTAATGCCCAACCCGATGCTTGTGGGTAGAAATGAGGAGAAGCTCAAGGCGATCGCGGATGCCCATGGATTGACGCGATGGACCACCGATTTAACGCGCTCTCTCGAGAACAAAGAAGACACAGTCTATTTCGATTCGGGCGCTACGGGGCTTCGCGAGCAAAACGTGTTACAGGCAATTGCGGCGGGAAAGCACGTCTATTGCGAAAAGCCTCTAGCCACCACGCTCGATAGCGCGCTGGCGCTGGCACGGGCTGCGGAAAAAGCGGGCGTCAAGCACGGCGTGGTGCAGGACAAATTGTTCCTGCCCGGTATCCGCAAATTGCGTGGACTGATTGACGCGGGATTTTTCGGGCGCATTCTCTCAGTGCGTGGAGAGTTTGGTTATTGGGTGTTTGAAGGAACGGACCAGGCGCCCCAGCGGCCGTCGTGGAACTACAAGAAGGAAGAAGATGGCGGAATCATTTTGGATATGTTCTGCCACTGGCGCTACGTTCTCGACCACACCTTTGGCGCGGTTCAGGCAGTGTCGTGCACTGGAGAGACGCACATACCGCAGCGTGTCGATGAAGCCGGCAGAAGTTACAAATGCACTGCGGAAGATGCGGCGTACGGCATGTTCAAACTGAAAGACGGCATCTTCGCGCAGATCAATTCGTCGTGGTCCACGCGCGTGTATCGCGATGAGCTGTTGAGCCTGCAGGTGGACGGCACGGAGGGCAGCGCTGTGGCAGGATTGCGCGAGTGCAAGGTGCAGGATCGCAAGAATACGCCGCGGCCGGTCTGGAATCCGGACCTGCCCAATCCCTTTCACTTTCGCGAATTGTGGTCTACGGTTCCCGGCAACACCGAATACGACAATGCGTTCAAGGTGCAGTGGGAGATGTTTCTGCGTCACGTCGCAGAGGATGCGCCGTTTCCGCACAACTTTCTGGATGGCGCGCGCGGAGTGCAGTTGGCGGAGTTGGCAATGCAATCGTGGCGCGAACGGCTCTGGGTCGACGTCCCTGAAATTTCATGATCCGCCCCGCGATCGCTGTGGTTGGCTTGCGTTGATGTGAAAGATTCAGCATGGCAGACAAGGCAAGGCTTTCGCTCAATCAGATTACGGTGAACCGTTGGAGTGTGGCTGAGGCCGTGGACGGCTGCGTTCGGCATGGCATCAGGTCGATCGCGCTTTGGCGCCACGAGATCGAAGAGGCAGGCCTGGCCGCATGTGCGCAGTTGGTGAATGATGCGGGGTTGCGCGTTACCAGCGTTTGCCGGGGCGGCATGTTTCCGGCGCCGACGCCGCAGGAGCGAAGAAAAAACATCGAGAACAACTTCCGCGCGGTGGATGAGGCAGCGGAGTTGCACGCTGATTCTCTTGTGATGGTGGTAGGCGGCAGCGCGGGGCTTGACCTCGAAGATGCGCGCATGATGGTCGTCGATGGAGTCGCGGCACTCGTTCCGTATGCGCGGGAACGCGGGGTACGCATCGGGCTTGAGCCGCTGCATCCCATGTATGCTGCCGAGCGGTCGGTCCTTGTCACCATCAGCCAGGCGCTGGAACTTGCACGGGACTATGACGCGCGCGAGGTGGGAGTTATCCTCGACACGTTTCATATCTGGTGGGATCCGAAGGTTGCAGAATTGATCCCAGAGGCGGCGGGGCGAATCTTTGGTTTCCATGTATCGGACTGGCTAGTTCCGCTTCCTGATGTGCTCATGGGCCGCGGATTGATGGGTGATGGAGTGATTGACAACCGCAAGCTGCGGCTGCTCGTGGAGCGCGCAGGATACGACGGGCCCATTGAGGTGGAGATCTTCAATCGCGCGCTGTGGGATGCCGATCCAGACGTGGTTGTGGCGCAGGTGATCGAACGCTTTGAGAAATTTGTCTAGCGGAAGAGAGTGCACGTGAAACCGAACGAAAAGATCACGCCGCAAGAGCTAACGCCCGCTATTCAGCGCGCAGTCGAGCTTGCGTCGGGAAAAACGCTGCGGCTCAATCGCCGCTGGAACGAGCCCGGCCGCGCGCCGGTAGTTACGGTCAATGGCCGCTATACCGCGCGAAGCTGGACGCAGTGGACGCAGGGATTCCAGTACGGCAATGCGCTGCTTTCCTTCGAGCTCGGCGGTGACCCTGAGCTGCTCGCGATAGCGCGGCGCCACATTGTGGCCGATATGGCCGAGCACCTGACGCACACGGGCGTGCACGATCACGGATTCAACACCATTTCGACGTATGGAAATTTGCGGCGCCTCATGCTTGCAGCCCGGATCGAGAGAAACGAGTGGGAACTGCGCTTCTACGAATTGGCGCTGAAAGTGAGCGGAGCGGTGCAGGCCGCACGATGGACCAGCCTGCCCAACGGTTCCGGATTCATCCACTCATTTAATGGGAGCCACTCGCTGTTCATCGATACCATGCGGTCCCTGCGTGTATGCGGGATGGCACATCGGCTGGGACATGCGCTACTGGGCGAGCAGGATGTTCGGATCGATCTGCTCCGCAGGCTCCTCCAGCACGCGCGAACCTCGTCGCAGTACAGCATCTACTATGGTGAGGGACGCGATCACTACGACACGCCGGAGCTGCGCGGGCGCACGGCGCACGAGGCAATCTTCAATCCCGCGAGTGGAGCATTTCGCTGTCCCTCGTCGCAGCAGGGTTATTCGCCGTTCAGCACGTGGACGCGCGGTCTGGCCTGGGCCATGCTGGGGTTTGCCGAGCAGCTTGAGTTCATTCAGTCATTGCCGGCCGGCGAGTTCGGCGGCGAGGGCGTTCCTGGGAAGGGCGAAGCGAGCGCAATGCTGGAGCGCGCAGCTCGGGCAACCTGTGACTTCTATATTCACCAGGCGAGCATGGCGGATGGCATCTGCTATTGGGATACCGGCGCGCCGCAGTTGCCCCAGCTTGGCGATTGGCGGAATCAGCCGGCGAATCCCTTCAATGATTTTGAGCCGGTCGATTCCTCGGCAAGCGCGATTGCGGCGCAGGGGCTCATCCGGCTCGGGCGTGCGCTGGGCGATGGCGGGCGGACGTACGCGCAGGCCGGGCTCACCGTGTTGCAGACACTGCTTGAGGAGCCGTACCTGTCGGCGGATCTGCAGCACGAGGGGAGCCTGCTGCACAGTGTCTATCATCGGCCGAACGGATGGGATCATATTCCGCCGAGCAGAAAGATTCCTTGCGGCGAGTCGAGCATGTGGGGAGACTATCATCTGCTGGAGGTGATGCTGCTGGTGGCGCGAATGGCAGAAGGAACTTACTACACGTTTTTCGAGGCCTGAGCGACGGTACGCTGGAAAGGTTGGAGATGCAGAAGGGAAGCAAAGTTGCGCTTGTGACCGGAGGCGCTCGCGGCATCGGCCTGGGGATCGCGCGGCGTCTCGCGCAGGATGGGTTTGCCGTGGCGACCTCAGGGCGCCGATCGGCGCAAGACGCGCAGGCCGGGCTTGAAGCGATCGGGGAATTCGGCGAGGCCATCTATGTGCAAGCGGATGTGGCCGACGGTGCGGCGCGGGCACGGCTGCTTCTTGAAATCGAAGAGCGGTTTGGCAGGCTCGACGTTCTGGTGAACAACGCCGGAATCGCGCCGCGTATTCGCGCAGACATCCTGGAAGCGCGCGAAGAAAGCTTCGACGAAGTGATGAACGCGAATCTCAAGGGGCCGTATTTTCTTACGCAGGCCGCAGCGGCGTGGATGATCCGGCAGCGGGAAAGCATCGGAGCGGCGCATCGAGCGGTCATCAACATTGGTTCGGTTTCAGCAACGATGGCGAGCGTGAACCGCGGTGAGTATTGCCTCTCGAAGGCAGGTGTTGCCATGGCGACGCGATTGTGGGCAGCGCGCCTGGCAGAGTTTGGCATCGGCGTGTATGAAGTGCGGCCGGGAATCATCGAGAGCGAGATGACCGCGGGCGCACATGCCAAGTACGATGCGCTGATCGACGGCGGTCTGCTGGTGGAGAAGCGCTGGGGCAAGCCGGAAGACGTGGCCAGCGCCGTCAGCGTGCTGGCGCGCGGCGAGTTGCCTTATGCCACCGGCGCATTGATCGTGGTGGACGGCGGATTGACGCTGGCGCGGCTGTAACGGAGGCCCTTTCTGAACGAGCAATCCGTGGAGACTGCGCGCGCGGCGCGATGGCAATTCGCGGTTGCGTCGGGAATCCTGGGGTGGATTCTTGACGCCTATTACTTTTTCATCGTGATTTTTCTGGTGGACGCGCTGGCCGCGCGGTTCGCGGTGAGCAAGAGCGCGATCGTCTGGTCCATCACGCTCACGCTTGCCACACGTCCTTTGGGAGCGGTGCTTCTGGGCGGGCTCGCGGATCGGTACGGGCGGCGCGGACCGCTGATCGTGTGCGTGCTCTTCTTCTCCATCGTGTCGGCGCTGACGCCGTTCGCGCCGAATTACAACGCGTTTCTTTTGCTGCGCGCTCTCTACGGCGTGGGCATGGGCGGCTATTGGGGCATCGGTGCGTCGCTGGTGATGGAGAGCTCGCCGGGCCGGTTGCGCGGGTTGTTCAGCGGAATTTTGCAGGCGGGATATTCGGTGGGCTATCTGCTGGCGGCTGCGGTCATGCCGGTGGCGGCGCCGCGATTCGGTTGGCAGTGGGTTTTCCTGGGAGGGCTGCTGCTGGCGGTGCCCATTGTCGTGCTGGCGCTGCTTGCGCCGGAGCCACAGGCGTGGCGGAAGAACCGGCCGGGCGGATTTGGCGAAGTGGCGCGCGCGGTTTGTGAGCACAAGGGTGAGTTCGTTTATCTCGTGGCGCTGATGACCGCGATCACGTGTTTTTCCCATGGCTCGCAGGATCTCTATCCGGACTTTCTGCGCACGGTGCACGGCTTCTCGAGCCTGGCGATTTCAAACGTGGCCATCCTCTACAACGTGGGCGCCGTCGCGGGCGCGCTGGTGATCGGGCATCTCTCGCAAAAGATCGGGCGACGATGGAGCATCATGGCGGCGCTGTGCGTGGCGCTCGTGGCGCTGCCGGCATGGGCGTTTGCGACGTCGGCTGCAGCGCTTGCGGCGGGTGCCGTCGTAATGCAGTTCGGAGTGCAGGGCGTCTTCGGCGTCATTCCCGCGCACCTCAATGAGCTTTCGCCTCCCACCGTGCGCAGCCTGTTTCCGGGCGTGGTCTACCAACTGGGAATGCTGATCGGCGCGCCTTCCGTGGGAATCGAATACGCGCTGCAACACCGGCTCGGATACGGCTGGGCGCTCGCGGCTTTTGAGATTGCCTCGATCGCGGCGCTGTTTCTTCTGTGCGGGTTTGGGCCAGAGCGGAAGGGGCGGGAGATGTGAAAGAGGCAGCGAGCGGGGGAGCAAGGGAGCATTGGAGCGTAAAGGCAGGGAATAGGGAGAAGCCAGTAGGGAGTCGACAGCGAATAGAGAGCTGAGAATTGAGATTTGGGATTGGAGAATTAGTGGAAGAGAGGGAAGGCGCTGTGGGGATCCGGGTGCCCGGGGGAAAGCCAGGTCGCGGCGGCATTTGCCCCCGACCCGACTACCCCCCTGGCCCACGTATTCGGTGAGATTAGCAAAATTGTGGAAATCCTGGGTGAAATTCAGATCATTTTTTCACACGAAGGTAACGGATTGAGAAACAGGGGTCGGAAAGACAGGGAATAGGGATTACGGAACAGGGAACAGGGATTAGGGAATAGAAAAACAGGGAAACAGGGGTCAGGTGCCCCGCCCAGGCTGGGCCTGGACGGGGACCGTTGTTAGTTGAACGTGACGGTGAAGGTTGGGTTGGTTGGGGGTGGAGTTACGGCCGGGGTGCCCGAACTCGTCACGGTGAACGTGTAGGTTCCGGCGGCTGTTCCTGGGTCCTTTGGTGTGGTGCCTCCGCCTCCTCCGCCGCTGCTGCCGCCGCCGCAACTGGACATGACGCCGAGCGCGACCATGGCGACCACGATGCCGAGCATGGCGCGCCAGCTACGGCGCCGAGCCGGAATCCCGAAGAAGAAGAGCAGCGCGAGTACCGTCCCGGAGCCTGCGCCGAGCCAGCCTTTGTCCTTGCCAAAGGCGGGAACGACGAGGCCGGCCGTGGCGGCGGTGCTGCTGACGGTTGCGGTCGCAGTACCGGGATTGGTCGTACCTAAATTCAGCGACGCCCCGCTTGTGATGGAGCAGGAAGGCGTATCCCCCGACTGGTTGGTCGGTCCGCCTGAGTTGAGCGAGCAGCTGAGTGCAACGGTGCCTCCGTAGCCGCCACTGCCCGTGACCTTGATGCTCGCTGTTGCCGCAGTTCCTGGGCTCGCAGTCGAGGTGGGGCCTGTGGCCGTGACTGTGTACGACTGTGCAGCAGCCGCGTTCACCGTGACGTTGACTGTGGTAGTGTGAACGTCGGTCCCGGCGGTTCCAGTAACGGTGATGACGTAGGCGCCGGTCGTGGTTGAGCTCGAGGTGGTGGCTGTGAGAGTCGCATTCACCGGTGAGGCACTGGACACATTGACGGAGGTTGGGCTCAGGTTGGAGCTGCCACAAGTGAGCGAGTTACTCGCGCCGGCGGGAGCCGTGGTCACGGCGCAACTCAGATTTACGGTCCCCGTGAATCCCCCGGAGGGCATGACATTGATCGGAGTTGTGTTGCCCGTGTTTGTGCCAGCGTTCACGGTGATGGCGCCACCATTGCTCATCGAAAAGTCCTGAGGCAGGTTCACGGTGACGCCCACCGTCGTGAAGGAGGACACGCTGCCGGATGTTCCGGTGATGGTGACGACGTAAGCTCCGGCGGTGGTTGTCGACGTGGTGTTGATGGTGAGCACAGAGGTCAACGCGCTGGTGCCGGTGATGTTGACCGAGGATGGGTTAAGGTTGGCGGCGGCGCAGGTGATGGGATTGGCAGGAAGGGGCGAAGGGCTGGTGACGGCGCAAGTCAGGTTGACCACGCCTGTGAATCCGCCCGAGGGAGTCACGGTGATGGTGGAGGTGTTGCCCGAGTTCACACCCTCCACGACGGTGATGTTGCCGCTGTTGGTGACGGTGATGGCGGGGCCTGACCCGCTAACGTCAGCAGTCACGGATAGAGTGTGGATGTACTCGCCGGTGGCTGCGTCCTTCGCGGTAATGAGCACGTTGTAGTTTCCGTTGGCGGTTCCGGCCGGGACGTTGACAGTGAGAGTGGAAGTGCTGCTGCCCTGGTTGCTGAGCGCGGGGTTGGGCGAGATGGTGCAGGTGACGGGGCTGACGGCGGCGCAGGTGAGATTGACGGTGCCGGCAAAGCCGTTGACCGAGGAGACGTTGATTGTGTCGGTGCCGCTGTTGGCTCCGCCGCTGATGTTGACGGGGACGATGGTGGTGACAGGCACGAGGGTGAAGTCGGCGAGCGGATTGGGAATCGAGTTGCCACTGTTCAGGTTGAACTCCGAGCCCGCGTAGACGCTGTCGCCCGTGTACTGGAGGGTGACGAAGTTCGCTCCCTGGAAGAGGTCCTGGCTGTTGAGGATGGCAGAAAAGGTGGAAACATCGCCGGAACCCGCCGTCAGCCTGACACATTCGAGGCCCCCGCCCGACGAGAAAACAACTACGCCTGTGGAGATGCAATCACCGGTGGGTGCGGGATGGCCACTTTGGCCGGTGACAGTGCCTGTAACGAGGATGGAACCGTTGGGCGAGATGGTGCTGCCACTGATGGTGGCGTTGACCGTGGATGCCAGGCCACTGCTGCCGCCGCCGACGCTGATGGTGCCAGTGGCCGAGCCGCCTGAATAGTTGTTGTCGCCGCTATAGGTGAAGGTGACGTTGTAGTTGTTGGCCGCCAGGCTCGACAGGGTGACGGTGCCGATGCCGGCCTGCGCGCCGTCAGAGGAGTCAACGCCGGAGCTGAGAGTAATGGTTCCGGAGATGCCGGAGGGTGAGCTCGAGAGCGTGATGGTGCCGGTGGGCGGGGCAACCGGGACGGGAGCGACTGAGCCGTTGGTTTGGGAAGCGACGTTGTACTGCGCACCGTTTTCGACGATGACATTGAAGACCGTGGGCTGGCCGGCGATGATGGCGCCGCTGGAATTCATATTTGAAGCGCCATAGAAGAATTCCGGCGAGTCTTTGATAACGGTGAAGGTGATGGGCGAAGACGTGATCTTGTTGTAGCTCTGGTCGCCGTTGTAAGTGGCCACCACGGAATGCGTGCCCACGGCGAACGGCGCGTTGTATTCGGCGTCACCCTCGGCGTTCATCACGGCAGTGTTGATGGTGTTGGAATTGTCGGCGAACGTTACCGTACCGGTGGGCTGCGTGTAGCTGAGGCTGGAGCAGCCGGTACCTTTGGTGACGCAGTTCTGCAGATTGGTGAGCTGCGAGGTGGGCGCAACTTCAGAGCTGAGCATGAGCTGCGTGCCGTAATCGACCGAGGTGCCGGGACCGGATGACGGCGTGTAGACGGAGCCGAGGGCGGCATTGAAGAGGTTGAAGTTCATGCCGGGTGTTTCAGGCGTGACAGTGATTGAAACGGGCGGCGTGGAAGTGCTCATGGCGTTCTTGGCGTCGCCGCCGTACTGGGCCCAGATGTGGTAGGTGCCACCGGGAAGGGTGCTGGTCGTCCCGGAGTAAGACCCGCTGCTGAGCGGGAAGGGTTCCTGGCCCTGCTCAAGAGGTTCCGTCGAATCGGTCATGAGGGCCACATTGCCGGTGGGCGCGCTGCCCGTAACCGTGCCGCTGATGGTGATGGAGGTGCCGTGGGCGAAGCTGGTCTGCGAAGGAGTCATGGTGGTCGCGCTCGCAGCCAGGGTGACTTTTGACCAGTCGGTGACGAGCACGTTGGCGTCGATGGTGCCGAGGCCGGTGGCGAGGTTATAGCCGGCGGTGGCGTTGTACTCGGGGGTGGTGCCGGTGCCGATCTGCCCTTCGGTGACGCCGTTGACTGTTGCGGGGCTGGTGACGGCGATGCAGTTGAGCGAGACCGTGGGCGCGAACTCGCAGGGCACGGAGTTGGTGCCGTTGGTGACGTCGTGGAAGGCGGCGGGATATTGGGTCTTGAGCGCGTACAGGAGGTTATCGGCCTGGCCCTGGCGGCCCCATTTCTCAACGACAAGAGCCATGATGCCGGCGAATGCGGGGGCGGAGGCGGATGTGCCGCCGACGCCGGAGATCTGGACGATTTGGCCGGAGCCGAGGCCCGCGGTCTGGCAGTCGCCGTCTACAGCGCAGATGGGATAAAAGCTGAAGTTGGATCCGTTGGCGGCAAAGAGTGAGACGTCGGGCAGGTCGCGTACGTTGTCGTTGGGCACGCCCGCGCCGGTTTGCCACGAAGGCTTGGGATAGCCGGAGAGTGTGCCGGTGCATGCGCCGGTGGTGGTGTTATATCCGGCGGCACAGATGGCTGCATTGCTGGCGCCGCCGCTGCCGCCGGCGATCGAGGAAGTTCCGGTGGATGTGTATTGGTTGTAGGCGTCGAGTCCGTACTGGCTATCGTTCCAGGGCTGCTCGGGGATGGGCGCTTTAATCAGCGAGGTGACGGGCAGCTGGCTGGCCGTCGTGTTCCAGTAGGTAGCGAGCTGCGCATTGAGGTTGGTTGAGCCGGCATTGTATTGGCTGTAGAAGAAATCCGTTCCGCCGACGGCAACGTTGTAGGGCGTGGAGGCAAAGCCATTCACCGCCTGGCCCTGGGTGGCGTACTCGACGGAGTTGTCGTTGTCGCAGCCGGCGGAGCCGTCGTCTCCGGTGGAGACCATCACAGTTTGGCCTTGCGCGGCGGCCTGTTCCCAGAGGCTGTTGATGAAAGCGTTGGTTGCGCGAAGATTGGATTCGCAGGAGCCGAAGCTGATGCTGAGAACGGGTGCGACGTCGGCGTAGACGGCGTGCTCCATGGCCAGGACGAGGCCGCCCTCGATGGAGGTGTCGCCGGCGATGACGAGATCGATCTGGGCATTGGGAGCTATAGCACCGGCCTCTTCGACATCGAGATAGGCCTCGAAGGAAGCGAAGTTGGGGCCGTCTGGGTTGTTGACGCCGTCGATGCCGGGATCGTTGCCGTCGATGATGACCTGGGGCGGGTTGGCGGGCAGGCCAAAGAGCGTGCGGTACTGGTTGACGAGATCGATGTTGATGTTCGACTCGTTGATGATGGCGATGGTCTGGCCGGTGCCGTTGACGTTGGCGGCATAGAGCGGAGCGAGATCGTACTGCGTGGCGAAGTCGCCGGGCGCGAGGACGAAGTACTCGCTGGAGCTGGTGCCCCACGTCCACTGCGAAACCTGGTGCGTGGCGGGATTGAAGGAGGCGCGGCCGAGCTTCTGCAGATAGCTCCTGGGCCGGAAGTTGTTGAGCGAGGTGAAGCCGGCGATGGCCGGCGCCAAAGCTGCGGGGATCTGGGGGTCGTCGGCGTTGGCGTAGTGGGTTTCGCCGTCGACCGCGTACCGGTGAATCTGGGTGTGGAAGGCGTCGCGAAGCTGGGCGACGCTGCCCGAGAACTCAAGCGTGCCTTTGCCGGGGTTCACGCGGGAGATGGCAAAGCCGTGGCTGCCGAGCCAGGATTCGACGGTGGCGATGTCCTGGTCGGAGGCTCCGAACTGCGTGCCAAATTGCTGGGGTGTGAGCCACTGGTGATAGCTGGGCGAGCCGGGGGTGTTCTCTTCGGCGATGAACTGGCGCAGCGCGGTTTCCTGCGCGGGGCTGCGCTGGAGCACGAGCTGCAACCGGTCGAGCTGCATGCCATCGGGTGCGGCGCCACGATCGTTGGCGGCATTGGCGAGGGGGTTGACCGTGTGCGTGAGCGTGATGCGCTGGCTCTCATTGACAGGGTTGACAATGCGGACGGCGGGTGCGGCTTGCTGTGCCAGAGACGAAAGCGGAGAAACCAAGACACTGGCCAGCACGCACAGGGGGAGCGAGCGCAAATTGATCATATGGAGAGGTCCTAGACCCTTTCTTGAGAAAAACCCTTAGAGAGCTGAAGAGTTGCCGTGGGCGGAAAGAATCCGATAAAAGCCCGTAGATGACGCAGGGTGACGACGAAGTTGGGAAACAGAACCATCATCGCGGATGGCCCCGGCGGCGCGCAACAAGGACGCCGCTGCATGCGCTCTGCATGCGGGCGTTGTGGCACGGGGAATGAGAAGCCCGGATTTTCGCAGTGCATCCGGCAGTTGGACATTCCAAGCTATAAAACCAGCCGATGAAGCCGTATGAAAAGCTGAAGGAAAGATGTTTCCCCGATGACGAAGACAGCAGTATTGCAAAATTAGACGCGAGTGAAGTGAGAAGGTTGAGAAGAACAGGGAGCAAGGGGGCTAGAGAGCAAGGGGCCGAGGGAACTAGATGAGAGCGGGCAGGAACCAGGGACTGAAGGTTTTGTGAGGGCAGATGCGTATTGAAACGGGAGGAGATTGCAATAGACAATTGATTTCTGAGGGGTATATTATGCGGTTTCTTATTGAAACTTATACATTCAGGAATGAGTGGTTTTGATGCGAGCTTCGCTTTTTATTACCTGCTACAACGACACGCTGTTTCCTGAGACGGGGCGCGCCGTGGTGACTCTGCTCGAGAGGCTGTCGGTGGAGGTCGAGTTCCGGCCGGGGCAGACGTGTTGCGGGCAGATGCACGCGAATACGGGATTCCGCGGCGAGGCGTTCAGCCAGGCCCGTCGGCTGGTGCGGATGTATCAGGATGCGGAGGCGGTGGTGATTCCGTCGTCGTCGTGCGTGGCGATGATCCGCGATCAGTATCCGGGGCTGTTTGAAGAGCTGGGCAACGAAGAGCTGCGCATGCAATTCGCAGCGATGCTGCCGAGGGTGTACGAACTGAGCGAATTTCTCGTGGACAAGCTGGGCGTGGAGGACGTGGGCGCATATTTTCCCCACAAGGTGACCTACCATGCGAGCTGCCATGGGTTGCGAGGGCTGCACCTGGGCGACCGGCCGATGCGATTGCTGGCCAAGGTGCGCGGGCTGGAGCTGGCGCCGTTGCCGAATCTCGACCGCTGCTGCGGATTCGGCGGGACGTTCAGCGTGAAGAATGGCGATGTGTCGTCAGCCATGCTGGCGGTGAAGCTCGAAGATGTGCTGGGTACGCGAGCGGAGTTCTGCACGGCGCTCGACAACAGTTGCCTGATGCACCTGGGCGGAGCGATGCACCGGCAGTTTGCGCCCATGAAAACGATTCACATGGCGCAGATCCTGGCGAGCACGCAGAGCCAACCGGCGGAGGTGCTGGCTTGAGCGCGGTGGTTGAGCATTCGTTGACGGACCGACCCGTGCTGGATCCGGCGCTGGCGCCGCCGTTTCCAGTGGCTGCGCTGCCGGTGCTGCGCAATCCGCAACTGCGCAAGAACGTGGCGCATGCAATTGACGTGATCCAGGCAAAGCGGGCGCACCTGGTGGCCGAAAAGACCGATTGGCAGGAGCTGCGCGCGGCCGCCTCGGCGATCAAGGACGAGGCGCTCGCTCATCTGGACGCCTATCTCACGCAATTTGAGGGGCGGTGCACGACGGCGGGTGGCGTGGTGCACTGGGCGGCGGATGCGGCGGAAGCGCGAAGGATCATCCTGGAGATTCTGCGCGAAGAGAAGGCCGACGAGGTCATCAAGATCAAGACCATGACCTCGGCGGAGATTCAACTCAATCCATATCTCGAGGCCGCGGGGGTGCGTACTTACGAGACCGACCTGGCGGAGATTATCTTGCAGCTCGGGGAGGACGAGCCTTCGCATATCGTTGTGCCCGCGCTCCATGTGAATCGCAGCCAGGTGCGGGAGATTTTTGCGCGGAAGATGGGACTTCCGGATCTTTCGGACGAGCCGAAGTTGCTCACGGCTGCGGCGCGGAATTATCTGCGGCAGAAGTTTCTCTCGGTGCCGACGGCGATCAGCGGCGCAAATTTCCTGATTGCCGAAACGGGCGCGGTGGTCATCGTGGAGTCGGAGGGCAATGGGCGCATGTGCCTGACGCTGCCGCGGACGATGATTACGCTGGCGGGAATTGAGAAAGTGCTGCCTCGGTTCCAGGATCTCGAAGTGATGCTGCAGTTGCTGGCCCGCTCGGCTACGGGCGAACGAATGAGCCCCTACACGTCGTTGTGGACGGGCGTTACGCCGGGCGACGGGCCGCAAAAGTTTCACGTGGTACTGCTGGACAACGGACGATCGTCGATTCTCGCGAGCAAGAAGGAACGGCAGACGCTCAGGTGCATTCGCTGCGCTGCATGCATGAATGCCTGCCCTGTGTACCGGCAGACCGGCGGGCATGCGTATGGATCGGTATATCCCGGGCCGATCGGCGCGATCCTGACGCCGCAGCTTGAGCATCTGCGGCACGCCCAGTCGCTGCCGTTCGCGTCGTCGTTGTGCGGCGCCTGCTACGAAGTTTGCCCGGTGAAGATCAATATTCCCGAGATCCTCATCGATCTGCGCGCGCAGGTGACGGACCAGGAACGGAAAACAGTGGGGAAGTTCTTCGATCCGATGTATGTCGGATTGCGCGCGGCGAACGTGATCTTTTCGCGGGCGTGGATGTTTCATGCCGCGCAGCGAATGGGCCGCATGGGACTGAAACTCTTCACGCGCAAGGATGGATGGATCCACTCGCTGCCCAGCGTGGGAGGAAAGTGGACGCAGACGCGGGATCTGCGCGGCTTGCCGAAGGAAACGTTCCATCAGTGGTGGAAAGACAGGGGCCAAAGCAGCAAGGGAGCAAGGGAGCATGGGAGCGAGGCGCGATGAGTTCGGTGGCTGACTCACGCCGGCAGGTGCTTGATCGCATTCGTGCCGCAACGCAGAACTCCGCAGCGACGGTGGAGCAGGTCGCGGGTGCGTACGAAGCGCTGCCTCGCGGCTATGTGCGGCACGGAACCATGACGGTCAGGGCCCGTCAGGAGCGGTTCATCGAACGGCTGCGCGAATATGATGCGGAAGTGGTGGAATGCGCGACGGAAGAGCTTGCGGCAACGATCGCGGCACAACTGGCAGCGAGCGGAAGGCAAAAGTTCGTCGCACCTGCGGCACTGCCGGCAGAGTGGCTTGCTGCGGGATTCGACTGGAAGATCGACCGCGGCTTGGCGGCGAGCGACGTAGAGCAATGCGAGGGCGTACTCACGGCGTGCTTTTGCGGCGTGGCGGAGTCGGGCACCATTGTTCTGCACCACTCCGAGACAGAAGGGCGCCGCGTGATCACGCTGCTGCCCGACTGGCACCTGTGCGTGGTGCGCGCCAGCCAGATCGTGGAGACGCTGCCGGAGTATTTTGACAAGTGCAGCGAACAAGGGAGCGAGGGAGCAAGGGAGCAGAGAAGCAGGGAGCAAGGGAGCGGGGAATTGCCGCGGTTGGTGACATGGATTTCGGGGCCCAGCGCGACCGCGGACATTGAGATGACACGGATCAAGGGCGTGCATGGGCCGAGGTTTCTGCATGTGGTAGTCGTGGAAGACAGGGACCAGGGAATAGGGACTAGGGAATAGAGAACAGAGAAAAAGGGCATCGGCCAACGAACGTGAAGGGGATCATATGAAGCTTTCGGAATTGAACATTCAGGATGTTGCATTCAAGGCACTGGACTCTTTCAAGATTGAGATTCCATCGTGGGGATTTGCCAACACCGGCACGCGCTTTGGCAAATTTGTGCAGGCTGCCGCCGCCACGACGATTGAAGAGAAGTTTGCCGACGCGGCCGAAGTGAACCGGCTGACGGGTGTGACGCCGACTGTCGCACTGCATGTGCTGTGGGATTTGCCCGGCGGGCTGAAGGATGTGTCTGAGGTGAAGGGATTGGAGCGGCGCTTCGGCGTGCGCTCGGGTTCGATCAATCCCAACTTGTTCCAGGACCAGGAATACAAATTTGGCTCGCTGTGCAATCCGTCGGCGGAGATTCGCGGGCGGGCTCTCGACCACATGCTGGACTCGATCGAGATCGCCAAGGCTCTGGGCTCGCGCGACATCTCGTTGTGGATGGCGGACGGCTCGAACTATCCGGGCACGCAGAGCATCCGCAAGCGAATCGGCTGGCTGGAACAGGCGCTGCGCACCTCGCACGATCATCTCGCGGAGAACCAGCGCTTGCTGGTCGAGTACAAGCCCTTTGAGCCGGCGTTCTATCACACCGACATTGCGGACTGGGGTATGTCGAGCCACTTTGCGAAAGTTGCCGGCCCCAAAGCGTGCGTGCTGGTGGACACCGGCCATCACTACAGCGCGCAGAACATCGAGCAGATTGTGGCGTGGCTGCTGCATACCGAGATGCTGGGCGGCTTCCACTTCAACGACCGGCGCTATGCAGACGATGATCTGACACTGGGATCGATCGATCCCTACCAGATCTTCCGGATCTTCCACGAGATTCACGCGGCCACCGACGATGGCCTGAAAATCGATATCGCCTACATGATCGACCAGAGCCACAACCTGAAGGGCAAGATGGAAGCGATGGTGCAGACGGTGATGACGGCACAGGAACTTTATCTGAAGGCGGCGCTGGTGAATCGCGGGCAACTTGCCGGGCTGCAGCAGAATTGTGAGCTCGTGGCCGCCGAGGAACTGTATCGCGGAGCGTTCTGGCGCGACGTGCGGCCGTTGACGCAGGCTTGGCGTGAAGCGCATGGGTTGCCGGCCGATCCGCTGGCGGCGCTGAGAGCCAGCGGCTATGTGGAGCGCGCGGCGCGTGAGCGCGGCAGCCGCAGCATGGCAGTGAGCAGCTACGCGTAACAAAGAAAGGGAACAAGTGAACGAGAAAGCAGGGAACAGATCCCCGCTCCTTGCTCTTTGTCAGTTTGGTTTTCGCAATTATCCTCAGGCCTGTGCGGGCGGAGACGCCCGCACGACAGCCGGTCAGGAGACCGGCGCTACTTGTTCCCTTGTTCCCTCGGTCCCTTATTCCACGCGTTACCCTAAGTCATTCCCGGGAAAGTTGTTCTATGATGTTTACTTGCCTGAGTTTCATTAGAGACACAGGTGCGGAGGCGGCAGTTGGCCAAAGCGAAGATCAAGCGGCTGTACCTAATTCCGATTCTGTCGAAGGCGCTCGACGTGATCGAGCTGCTCGAGCAGGATAACTCTCCTCTGAGCCTTGAGGACGTGTACCAGAGAACGAAGATTTCCAAGACCAGCGTCTACCGGATCCTGAAAACCCTGGTGCACCGCGGCTACCTGGCACAGACGCCGAGCGGGCAATACCGGCTGGTATCGCGGCCGAGGCGGCTGCGCTTCGGGTTCGCCGTGCAAAGCGCGGAGATGCCGTTCAGCGAGGCTGTAGCGCAGAGCGTAACCGCGGCGGCTGCGGCGTCGGGCGTGGAACTACTCATGCTCGACAACCGCTACGATCCCCATGTTGCGGTGAGCAACGCCGAAGAGTTTGTGGCCAAGCGCGTGGACCTGGTGCTGGAATTCCAGGTGGAAGAGGCTGCGGCGCCGCGCGTTGCGCACATCTTCAAAAAGGCCGACATTCCGCTGGTAGCGATCGACGTGCCGCACCCCAATGCGACCTACTTTGGCGTGGACAACTTCGAGGTGGGATCCGAAGCGGCGTCGGTGCTGGCGCAGTATGCGCAGCGCAAATGGAAGAGCAAAGTGGACCGTGTGGTGGGCGTCGGATTCAGCGAAGCCGGCAGCTTTGTGCAGAATCGCATTACGGGCGCGTTCGACGGTATTCGCGAGCGATTCAAGGAACTGACGCCGGACCGGTTCGTGCAGATCGATGGCCGTGGCATGCGCGAGGCGAGCCGCAAGGCGATGAGCGAACTGCTGGGCCGCGGGCGGCCGGGCGAGCATGTGCTGGTGGCGGCTGCGAACGACACCAGCGCACTGGGTGTCCTGGATGCGGTGCGCGAGGCCGGGCAGGAAGCAAACTTTGCAATTGTGGGGCAGGATTGCATTCCTGAAGCGCTAGAGGAGATGCACAAGGGGACGAGCGCGATCGTGGGCTCGATCTCGCATGAGCCGGAGACGTACGGGCCGCGGCTGATCCAATTAGGGATTTCGATTCTGCGCGGCTATACGGTGCCTCCTTACAACTATGTGCATCACCGCGCGGTGACGCCGGAGACCCTTGGTGCGGAGGAGAAGGCACACAACGCGAAGCGCAAAGAAGCCGCACAGGCGGTTGCGGTGGAAGAGCCGGCGTGAAAAAGACAGGGATTAGGGAATAGGGACTAGGCACTTGGAACCGACTCGCGAGCGCCTTTGCGCTGGTTTCCCATCAAATGATTTTGGAAATTTGCGGCCGTGCGGAAGCTGCTGAAGACAAATTCTTTTCTGCGCGAACCCGCATGCGCGCATATGCCGCGTGCGGTGAAATTCCCAAGATAAAACGGTTTCCTGACGGTCCAGCGCTGTATCATGGGAATGTGCTCGATGAATTCCCCGCTTGAGTGCACCCAATTATGACATCTGCAACTGCTTCGCCTTCGCCTGTATTGCATTTCCTTGAGGACCGCTGGGATCCCAGCGTCGCTGCCACTCTCGATGAGCCTGAGCTCTTGCGTTATCGCTCGAACCTGCTCGGCTCGGACCTTCGCATTACGAATTTTGCCGGCGGGAATACCAGCTCGAAGGTGATGGAGACCGATCCGCTGACCGGCCAGCCGGTGCAAGTGCTGTGGGTGAAGGGCTCCGGCGGGGACCTGGGCAGCATCAAGCGCACGGGCTTTGCCCCGTTGTATATGGATAAGCTGCTGTCGCTGGAGCGCAAATACCGTGGCGCGGAATTTGAAGACGAGATGGCGGAGATGTATCCGCTGTGCGCCTTCCGCACCAACCCGGTGGCCGCATCGATTGATACTCCACTGCACGGCTTTTTGCCGTTCAAGCACGTGGATCATCTGCATCCCGACTGGGGCATTGCGCTGGCGGCGAGCGCCAACGGCAAAGCGAAGATGGAGGAGTTCAATAGTGAGTTCGGGCACCACTTGGTGTGGTTGCCGTGGCAGCGGCCGGGATTTGAGCTGGCCATGATGATGAAGCGCGCGGTCGAGCAGAATCCCGGATGCGACGGGATCGTGCTGGGCGGCCACGGTTTGTTCACCTGGGGCGAGACGCAGCGCGAGTGCTACATGAACACGCTGAACGTGATCGACGGTCTCGGTCAGTTTATTGAGCGGCATGGGCAGGGCAAGGTTCGCTTTGGAGGCGAGGCGGTGCCGGCGCGAACTGACCGCAGGCAAATGGCGATCCAGATTGCGCCGTTCCTGCGCGGGCGCATCAGCGCGAAGAAGCGGTATATCTCGAGCTTCAGCGACGCGCAAGACGTGTTGCAGTTTGTGGACTCGGCGCAGGCCAGGGAGCTTGCCTATCTGGGAACGAGCTGCCCCGATCATTTCATCCGCACCAAGATCCGGCCGATGTTTGTTCCGTGGCAGGCGGGCGAAAATCTGGAGGCATTGAAGCGGCAGATTGACTGCTCACTCGCCGAGTATCGCGACCAATACCGCGCGTATTACCGGGCGTTTGCGAAGCAGGATTCGCCTGCGCTGCGCGACCCAAGCCCGGCGGTGGTGCTGATTCCCGGCATGGGAATGTTCAGCTACGGCAAGAACAAGACCGAAGCGCGCATTACCGGCGAGTTTTATACCAACGCCATTCATGTGATGGAAGGCGCAAGCCTGCTGGGCGAGGGCGACGTCCACCCCAGCGAGCAAAGAGCGCTCGCCGGGGACCCCGGATCTGCAGGGGGGCCTGTGCCGCAGTGCCCGCCGGGAATGGATCCGGCGAGCTTCAAGGTGGTTTCGAATTACGTTGCCCTGCCGGCGGTGGAGGCGTTCCGCATCGAATACTGGGCGCTGGAGGAGGCGAAGATTCGCCGCCAGCCGCCGGAGAAGGAATTGAGCCGGCGCGTCGCGCTCGTGGTCGGCGGGGCGAGCGGCATTGGGCGCGAAGTGACTCTGCTGGCCGCGCGGCGCGGAGCGCATGTGTTTATCGCCGACCGCAACGAAGAGGGCGCTGCTGAGGTGGCGAAAGAAGTAGGGGAGATGGCGTCACCGGAGTTTGCTGGCAGCAGCGGAGTGGATATCCGCAACCGCGAATCGATTCGCGCGGTGATTGGCGAGGCGGCGCTCGAGTTCGGCGGCATCGACATCCTCATCAACACCGCGGCACTGTTTCCGGCGACACCGGACGGCGTGATTCCCGACGACATGTGGGACGACACGCTGGCAGTCAACGTGACGGCGAATTATCTGCTGGCCGATGAGGCAGCGAACCTTTTTGAGGAACAAGAGCTGCATGGGAACATCGTGTTCACCAGCTCGGCCAACGCAGTGGTGGCCAAGCGCGGCAGCGAAGCATACGACGTGAGCAAGGCGGCGTTGAGCCATCTGATTCGCGAACTGGCGGTGAGCATGGCGCCCAATGTGCGCGTGAACGGCATCAGCCCCGCAACGGTGGTGAAGGGATCGACGATGTTCGGCCGCGATCGCGTGCGCGCGTCGTTGAAGAAGTACAATATTCCTTTCCAGGAATCGTTCAGCGACGAGGAACTCCGCAGCCGGCTGGCCTCGTTCTACGCCGAGCGCACGCTGACGAACAAGGCCATCGATCCGGCTGACTGCGCGGAAGCCATTCTCTTCCTGGTGAGCCCCCGGGCGCGCTGCACCACGGGCCATGTGATTCCCGTGGACGGCGGTTTGACCGAGGCCTTCCAGCGTTGAGCAACGGCGTTGAGGAATGGCGCTGACGGAAATGGAGTATTGCCGCAGAGATGCAGAAACCTGCACGCGTTGCCATTGATTTAGGCGCAGAGAGCTGCCGCGTTTCACTGCTTCGCTGGATCGACGAAAAGCCATCAGTCGAAGTCATCCATCGCATTCCCAATGGGCCCGTGCATCGCGGCGATGCGCTGTATTGGGCGCTCGGCGAGATCCTTGCCGGACTTGAAGAAGGCTTGCGCAAGGCGGCCGCGGCCGCGCCCGAAGGCATCGCTTCGATCGGTGCGGATAGTTGGTCGGTGGACTATGTGCGCCTCGGGCCGGACGGCAAGATGCTGCGCGAGCCCTTCTGTTATCGCGACGAGCGCACGTCGGCGAGCAAAGAAGCCGCGGACCGCATCATCTCTTCCTTCGACATTTATCAGCGCACGGGCGCATATCCGCTCAAGCTCAACACGGTGTATCAACTGCTGGCCGATCCGGCCGCGAACATCGATGCGCGGGCACCGTGGGTCATGTTTCCCGAGTTTGTGCTGTATTGGCTGAGCGGGCGGCACGTAGCCGAATACACGAATGCGAGTCACACGGGACTCGTGAATCTGAAGACCGGCAACTGGGATGCGGAGCTTTTCGCGATGCTGGGGCTGGCGCTGGAAGCGGCGCCGCCGCTGGTTCCCACGGGGACGGTGCTGGGTCCGCTACAGGGTCCGTTGATGAAGCTGCCCGCGTTTCGCAACACGCAGATCATTGCTCCGGCAACCCACGACACCGCCAGCGCGATTGCGGGGATTCCCGGTGACCTGAGCGCGGCGGCGTATATCAGCTCCGGCACATGGTCGCTGGTGGGCACCATTACGCAAACGCCGGTGACCACGCAACATGCGTTTGACGCGGGCTATACCAATATCGGCGCGGCCGGCGGCGGGCTGCTGTTTCACTCGCTCATCAACAGCATGTGGCTGCTCAAGCAGTGCATGGACGCGTGGGCGGCACAGGGGCGCGTTTGGCCAATCGACAAACTCGTCCAGGAGGCTGCTGCGTGCAAAGCTGCGGGCGGCGTGCTCGACATGGATGCCGAAACGCTGATGCTCGACTCCGACATGCCGCAGCGCATCAACAAAGAACTGACGCGGCTGGGCTACGATGCGATTCCCGATGTCGCGGGCAACGAGCCGATCTTTGCGCGGACGATCTTTGAGAGCCTGGCGCTCCGGTACGCATCGGCGCTGGCGAATCTCGAAAAGATGCTGGGCCGCAAACTGGAGCGCATCCACATGATCGGCGGGGCCACGCGCAATAAGCTGCTGATCGAGCTTACGGAGCGGGAGACCGGGCTAAAAGTGGAGATCGGCGAAACCGAGAGCTCGACTGTTGGTAACCTCGCAGCGCAGCTTGCGGCGAGCGAAGCCGGCGGCAGGCGCGTGACACAGAGCGCGATTCGCGAATGGGCGAAACGGCTGTGCCAGGACAAAGCCTGCTAGGGCAGGTACGCCATGCGCAAGACAAGCTCCAAACAAAAAATTGCAAAGTTTCATCGAGCGGTGCGCGACGCGCTGCTGCCGCTGAAGAATCCGGAGCGCGCTGCGGCGATGCGCGCCTACGTGCGCGATCAGTTTGAGTACCTTGGCGCGGGAACGACGGAGCGGCGCGCAGCGGTTACGCCGCTGATTCGGGCGTTCAAGCCAGTGGACGCCGAAGGGATGCGCGCAGCGGTCGAGGGATTGTGGGCCATGCGCGAGCGCGAGTTTCTCTATTGCGCGGCAGAGCTGCTGGCGCGCTACCAGGCAGCACTGAGCCTCGACGATCTGCCGTGGTTACTCTCGCTGGCGCAGCAGAAATCGTGGTGGGACTCAGTGGACAGCCTGGTGAAGACGGTGGGCAAGATTGTGCAGCGCTCGACCTTGAAGGGCGCGCGGGCGATGGACGCAGCGGTCAGGCATAAAAACTTCTGGGTGCGGCGGATTGCGATGCTCCACCAGTTAGGTTGGCGTGCTGAATGCGACACTGAACGGCTGTTCCGCTACGCCGAACTGCTCGCCGTGGAGAAGGAGTTCTTCATCCGCAAGGCGATCGGATGGGCGCTACGCGATTATGCGTGGCACGACTGGAGCGTGGTAGAGAAGTTCCTGAGCACGAGCGGCGCGCAGTTTTCGGGGCTTACGGTTCGCGAGGCGAGGAAGAATTTTGAGGCTCTGCGCGGAAGTTCTTCTGCGACCAAGTTGAGGAATAATCGGAACCAATCATCGGCGCGGCGCGTATGACCCTTCAGAGCGCCTGGCCACGGTGTGCACGGCCTCGGAGGACGTATGAAGCGGATTACGATTGCTACTCTGTTCGGTGTGGTAGCCGGCGCGTTGTGCGCAACCATTTCATTCTCTGCCGGCATTTTGAGTTTTTCTGCCGTCAATCTCTTGTGGATCCTGCTGAACTGGGCGGTAATGGGCTTCGCCATCGGCATCAGCGGGCTCAGATTCCACTGGGCGTGGCATGGCGTCGTGATGGGACTGGCGGTGGGTTCGATCTTTTCCTATTTTCTTTACATGCACGGGATGAAGATGGCGCCGTACACCATGATCGGCAATGCGATTTTCGGGTTGATGATCGAGTTCTTCACGACGGTGGTGTTCAAGGCGCCTGCAAAACCAGACAGCGTGGCGCGAGTGGCCGCGGCGTAGCTCTGGCCGACAGCTTTGGTCTGGGCCTGCCGCTGCGCTTGACTTTGCGCCGCCTTTCGCCGTAATTTGTCCTTACACGGGAAAGGAGGTTGATCCAGCCTATGAGCAAAGATGGTTCGAGTTGTAACTTACGTGAGGTGACTGAGGCCTAGGGCATCGCGCCCAAGACTCAGGTAAGTCCAGGCGGAGGGTTCTCCGTCATGGCTCTGGCACTCGCGGCAGCGCGATGGCCTTAGTCCAATCCCAACAGATCACCGGCAGCGGCCTGGGAACGCGAGTTCCCGGGCCGTTGTTGCTTTGAAGGCAGGGTGCAAAGGACGATTCGCCACCCAAGCGGAGCTTGGATGGGTCACCCGGCAAGGGAACGAGGAAGCGAGAAGACAATGGAGCAGAAACTGGAGCATACAATTGCGCTGCTGGCGCGAACGCCTGCCACGCTGGATGCGCTGTTGCGCGATTTGCCGGAAGCATGGACGTTAAGCAACGAAGGCGGCAGCACATGGAGCCCCTGCGTGGTTGTGGCGCACCTGATTCAAGGCGAGCACCAGGACTGGCTGCCGCGCGCGAGGATGATTCTAGATTCGGGCGAGACGCGGGAGCTTGTTCCGTTCGAGCGCGAGGGGCACGTGCGCTATGGGCAAGGCAAGACACTGGCGCAGTTGCTGGACGAGTTTGCCTTGCTGCGGAGAGACAACCTAGACGAGCTGCGCGAATTGAATCTAACGACGGAGGATATGAAGCGCCGCGGGCGGCACCCGTCGTTCGGCAGCGTGACGCTGTCGGAGCTATTGGCCACGTGGGCTGCGCACGATTTGACGCATTTGCACCAGATTTCGCGAATCATGGCTTACCAATATCGCGAGGCCGTGGGCCCGTGGACGCGATTCCTGGGCGTGATGCAGTGCGCGGGGCACAGCGAGGCGGCGTAAGAGCGGGGACCAGGGGCCAGGGATTAGGGATTAGAAAGAGTTGCGACATCCGCGCTTTGAAAGGGAACGGGTCAGCAGTGAGGCAAGAGCGGCCAGCCAGGGTGCGCGCCGGCCGCGGGTCCGCAATGATGCCGTAGAATCCTCATAGAATGAAGTGCCCATATTGTGGATTCGCGCAGGACCGTGTGGTGGACTCGCGCGAGAGCAAAGAGGCCGACTCGATCCGGCGGCGGCGAGAGTGCGAGCGCTGCAACCGGCGCTTCACCACCTACGAACGCATCGACGAGATTCCCTACATGGTGGTGAAAAAAGACGGCCGGCGCGAGCGCTTTGACCGGCAAAAAATACTCAACGGCCTGCTGCGGGCGTGCGAAAAGCGCCCGGTTTCGTCGGTGCAGCTGGAGCAAATTGTGGATGCGACGGAGAGCTTTCTCATTGATGCGCCCGAGCGCGAGCGCACGACGGCCGAGGTGGGCGAACTGATCATGCAGGAGCTGAAGAAGCTGGACACGGTGGCTTACATCCGCTTTGCGAGCGTGTATCGGGACTTCAAGGATGTGCGCGAGTTCAAGGAAGAGCTGGAGGGGCTCCTGGGGAGCCATGGGAAAAAGAAAAGCTAGCCTTTAGCTTTTAGCTGTTAGCTCTTAGCTTCATTCGCGCTGGGCGGGAGGCATCGGCAAAGTTGAAGAAGAGAGAGCGCAGGCAAGAAGGCTGGGAAGAGTTTGATGGGCTAACGGCAAATAGCTAAAAGCTAAGAGCTAAAAACTAAAAGCCAGGAGCTTGAATGACCGAACGCAAAACTCATAAAGTAACGCTGATCCCGGGCGACGGTATCGGGCCTGAAGTCACGCATGCGGTGGTGCGCATTCTTGAGGCTACCGGCGTGAAGTTTGAGTGGGAGCGCTACGCCGCCGGAGCGGAGGCGTTCGAGATTCATGGCGAGTACATTCCCGCGGCGCTGTATGCGTCGATCGAGCGCAACCGCGTGGCGCTCAAAGGGCCGGTCACGACGCCCATCGGCGGAGGCTTCAAAAGCATCAACGTTACGCTGCGCAAGAAGTTCGATCTGTTCGCGAACCTGCGGCCGATTCGCAACCTGCCCGGGCTCGATACCAAGTATCCAGGCGTGGACCTGGTGATTGTCCGCGAAAACACTGAGGGCGAATACGTGGGGCTGGAGCACGAAGTGGTTCCCGGCGTGGTCGAGAGCATCAAGGTGATCACGGAAAAAGGATCGACGCGGATTGCGCGGTTTGCGTTTGAGTACGCGCGTAAGCACGGGCGCAAGAAGGTCCACTCGATTCACAAGGCCAACATCATGAAGCTGTCGGATGGGCTGTTCCTGGAGTGCGCGCGGAAGGTGGCCGAGGAGTTTCACGATATTACTTACGGCGAGCACCTGATTGACAACACCTGCATGCAACTGGTGATGAATCCCTTCCAGTACGACACGCTGCTGCTGGAGAACTTGTACGGCGATATTGTGAGCGATTTGTGTGCAGGGCTCGTGGGCGGGCTGGGACTGGCGCCGGGCGCGAACCTGGGCGTGGAGTGCGCGATCTTCGAGGCGGTTCACGGATCGGCGCCCGATATTGCGGGCAAGGACCTGGCGAATCCAACGGCGCTGCTGCAGTCGGCGATTTTGATGCTGCGGCACCTGGATGAAGACGCCGCGGCCGACAAGGCGCATAAGGCGCTGGAGACCGTGTATGCCGAGCGGAAGACGCTGACGCGCGACGTGGGCGGATCGGCAGGGACGACGCAGTTCACCGATGCAGTGCTGAAAGCGTTGTAAGGCAGGGAACAGGGAACAGGGAACAGAGAATAAGAAGGCTTCCCCGGCTCGTTCGCGCTTTCCAGTTTTTTGTGCTAAGCGGCTTCGGCTCCTTACGGATGCTGCAGGACGCCTTGGTGTCAAGCTGTGACGTCGAGCTTCCGCAAAACTGAGGCGACTCCGATGACAGAGCCCGAGTCTTTATCCAGAATGGGCGAGGTGCTCATCTCGACTCTGACTTCCTGTCGGCCGCGAGTGAGCAACGTGGCGATGCCCGTGCAATGCCTCTCAATGGCTATGCGCCGGTCGAGCGGAGGTCCGTCTTTCGATTCATAGGCGACGATGGGGATGACTTCTTCAATGATTCTTTCGGTCAAGTCCTGAGCAGTCCAGCCGAACATCTCTTCGGTAGCGTGATTGACTGACCGCACAAAACCCAGAGGATCCGTCAGAACGATGGCATCGGCCAGCGAGGCAAACGCATTCTCGAACCATTTCAACGCAAGGCGTGTCTCGTCGAGTTGCTTCCTCGCATCGGTCACGTCCACAAAAACCATGCGCATTCCTGCAGGATTTCCGTCGGCGTCGCGAATGAAACTGCGATGCATCTGGTAGGTGCGGAAGCTGCCGGAGCGGTCAAAGATGTTGCGCGTGATGACCGGCGGATCGTCGCCTGACGCCATCTGGGAGAGGAAGGCGGCAGAGCTGAAGTTTTTCTCGCCGCAGGCCATCAGATCCCAGCCGCTTTTGCCGATCAAATCGCCTTGCCCGGGGTGGTTCAGGGCAAGGGCAGCGCGGTTGGCGCGAATGATGATGCCGCGAGCGTCGATCTCGGCGTAAGGCAGAGGCAACGCGTCGATATCCAGGTTGCTTGTGGCTACTGCCGTTGCGGGCGCGATTACAAGAGTTCCGTTCATTGCGTTTTCCCAGGCGTTGTGAGCAAGGTGATTTTGTAAAGATCGTCGGCAGACTGCAACTGCTCGATGGGAGTGATGTCGAAAGTGATGGGAATGCGCAGCATTGTGGAGCGGCCTCCGATGTTGACGCTGGCTTTACGGTTCTGCATGGCGATCCGTTCCAGTTCAGCTGTGAGGATTTGCTCGTTGGCGCGGCCCTGCAGTATGGCGAGCAGGGAAGAGTCGCTCCAGTGATAGATGGCATCGTCGGAGTGGAGGCTTTGGGTGAGGAAAGCGGCAACGGCCATCAGGCAGTCCTCGACCGCTTCAGCGCCAAAGCGCTGGTTGATCATATTGAGGCAACTGAGGCGGAAGAGGACGATGAAGCCTTTGCCGCCGCCCTCTATGAGCCCCTTCAGGTGTTCAATGGCGGAGCCCCCGCCGCGCGGGCCGGCAGCGTTGTCGTTGGCGGTGGAGTGGTCAGCGGCGCGGAGCGGCGATGCCTCGGCGGGAGCGGAGCCGGCTCCGGACGGATGCAGGAACTGTTCCATCTGGCGGCGATAGTCTTCGATGCCGGCGGCCGAGGCCACACCGGCGATCTTGTGCAGCAGGGATACGGCGTTGGAGGCCGAATGATCGATGCCCAGTGATTTCAGCAGTTCAGTAAAGAGAAACACGACCAGCGTGCGCGATTCGATGGTGCGGTTATGCAACTCCGCCTCGGATCGATTGCGATAGTTCTCGAACTCATGCAGGACACCGCGAATCTGCGCCAGCTTTTCTCCGTCGGGCAGCCGGTCGGGCAGTTGCAGCGCCAGCGTGGCCACTTGGCCGCGGAATTCTTTGTAGAGTTGATCATCGACCTCGGGAACAGCAAGAGCAGCGCCTTCGACCAGCAACGTGAGGAAGCGCTCCGGATTGGGAGACGCGGCCTCGTTGTTGTCAGTCGGGTGCGTCGGGCCCCGCGAGGTGATCTGGCGCAGGTTCATCCGAAGATGCTCCTGACCGCGTTTATCGGCCGGGATGTGTGGGCCTTTAGGCCCTGCCGATCGATGCCGTGCCGCTCCCGGCTACCGCGCGTCAACATATCCTTTAGTACACTGGAGAAGTACAAGGCCATGAAAAACAAATACCCTGTCGGCATCCTGGGCGCGACCGGAATGGTAGGCCAGCGCTATATCCAACTGCTCGAAGACCATCCCTGGTTCGAGGTCACTTGGCTTGCGGCCAGCGACCGCTCCAGCGGGAAGAGCTATGGCGAAGCGGCGAAGTGGCGGCTGGACATGCCGCTGACGGAGAGGATTGCGAAGATGACGGTGTCGCCTGCGGAGCCCGACGCAGCGCCAAAGATTATTTTTGTCAGCGTGGACGCGGCCATTGCCCGCGAGATGGAGCCAAAGTTTGCTTCGGCGGGCTGTGCGGTGATTTCGAACTCGAGCGCATTCCGCATGGCGCCGAACGTGCCCCTGGTGCTGCCGGAGGTGAATGCCAATCACCTGGAGATGATTGAGGAGCAGCCGTGGCGGAAGAATTCGGGCGGCTACATCGTCACGAATTCGAATTGCTCGGCGATGGGCCTGGTACTGGCGCTGAAGCCGATCGAGGAGCGGTTCGGGATCGAGCAGATCTTTGTGACTACGATGCAGGCGGTCAGCGGGGCGGGCTATCCCGGCGTGGCGTCGATGGACATTTTGGACAACGTGATTCCGTTCATCGGCGGCGAAGAAGAAAAAATGGAGTCGGAAACGCTGAAGCTGCTGGGCAAGCTCGAGGGCCACGTGGTGACTCCGCTGGCCGCGAAGATGACAGCGCACTGCAATCGCGTTGCAGTATTGGACGGACATACCGAGTGCGTGTCGATCAAATTGGGAAAGAAGTTGGGACGCGAAGTGCGGCGCGAAGATTTTCTCGCGGCGTGGGCCGACTTCAAGCCGCTTGCCCGGCTGGGATTGCCGTTTGCGCCGGAGCAGCCGATTGCGTGGCGCGAAGAGAACGACCGGCCGCAGCCGCGGCTCGATCGCAACCGCGGCAAAGGAATGACGGTGACGGTGGGGCGGCTGCGCCCGTGCAACGTGCTCGACTGGAAGTTTGTGCTGCTTTCGCACAACACGGTGCGTGGTGCAGCGGGCGCAACGATTCTGAACGCGGAAATGCTGGCGAGTTTGGGCAAGCTGGAGCCGGCGGCGGTAGCGGCGCGGGGATAAGATGATGTTCTTTGCTGAAAGCTGATAGCTGACGGCCATCAGCTCAAGGGAATTAGCAGGCCACGCAACAACGTTGGAACGAATCATGAACCTGGTCGTGATGAAATTTGGCGGCACGTCGGTGGAGGATCCGGCGGCGATTGGGCGCACCGCGGCGATTGTGGCCGGGCGCGTAGCCATGGGGAAGAGCCCCGTGGTTGTGGTGAGCGCCATGGCCAAGGTTACCGACCAGTTGCTGTGTGCGGCTGCGGCGGCTTCGCAGGGTGACCGCACAGGCGCGCTGGCCATCAGCTCGCGGCTGCGCTCGCGGCATCGTGACACGGCGGCTTGTCTGGTGAAGAGCGCCGATGGCGGGCCAACGCTCATGCAGATCATTGATGACAAGTTTGCCGGATTGGACGAGATTCTGCGCGGCCTCGCGGCGATCCGCGAGCTGACGCCGCGCATCTCCGATCTGATTGTGAGCCACGGTGAACGCATCTCAAGCCACATTGTGGCCGCGGCATTCAGGGAGTGCGGCCTTGATGCGGCGCACTTGGATGCGCGCGAGGTGATTATCACGGATTCTGAGTTCCAGAAGGCGGCGCCACTCGACGATTTGATCGAGAAAAAAGCACAGGAGAACGTGTTGCCGCTGCTGCGCGCGGGCAAGGTGCCGGTGATGGGAGGGTTCATCGGGTCAAACGCTGCGGGATTGACCACGACGCTCGGCCGCGGCGGTTCGGACTATACAGGAGCCCTGGTGGGCGGCGCTCTAAATGCTGAGACCATCGAGATCTGGACCGACGTGGACGGGATTATGACCGCCGATCCGCGCGTGTGCCCCGACGCGCTGCGCGTGAAGGTGATCAGCTTTGAAGAGGCAGCGGAGCTGGCATATTTCGGCGCCAAGGTGCTGCACCCGGCCACGATTCTGCCGGCGGTGCGGAAGAGCGTTCCGGTGATGGTGCTGAACAGCCGCAACGCGGCCAACGAGGGCACGCGCATTATGTCGACTGCGCCGCATTGCAGGAGCCCGTTCAAATCGATTGCGGTGAAAAAGAAGCTGACCATTATCGACATTGTGGCCAGCCGCATGCTGATGACGCACGGCTACATGAGCAAGATGTTCGCGATCTTCGACAAGCACAAGTGCCCGGTCGACATGGTCTCAACAAGCGAGGTGAGCGTGTCGCTCACCGTGGACTCGAATGCGAGCCTGCCGGAGCTTTCCGCCGACCTGAGCTCACTGGCGGACGTAACCTACGAGGGCAAGAAGGCGCTCGTTTGCATGGTGGGCGAGGACATTCGCGGGCAGAACGGAATTGCCGCGCAGGTGTTCGCAGCTATCCGGCACATCAACGTGAGAATGATTTCGCAGGGCGCGAGCGAGATCAACATGAGCTTCATGATCGACGAGGACGACGCCGACGAAGCGGTGCGATCGCTGCATGCGGCATTCTTCAGGGATCCGGATCCGGCCGTGTTTGATGTGGAAGCGAGAAAGCAGTTGTCAGTGATCAGTGGTCAGTGATCAGAAGAACGCGTCTACGGAAAGATCAATCGTTATGACCACTCTTAACTGACCACTGACCACTGACCACTGGACACAGAACACTGTTCCGAAGGAACCTATGCTGATTCTCGTGCTTGGCAAAGGCAAAACCGGCACGCTTGTGGCGGAGGTAGCGCGGGAACGCGGCCACGGCGTGCGGGCGCTCGACATCAACGAGAACGAGCATGCGTCTGCGCTGACGGCTCCGAGCCTAGCCGGCGTGGATGTAGTGGTGGACTTTACAGCTCCCGAAGCTGCCGTCGAAAACATGCGCGCCGTACTGGCCCTGGGCGGGCACATCGTGGTGGGCACCACGGGGTGGTACGCGAAGATGAACGAGATGAAGGCGCTGGCGCTGCAGCGTGACGGCGGGTTGCTCTACGGGACAAACTTTTCGATTGGCGTGCAAAAACTCTTCCGGCTGACGGCGGAGTTGGCGAAGCTCGACGGATACAAGTTCTCGATTGAGGAGACGCACCACGTGACAAAGCTGGATGCGCCCTCGGGAACTGCGCTGACTTTGAAAGAAATCATTCTTGGCGTGCGGCCGGGGATCGATGTCCCCATCGAGTCGCATCGCGTGGGCGACGCCAAAGGCGAGCACGTGGTGCATGCCGTAAGCGACCACGACACGCTCGAGCTGATGCACGATGCGCACTCGCGGCGCGGATTTGCGCTTGGCGCGGTGCGCGGGGCCGAGTGGCTCAACGGCAAGCACGGCGCGTGGGAGTTCCGCGAGATCTTCGACCAGCTTTAGCGCCCAATGGATGCCTAGATTCAAGTCAATTTCACGTAACTGCGTCGTGCTTCCTCGTCATGTTTGTCAATGACTCCTGAACCTGTTACGTGGATTGCTACGTTCGAGTGCATGAGACTCGGAAGATCTCGATATGGAGGAAAGCGAAATGGAACTGAAGAAGTTTTTCCTAGAGCAACTGGAGCGCGAGGGAGTGGCGTCGCGCAAGGCGATCGAGCGGGTACCTGAAGGGAAGAACACCTGGAAGCCGCATGCGAAATCGATGGAATTGGGTTATCTTGCCGCGCTCACGGCAACCATGCCGGGTTGGATCGGGATGATGATTCGGACCGATGAGTACGATCTCGCCGATCCCAACCGCCATCGGCCGATGGTGATGGAGACCCGCGCTGAGCTGCTGGCGGCACTTGAGAATGCGCTCGCGGATTCGCGCAAGGCGCTTAACAACACCACGGAAGAGCACCTGATGAAGCACTGGAAGCTGCGCATGGGCGATATGGTAATGTCTGACCAGCCACGCTACGCGGCGCTGATGGATGGCGCGATCACGCACCTGGCGCATCATCGCGGGCAGTTGACGGTTTACCTACGGCTGCTTGAGTCGAGTGTGCCGGCGATCTACGGACCAAGCGCGGACGAGCGATAGAACCAGGTGTGCTTCGCTTATTGCGCCGCTGAGCGCGCCTTGATCAGCTCGTCGAGGTAGTCGGGCTTGGAATCATCGCGAACCAGATGCGGATAGCGCTCACCGCCGTGATACTGGATGGTCGCGGTGCGGTAGTAATCATCATCCAAAACAAGCAATGTGAGGGGCTCGGTGGCGTCTTTGGCCGCCTTGATCGCGTCTTCAAGCAGATCGTGCGTGTAGACGCGGCCGTCAACTCCCACCACTTTCATGCCGGGTGAAATGCCCGCGTCAAATGCGGGCCCGCCGACGATGGAGTCATTCACCATGCCGTCAGCGCCGAGTTGCAGGCCGATCGAATAGGTGTCGCTTGCCCCGCCGCGACGGTCGGCGAGGTGCGAGGGCTTGTCGTTGAACTCGACCTTCCATCCGGCATTTTCAATTCCACCTTGGGGCATGTCAGCAGAGGTGGAGTTGAGATGCTCGTGGAAGAAACCGGCCCAGTCGGATGGCGCAACCTGATTGAGCGCATTCACCACGTCGTCAAATGTGTAGGTCTTGAGCTCGGGGCCGTCGTTGGGTCCACCGTAAAAGAGGTGGCAGAAGTCGTCGATGGATTTCTGGCCGTTGGTGGCGCTGTGAATGATGGTCGCCACTTCAAGCCACATCAGGTCGCCCTCTTCGTAGTAGTCGGTCCCGCGGCGCCAGTTGATCCAGCCGCGGCTGCGAGGGCTGAGGCCGGGCACGGCGACGGCCGTGTCGAGCAGCGGACGCCAGGTGCGTCCGGGTCGGCCCGGGCCAAGCGAAGCGGCGATGCTAGCCAGGTACTCGCGATATTGCTCAGGCGTGAAGATACTGCTGCGGGCGGCGAGCATGGGGCCGAGGTAGTCGGTCAGCCCCTCGTAGACCCAGAGCAGATCGTCCTGCATCGGTTTTTCAAAGTCGGGCGTGGCCAGGTCGGCGGGACGGCGGAACTTCCCATTCCATGAGTGAACGAATTCATGCGGCAAAATCTGGGCCACGATCATGCCGCCCTCGGGGCCGAGCAGCGTGCGCTCGGGCAAGCGGCTGTCGTTCGACTCGTGATGCTCGAGGCCGAAGTGCTGCACATGATCGCTGAGCGTCAGCAGGAAGTGGTAGTCACGGTAGTGGCGCGCGCCGAAGAGCTTGCCTGACTCAGCAACCAGGTTCGTCATCTCCTTCTGCATCTCGGGGCTCATGGCCAGCGCGGCGTCGCTGTCGGCGACCATGTCGATTTCATGATGAATGGGCTCGCCCGCCGGGGTGAGATCGATGGCGCGATAGTATCGGCCTGCGATGACCGGCGAGTCAACGAGCAGCTCGAGCGAGATGGGCTTGAACGAGATCTGGCTGCCTCTCTCGCGGTCGACAGGAAGGGCGGTGCCGTACTTCCAGCCGTTGGGCAGCGCAAGCCTGGCTTCGTAAGTCAGGTCCGCAGACGGCGGGCCCGCTGGATAAAGGAGCGCTTCGTTCCACTCGAGCACCATCAGCTTGTCAGTGGCTGAAACGCCATCTGGCTCGATGATGTCGTAGCTGGCATCGAGATGCGTGGCGCCGGCCGGGATATCGAGGTGAAAGGTGAAAACATCAAGAGTGTCGCGCTGCCATGGGATAGCTTTGCCGTCGGCTTCGAATTTAAGCCCGGTGAGATCGGGAATGGGGCCATCGGGTTCGTGGTCTCCGGGAATCCACTTGGGATAGTAGAGAGTGAGTGGGCCCGGCTTGACGGGGATCACCAGGCGCGCGTGAAGCATCTTTTGCGCGGTTTGCGTGGCGTCAACGGTGAGGGAGATGGCCTGGCCGGATTGCGCGAAGGTAGCGGGCGCGGCGAGCAGTGCGAATGAAGTGAAGAGGCCAAGGAAACGAAGACGAACTGAAACCATGCAACTGCTCCTTTGCGAGAGGCAATGTAAAAGGCTCAATTGCGCATCATAGCAGCAACGATGAGATTCGGGCCTTCTTTTAATACAACCGCAAAATCGCGCATTTTTCAGCAAACTCTAAAGCCGTCCCTCGACATCGAAAACATCTTTCACTAATTAACAAACGCCCCGAGTCTTCCACCGATGCGCGGTCTTGCGCCGTTATAAACTTGAGCTGTTATGGAATTAACAGGCTGTGGTACTGCACTTGTGACGCCTTTCAAGGCGGATGGATCGGTAGATGAGCCGGCGCTCTGGTCGCTGGTGAACTGGCAGATTGAATCGGGCATCGATTTTCTGCTGGCATGCGGTTCGACGGGCGAAGCGGCGACGCTGGACGAAGAAGAGTGGCTGCGCGCGGTTCGGCTGGTGATCGAAGCGGCGGCCGGGCGGGTTCCGGTATGGGCCGGGTGCACGCACAACTCCACGCGCACAGTGGTTCGCCTCGCGTCGCAACTGCGGCGCGTGCCGGGCGTGGCCTGCGTGCTCTCGGCGAATCCCTATTACAACAAGCCCACGCAGGAGGGGCAGTTTCAGCACTTCCTGGCGCTGGCTCGCGAGCTGGATCCAATCCCGCTTTGCGTCTACAACGTGCCCGGGCGGACGGCCGCGAATCTGGAACCTGAAACTGTAGCGCGGCTGGCTTCCGCGGCCCGGAACATTCAAGCGATCAAGGAAGCCAGCGGGAAGGTCTCGCAGTTTGCCGAGCTGACGCACATCATGCCGCGAGGGTTCAAGATTTTCTCGGGCGACGACGGGTTGGCGCTGGCGGCGATCGCAGTCGGAGCGCAAGGGCTTATCAGCGTTGCGTCCAACGAGGCTCCGGCTGAAGTAACGCAGATGATCCGCGCGGCGCTCGACAACAACTGGAGCGAGGCGCGCGAGCTGGAGCGGCGATATTCGCGGCTGTTCGACGCAAACTTCTGGGAGTCGAACCCCAGCCCGGTGAAGACCGTGCTGAGCCTGATGGGCCGGTGCAGCGATACGGTGCGCCTGCCGCTGGTGCCGCCTTTGGCCGGCACGCGCGCGCGCCTGGAACGGCTGGCCGGCGAGATCGGGCTGCTGAAACATGCGCCGATTCCCGCGGGCGTGCGGTCAGAAGTATATTGAGCTCGATTTCGGCTGAGGTCTTGCGATATCCGATCGGCCTGGCGTCGTCTCTAGAGCGTATTTCATAAATGGCAGCCTTCGGGATAGCTCCAAAAGGCGGCGATGTTCATGGCTTTCGCACGGCTAAGATCGCATGAGCTCCGTACAAGCATCCAAGGGTGCCTACGGCCAACAATAGTGCATACAGAACTGCATCTCGCCAAACATAGGCATGTGAAGCTGTGACGGCGCTCAGTTGCCCTCGAATCAACAGCACCCCAAGCGGCAGATTGAACAGTATTCCCGTTGCCGTCCCGGGTGAATAAGAGTGTTTCAACAGGCTCCATGCCAAGTGAGGAATCACCGCATTGATGACCATGACGAGGGCGAACCCTGAGAGGACGCTCTGAAAACGGCTACCCTCAGGCGAAAAGCAAACGCCAACAATCGGAACCCAAATCACAACGCTGACCAATGACGTCACGAACCAATAGATTTTCCGGTTTGGCTCGAAAAACAGTGTCACATTCGAACGTAACCAGGCCGGCAAATACACCGCTTCTTCGAGATTGTGCAGCGTTACGCCAACTCCGAACAGGATAGCCGTCAGCTTGTATAAAGGATGCATCTTGCCCCATTCCTCGCAGCCAACAATAGCACGAAGGCCCGCTGATTTGTTGACTGTGCCTGTTCTCGACGTGTGTCACAAACAGCGCCTGAGCGTGATCCAGAAGCAAGCGAGATAGAAGAAAGCGTAGTAGGTGGAGAGCAAATGTTCATGACGAACCAGGAGTCGGCGGAACTGATCAAGCCGGGCATTGGTTCGCTCCACGATCCAGCGCCGCTTGTATCGCCGCATCTTGCGTCCGTCGTAGTACCGCTTCCGCTTGTTGTTCTTCCGGTACGGCGCGATCAACTCGATGGCCCGCTTCTTCAACCGCTCACGCAGCGGATCGGAGTCGTATCCGACATCGGCGATTAGGCGTCTCGGCTTTTGCCGCGGCCGGCCTTTCGGACGTGGGACGCGGACTTCTTGAAGCGTGGCTTCCGCAAGCGTAACTTCTGCGGGACAGGGACTTTCCAGCCGAACTCCCAGCGGAAGACCTTGACCGTCGACCAGTACCATCCACTTCGTCCCTTGCCGCGCTTGGTTTTACCGACCGCGCCGCCCCTTTTTGGCCGGGGCGAAGCTGCCATCCAGGAACGTCTCGTCCCACTTCAGCAGGCCCTCTTCGTCCTGTTTTGCGCGCTATCACGGACGGGTGATAGCCTGTGCCCTCCAAAGCTGACGCATCCCCAGAGGCTCGTTATGCAAAAGTCGTTGAAGGTTTCCCATGCGATCGCGCGGCGCGCACTGGCGCTCGCCTCACTCTTCTGCGCTGCGGCGCTGGTGGCGGCGCAAACCCAGCCGAGTGGTGCATCCGCGCCGACGACCAGCCCGCAGTCGCAATCCCAGACCGACCTGTGGAAGGTGAAACCGACTATCTCCGGCCAGCGCAACGGCGCCTTCTTTGAGCCGCTGCCGCTGGACTTTGAAGATCACACGGGGTACGTCCCGCTCTTTGACGGCCGAACACTGACCGGATGGGACGGACAGCCAGGCGTGTGGAGCGTCGAAGACGGGGCAATTGTGGGTTTGTCAACACCGGAAAAGAAAGCGGGCAACACGTTCCTGGTGTACCACGGCATCGAGGCGAAGGATTTCGACCTGAAACTGCAGATCAAAGTGGAGTGGGGCGGAGGCAGTGGCGTGCAGTACCGCAGCAGCACGGGAATCCCGCCGGGACGCGTGGCGGGGCCGGGCGAGCCGGCGCTCGATCCGCGCTGGGTGATGATCGGGCCGCAGGCGGATTTCTGGTATCCGGTGAACGAGCGGGCGAAGCAATACAGCGGCCAACTCTATTCGCAGAATACGTCGCTGGGCATCATTGCCTGGCGCGGGCAGGTTGTGCAGTCGCTGCCCGGCAAGCCGCCACAATTGGTGGGGACGATCGGCGACCGGGCGCAGCTTGGCACCTACGTCAAAGACGGCGAGTGGAACCAGTACACGATTATCGCGCGCGGAGGCGTGATCCTTCACATCCTGAATGGGCAGCTCATGGCTGTGCTGGTGGACGACGATTCTAAGTCGACTAACAATGTTTCGGGACTGTTCGGGCTGCAAATCGAGGGCGCACCGTGCAAGGTGTCTTTCCGGGACTTATGGCTGAGGAAAATCGACTAAGTTGCTCTGCGCGAATGTTACCTTTGGAACCTGGATTTGACTTAGACGGACGAATCGAATGATAGATTACAGAGCCGAAGGATGGCGGCGAGTTACGGGAGTAACCTGAAAAGAAAGAACTAAATTTCGAGATATTCTCGCAACTTTCCTGAATCTTTCAGGGTTCACAATCATCAATGGCAGCAGTATCTCTCAAAAGCTACCAGCTGCCGTCGTAAGTCAAATTTAGGCGACTGCTCCGTGCGTGAGCGCGCTCTGGCACGAACTATTCTTCCCCGCTTAGGCTGTTGAGTATCATTGCAGGCTCACCTTCATGATGTGGACGACGCAATCACTTACTGCCTGGGCGGCGATTCAGGTCACAACAGGAAGATGTCGATCTGGCGCATGCTCTCAAGGCCACGCAGACTCGCAGAAGGTGAGCAAACTATATGTCTCCCAAGACAACGGTGAATTTTTTCAGGATGGCACTTCTTCTTCTGACTGCTGCTCTGCTAGTGGCTACGGGTTGCGGCAGTAGTTCAATGATCAGCACCGCAACGCAATCCAGTACGGGAGGTCCGGTGTTTCTGGTCGGCACCGACGCTCCAGCGCCATTGCCGTCTGTAGTTGGCGTCAAGATTCAGCTCGAAAGTATCGTTCTGACCAACGGATCAACCAAATCGTCCAACCTGCTCACGAGCCCGGTCGTCGTGGATTTTGCCCGTTACAACGGCTTGCAAGGCTTTGTTGATATGAATAATGTTCAGGCCGGAACCTATACCGGCGTAACCATCGCGTTGGGAACTTCGAATGAAATCGACTACCTGAACACGGGCGCCACGCCGCCAAGCATCACCAACCTGACGGGGTCGTCCGTAACGCTGACGACTTCAAGTGTCAACATTACGCTGAACAAATCTCTTACGGTCAACGCCACAGGCGGAGTGCCGGTGGGCCTGCGCATGGACCTCGACCTGGGGCAGTCGCTCCAGACCAGCGGCGGCAACATTACAGGCACGATCGATCCAACATTTGACGTGAGGACGGTGGCCCGCACCGACAATGGTGCTCACATCGACGAGTTCATCGGATCGGTGACTACCCCGCCTTCCAGCGCGACAGCTACTTCGTTTGTGATCACGGGCCCGCACGGCGAACCGTTCACAATCAACCTCTCCAGTTCGACGGAGTGGGATGGCGGCGCATCGGAGAGCCAACTGATCAGTGACGGCTCCAATGCCATCGTGTTAGTCGCCGGCCAGTTCGACCCAGCCGATCAGACGCTGGATGCGGACGAAGTGGCCATTCTCACCGATACGGGCTTCTACGCAGGCGGCCTCGTGACCTACGTGACGCCTACCACCGGTCAGGCCACCGACATGCAGTTCTACGTTCGCCACGTATTGCCTTCGGGGATTTCTCAGGTTCCGTTGGGCGGAATCGCGAACGTGACCATCACTGGAAACGAAAGGTACGGTATTTACTGGATGCACAACGCGTTCACCAACCTGCTCTTCAACGCCAGCGCGATGACGCCCGGCCAGGAGATCTCTGTGGGCGGGCCCGATCCGGCCGCGAGTCCCATTACCGTGAAACGCATCCACCTGCGGAACTGGGGCTATGTCGGCACCGTGGTGAAAGGCAGCGAGAACCCGGGGCAGGGCACCTTCCAGATGAACGTGAATGGATTTGCGGGACAGGTGATTCCGTCACCCATCACCGTCTACCTGGGCACGGGCTGCGACTTCCGCTACGGATTTGGCGCCTTCAACGACATCACGGATAACGGTTCGATTCGCGTGGTGGGCCTCCTGCTCAAGTTCAACGGTCAAACGGTGCTTGTGGCTCGTCATATTGACGGGCTCAACCACACCGACATGACGGCAACTTCCTGGCAGTAAGGCAGATATCGTAAGTCAACCGCGCCGGGGCTGGTCGAGGCCAGCTCCGGCGTTTTTTTGTGCGCTCGCGAACCTTGCTTTGTCCCGCCATCGGCCAACAGGCAGGAGTCCTGATTCCGGCCCGAAGACCATTAACCACTGCAAAAGTGGCTGTTAATCCCCGAGCGCGGTCGAGGGATCTGCGGTTGGCTTTAGCGAGGTTCGAGGCTGAAAAAACGCAATTTCCGGTTTGCTGGGGACCTAACCGGAACTTCGAACAACGCTACCTGTTCCAGGGGCATCGTAGCAACGTAGGAGTTCCAATGAAAAAACTGTACACAGTCTTAGCGCTCGCGGTCCTTTCCACAAGCCTTATGGGCGGCGTGGCTTTTGCTCAAGACCAGGAACATCAAGACAACCACGCTAACGTCGAACACAGGGACAATCATTCTTATGTCGAACACAAGGAATGGAGTAAAGGCACACACATCAAACACGAAGATTGGGATCGCGGCGAAAAAATCGACTATCGGCAGAACCACCTGAGCGCCCCGCCACGAGGTTACGAATGGCGTATGGTTGATGGCAATTACGTTCTCGCGAACAGCTCGTCATTCCAGATCAACGCCGTCATCCGCGTAAAGTAGCGCGCATTCCCGCATCCATCAGGGCCGCCGGATCACTCTGAACCGGCGGCTTTGGCATTTTGGGGGTCAGGCAGGCGCAAAACGGTCTTGGGCCTCTTGCGGTGCTGTGCCGCGTTAATGGAACGCGACGCACTCTTATTCGGCTGAATGTCCCCGCCAGCGTTAAAACAAATCGGCGATGGGCGGGAAGGTGAGCAGCAGGCCCAGGATCAGAAGGGCGAGTGCGGCAGTGCTGACGCGCCTCATCGTCAGCATTCTCCATTGCCAGCGCCGATGCAGAATGAGCCAGATCAAAAGCCAGACAACCATGGCGCAGGTGGTGACGCCGGAGAGCGGGCCAGTTGGTTGTAGAAGACGAACAGCTTCTTGAAGAACGCCGATTGATCGCCCAGGATCGCGAAGACTGACAGGAGAAACGAGCCGATGCCGGCTGCGAGAACTGCCGCTGCGCCGCCGCCGTTGGGAAAATTGGGGACATTGGGTGTCGCGGATGCGCTTTGTGCGCTCATGGTTTTTCTCCTCGCAGGATGTGGATGGTTGCGCCGCCTTCGACAGGTGCATGCTTGTTGATCATGGCGCCAAAGAAGCCGGCGATTCCCGCGGCGAGCAGCGAGATCCAGACAAAGGCCAGGACGGCAGAGCGAAGCTCAGGTTGCACCTTCAGGTTGCGGCCATGCCGTGAGAAGACTGCGGCCGCCATGGTGATGGAGATGGGCACGAGCCACGCAACGTGCTCCTTCCACTCCATGCCGATGGAGTGCCATGCGCTTGTCGACGGGCTTGAGAGGAGCAGCCGCTGGGGAAATGCAGCGAGATTTGTTACGCCCGCAGACGGCGTGGCGCGGTACCAGGGATAAATAATGTATGCGCCGGTGAGCACTGTGAGCCAGGCGAGCGCGGCCATCACGGTGAGGTAGATGCGGAGGAAGCGTTCGTCTTCAACCTCAACTGCCGGTTTGAGAGGCGAAATGTAACGGCGATGAAGCTCCACGAGCGCCCCCGAACAGGCCATGAGATAGAGCGCGCCGAAGCCCATGCCGTGGATCATGGTGAAGAGACTGCGGGTGGTGAACTCCATTCAGACCATCCTTTCCGCTGGCGTGCCGCGATGCATCTCTGATGTTTTCGAACCGGCGCGGCGTCGATTCATTGTCCGGACCAGCCGAATCCATTTTGCCTTGGCGGCCCTGGAAACAGCATGCCGGTCGTCAAATCTTTCTTGTCGCCTGGCGAGCCGCCCTTGTCATCTTTTCCCCAGGTCCAGTACATGCCAACGTAGGCGTAATTCTCGGTTTGTCCAACGAAGGAGTGCCCATAGCAGAACAGGATTTGCTCGTTGGTGTCGTGCTTGAAGTGATAATAGCCGCCCACGTCGATCATGGCTGACCGCTCTGTCTGCGCCGCCGCGTAGCCCTCGCGGCCGTGCGCGAAAATCTCCGCTCCAAGTTCCCACTGTTCGCTGAGCTCGCGCTTGACCAGCCAGCCGGTGTACGGAAAGTCGCGATAATTGGCCTGCGGAACCACCTGGTAGCCGCCGCCTCCGTCGAAGAGCCATTTGCCCGTATTTTTCTGGAACCAGATGGGGAGCTTGTACCAGACCTTGCCCACGCCGAGGCCCTTATCGAAGTTGCCGGTTGGCATTTCGAACATGGTAAAGCTGCCGATCTGCGGCATGTGCTTGCCTTCTTTGATGAAGGCGATCTTTGCGCCGAGCTCCATGTCGGTGAGGCCGAAGGCACTGGGGCCTGTGCCCGCGGGAAGATAGACCGGATTGTTGGATGGCGCAATCACGCCCCAGGGAAGAATGGCGTGGAGCTGCACGCGGGGAATCGCGCCCCAGTTGAATTCGAATGCAGGGCCGGTGGAATCCATTTCGGCGGGAGTCCCGTCGGCGCTGCCGAAGATGTAGAACTCGTAGTGGTGCAGGTCGACGGGAACGGGATCGTCGGTTTGATAAGGGGGGCCCTGTGCGAAGAGGGGGGAAGCGGCGTGAGCGCACAGCAGAATCACTGCCAGAGATTGGACGATGCCGGGGATTTTCATCGACGCTCCGCGCGGGGGGGCGCGTGTGGCCCAACAAATGTTGATCTTAGAGCCTAAGCGCGCAGCAAGTCCATGCCGGATTTCAGACTTTTAACATGTTATTCAATTTGAATCTTTGGGGAGTCGCCCCAAGCTCTTCGCCATTTTGGGGCGAATGGGTAGGAATTGCACTTTTTGTTAAACCGGACGGCCGATTTAGTGGTGATGACCACCGCCGCCGCCGGAATGGCTCGACCCGTGGCCGCCGCCAAAGCTGTGTGAGGAATGGCCGCCGCCACCAAAGCTATGCGACGAGTGGCCCCCACCGAATCCGCCGAAGCTATGCGAAGAATGTCCGCCGCCGTAGGAAAACTTCGGCGCTTTACCTTCGGAGAAACCACGCGGCTCCGACGAGTGACCGAAGAGATGGAAACCGCCGGAGTGTTGTTCGCTTCTGGCGAATGAGTTGCCATAACCACCGTAAGAGCGGCTCGTGGAACCGTGCGAAGAGTACGGCTGCGAGTAAGACTGCGGCGCGCGATAGTTCGATTGCGGGCCGGCATAGGAGAAGCCGGGACGCGTGGCGTAAGCCTGCTGCGATCCGCGGTTCGTGTAGCCGTAGCCCGGATTGCTGAAGGTCTGCGGCCGGCTTGCGTAGGCGGGCGCGCGATTTTGGTAGGCCTGCCGATTCGAGTACACCGGCTGCGACTCTGCACGGCTGTACATCTGGCGCGCGGGCATCTCCGGATGCGTATAGCCGTTGCCGTTCGGCTGATAGCCGCGATTGAATTCGCCGGAACCGCGATTGTTGTCGTTGCCGCCGCGATTAAAGGCCTCGCCGCGCGGATTGTAAGGAGCGCCGATCGCCGGCCGCACGTACGACTGCCCGGGATTGCGATTGCCAGGATTGCGATTGTCGGCCCAGCCGCCGCGCTGATCGTATCCACGCTGATCAGGTCCACGTTGATCAAATCCGCGATGATCAAAACCACGTTGATCGAACCCGCGCTGCGAACCGTACGCGCGATCGTAGCCGCCGTGCCACCGGTCCCCGCCACCCCAACCGTAGGCGCGTGGCCCGCCATGGGGCAGGCCCCAATCGGCCACCGTGTTGCTGTGCGTGTAGTAATCCGCGTGATCGAAGAGCACACTGTTCGCCAGCCAGTCCAGGCCCCATCCAAGCCACCCAAACGGGAATCGCCCAAATGCTCCCAGTGCAAAGCTGAGCCCATATTGAACGGGAGAGGATCCGAAGAAGTCGCCCAGCGCGCCCATGAGTGAAAAGCCCGGATACGGCGAGATCGGCTGGCCGTAGACGTCCCACGGATTGTAGGTGGGCACGTAGACCTGTTCGGGATTGGGCGGCGCGACGTCAATGTAGCCCTGGTCGTTACTCACGTCTTCCTGCGGTGTAGATTGCAGATTTCCGGCCTGCTCGGCGCGCTGGCGCAACACCTGCACCGTCTGCATCACGTCATCCGGCTGGTTGTAGTAGGCGTTGCCCAGCGATGTGGTCCACTCGAGATTGTGGTTCAGCATGTCGAGCACATCAGGGAATGCAGTGAGCGCTTTCACGCTCGGATCCCAACTGGTTTGCGCATTGGCGCCGCCAGCGATCTGATCCGGCGAGCCGTAGCCCTGCGACTGCATCTGGTGCAGCCACTGGTCGGCGACGGCAACCTCTGCGGGATATGTCGACGCTGCGAGAATCTGCGCGAGCAGGCTGTCGGGATAAAGCGCAACGGGCGCAAGCATTTGCTCGAGCTGGTCGGGGCTGAGCGCCTGTGCGGCCGCGGAAGGCTGCGATGCAAGATCCTGCTGCTGCCCGTAGGGCGAGGGCGCGTACTGCTGTTCCTGAGAATATGGTTGCTGCGCGTAGGGCTGTTGCGGAGCAGAGTACTGCGGCTGCGCATAACCGTATTGCGGCTGCTGATACTGCGGCTGGCCGGATCCAGACTGCGGCGCCGGTTGCGCGTATGAATTGCCGGACGGGCTGCCATAGGCGCCGTAAGGCTGCGGCGGGTACCCTTGCTGCGCCATGAGGCACAGAGGCGCACCAGCGAGCGCAAACAATGTAGCTACCGCGGCCAACTTGCTTAGCGACGCGCGCGAAATCACAACTGTGGGGGTAAGCCAGAATCGATTAGTGCGGGTAAACGAAGATCGAGTGGTGTTCATCAGCAGCGGGGCAAAACCTGCAAAGCAGGAAGAGGTGAAACTCATCGGGGCTTCCATCATCCCTCACTTTCCACCCCAGCCCGTTCCGGAGCAGTTTGCCGGCTTCCGGTCGAACCCGGAGCCAACGGGATCCGGCAGCCCAGGGGGGAGGGCTAATCCATATGACCCGACCGAGCCAGATTAGTTGTTGCAAGGGATCATAGTTTGACGAAAAACATCGGTGCCAGGTTGGCAGCAACTCGGGAGCTCGTTGGCTCATCGGTTAACTCGTTCATTTCCAGTCCTTTTGTTACAGCCACCTCCAAGCCTGAAACGGCGTCTTGATCGTCAGCGAACAGCGTTCCGTGCGTTTTTTTGCGCTCCAAGACCGGCGGCGGACCAGTTTGCACCTTTTTTGAAGGGGCACGACTTAAAAGCCGGCCCTGAGTACAGCCAGAGAGTGCGGCAACCGGCCCATAAGCGTCAGGGCGTCCGCCTTAACGGGAGTAGTATTCCAGTGGGCTTCTGATGGCAGCGAGGAGACAACCTATGTACAGATGTGCGAAGGGAATCGTCACACTGGCTCTGGCTCTGGGCCCGCTGGTGTGTTATGGCGACTCGAGCTACAAGGAAACCACGCAGATGACCGGTGGCCAACTGATCGATTCGCTGAAGAACATTCCGTTTATGGGGAAGCAAATGAAGAGTCTCACCGACCCGGTGACCACGACGACGATGGTGCGCGGGAATCAGAAGGCGGTGGTGACCAGCCAATCGACTGAGATTTACGACCTGGATAAACAGGAAATCATCCACATCGACACGGTTAAGAAACAGTACAGCGTGGATACCTTTGACGACATGCGAAAGATGATGGCCAGGATGCCCGACGCGATCAAGCAGGCGCAGGCCGCGGCAGTCCAGCCGCAGGCGCCGCAAGCGCAAGCGCCCGCAAGCAATCTGCAATACAGCTTTTCTGCATCGGTGAACGATACGGGCGTGCAGCAGGTGGTAAACGGTCTGAACGCGAAGCAGCAGATTCTGAAGTTGACGACGGTTGTGACCGACCCCAGCCAACCGGGCACGAGCGCAACGTATACGGTGACCTCAGAAATCTGGACGACACCGGATGTGCCCGAAGAGATGAAAGACGCGCAGGACTTCGATACGCGCTTTGCGCAAGCGCTGATGTCCGGGGTGGACATGTCTGCGTACTTGAACACGCTTGGCAACTCGTCGAACGCGGCGACGACGCAAATGTTTGCCGGCAATCCGGGCGCTGGCGGGGCCTATGCGCAAATGGGAAAGGAAATGGCGAAAATCCAGGGGACGCCGATCCTTGAGAAGACGAGCATGGGTGGATCGGGGACGGGCCAGGCAGCGCCGGGGAATAACGCTGCCAGCAGCCAACCCGACGACACAGGGAGCGGAGGCAACGTGGTGGCCAAAGGAGTGTCAAGTCTCGTCGGGTTATTCGGCAAGAAGAAGACGCAGCCCGCCAACCCGGCGCCCGCGGCGAGCCCAACGAGTGCGCCGCAAACTCCCGGAGAAACCATACTGCTGGAAACGACCACGCAGAAGTCAAACTTCTCGCACGATCCCGTTCCAGCGTCGGCTTTTGAGATTCCGGCGGGATTCAAGCAGGTGCCTTCGCCGCTGACACAGGCGCTGGCCAACCAACCCAGCCAATAATGTTGTCCGAACCGGGACGGGGCTGCGAAACTGCGCGCTGCTGAAGCCTGGCCTTAGCCGGCCAGCGCCTTCTTCACCAACTCACTGACGGCGCGGCCATCGGCGCGGAGGCTCGCGGCCTGCAACTTGCCTTGGACGGCCTTCATCGCCGGGCCGATCTCTTTCTGCGTGGGTTTGTGGCCAAGCGAGCCTTCGAGCTCGGCGAGTGCCTCCGATACCAGCGCGGCGAGACCGGCCTCGTCGAGCGCCTTGGGCAGGAACTCCTCGATGATGACAATCTCGGCCTGCTCCTTCGCGACCAGGTCGGGCCGATTGCCTTTGCTGAATTGCTCAATGGAGTCGCGCCGCTGCTTGATCATCGACGCCAGCGTCTGCTCGCCCTCGGCCTGCGTAAGCGGCGCGCGCTTCTCGATGGATTTGTTCTTGAGCGCGTTCTTGATGAGACGCAGCGCGCCGGTGCGGTCGGCGTCGTGGGCCTTCATGGCGGTAACGATTTGCTGGCTGATCAGCGTTTCAAGTGCTCCCGGTTCTGACATCTTTTCTTGCTCCTGGCGTCATGCCCTTAGAGTTCGCAACTTCCAACATTCTTTCATCTTGAGGGTCACACGGGCGCTAGTTCCTGCACGCTGCCACCGCTTCCCGCTGAATCTCGTCAGTTGTTCCAGAACAACCGCGAAAGCGCGTCCTCCTATCGGAGTGGAACGATCTGCTTCTTGCGGTGCCGATCCGGTCATTTTTGTGTGCCTTGGATAAGATTTTCCACAGATTTTGAGCATCCCATAGCCGTATTTCGGCGATTTCCGCGGAATCAACATCACAGAAACCACAAATGTGTGTATTCTGTGATTGATGCGGCTATATTCATTCAGTCGCTGCCAGATCCTTAGATTCCACCGCAGGAGGGAAATCCATGATTCGTAAGACACGGCTTTATACACCCGGTCCGACGCCGCTGCTTCCGGCGGCACAGTTTGCCATGGCAGCGGCCGATATGCACCACCGCACGGCCGAGTTTCGCGCACTGTTCCAGAAGGTGCTGGCCCAGTTGAAGATTTTTGTGGGCACGAAAAACGATGTGTTGCTGCTCGCCTGCTCGGGAACGGGCGCGATGGAAGCCTCGGTTTCGAATCTGACGTCGCCCGGGGACAAAGTGCTGGTGCTGACGGCAGGCAAATTTGGCGAGCGCTGGACGGGATTGGCAAAGGCCTTTGGTTGTGAGCCGGATGTGGCGACGGCGCCGTATGGGCAGACATTCGACCTTGCCGCGGTGACGGCAGCGCTGAAGCCCGAGCACAAAGTCATCTACATGCAGGCGACGGAGACCTCGACGGCGGTGCGACACGATGTGGAGGCGATCGCCAAACTGCGCGACCAGGTTGCGCCGAACACGCTGCTGGTAGTGGATGGAATCACGGGACTGGGCACGACGCACTTCGATGTGGATGGATGGGGAATCGATGTGCTGATCGGCGGCTCGCAGAAGGCAGTGATGATTCCGCCGGGGCTCGCGTACTTGAGCGTGAGCGAGAAGGCGTGGGCGGCGATGGAGACTACGAAGAATCCGCGCTACTACTTTGACCTGCGCAAGGAGCGCAAGAACGCGGTCAAGGGCGAGAGCGCGTACACGCCGGCGGTGGCGCTGGTGGCGGGGCTGGGCGCGGCGCTCGATTATATTGCCGGGCAGGCGAGCGGCGATCTGGAAAAAGGCCGCGAGGCGCTGATCGATAACGCGCAAGTGAACGCGGCGGCGACGCGTGCCGGACTCGTGTCGCTCGGCTTCACGCTCTTTGCGCCTACGGCACCGGCCGCGGCAGCCACGGCGGTTGCGGTTCCGGAAGGCATGGACTCAAGCGCGGTGGTGAAGGCGCTGAGGTCGAAGTTCGCGCTGGTAGCGGCCAACGGGCAAGGCGAAATGCAGGGGAAGATCTTCCGCGTGGCGCACCTGGGGTTCTTCGACTATCTCGACACGGTTGCGCTGCTGGGCGCCATGGAGCACATCGCCAAGGACACGCTGGGCCTGCCGGTGAAGTGGGGTCAGGCTGTGGCGGCGGCGCAGGCAGTGTACGCGAAGGCGGCTTCTAGCTCTTAGCTCGTTCGCGGGGGTTCAAAGTTTGCAGCCTTCCTCCCGCGCCCGCAAAGAAACGCCACGGTGATTCGCGGAGGAATTGGTTTGTTTTCAAATTTGCAGTCTCCGGTTTTTGGCTAGGAGCTAGAAGCTAGAGGCTGGGAGCTGTCTTTCATGGCGGAACTGACCTTTGGAGAGAAGCTGCTGATTGCGCGCAAGCAGCTTGATCTCTATCAATACGAGATGGCGGAGCGGTTGGGAGTGCATCCCAACTCACTGACCAAGTACGAGCGCGGCGAAGGCAAGCCGCACGCGGCGGTGGTGCGGATGTTTGAGCTGCTGTGCGAGCAGCAGGGCATTCGCTTTGATGAGTACAAGGGTGGAGAAAAAAACCAAGGAGCAGCGATGAAGATCGTATTGGCGGAGAAGGTTTCTCCGGCGACGCTGGCGGTGTTTGCAGCCGAACCCGGGTGGGACGTGAAAACGCACGATCAACTGCCGGAGGGTTTGCCGGCGGCGCTGGTCGATGCCGATGCGCTGGTGGTGCGCAGCGCCGTGCAGGTGGACGATGCGCTGATGGAGCATGCGCCCAAGCTGCGCGTGATCGGCCGTGCGGGTGTTGGCGTTGACAACATCGATGCTGAAGCAGCGACGCGGCGCGGCATTGTAGTGATGAATACGCCGGGCGCAAACGCGGTAGCTGTGGCGGAACTGACGATATGCCTGATGATCGCGCTGGCGCGCAAGGTGCCCGCAGCGAATGCGACGATGCATGCTGGCAGGTGGGAGAAGAAGAGTCTGCAGGGCGCGGAGCTTCGCGGCAAGACGCTGGGGATCCTGGGGCTGGGACGGGTTGGCCTCGAAGTAGCCCGGCGCGCACGTGGATTCGGAATGGAGATTGTTGGCAGCGATCCGTTTGTACCGGCTGCAGTGGCGCGCGAAAACGGCATTGCGCTGGTTCCCGTAGAAGAGATGTTTGCGAGGGCTGACTACCTGACGTTGCATGTAGGCCTCACGCCGCAGACGCAGGGCATCATCAACGCCAAAACTCTCGCGGCGATGAAAAAAGGTGTACGAATTATCAACTGCGCGCGTGGCGAACTGGTGGACGAAGCGGCACTGGTCGCGGCGCTGAAGAGCGGGCAGGTGGCAGGCGCAGCGCTCGATGTATTTTCGGTAGAGCCGCCGAAGGAGTCACCGTACTTCGGGCTGGACAACGTGATTCTGACGCCGCACATCGCCGGCTCGACGGCCGAGGCGCAGGAGGCGGTGGGTGTGCAGATTGCGCAGCAGGTACGCGAGTATCTGAAGCTGGGCGTGGTGCAAAATGCCGTCAACCTGCCGTCGCTCAGCCACGAAGAGTACGTGAAGATGGCGCCGTATATCGATCTGGCGGGACGGCTGGGCTCGTTTCTTGCGCAGGCGGGCAAGAGCGGCATTGAGGCGATCCACCTGATTTACGGGGGCGCGCTGTGCGAGGCGAGAACGGAGCTGGTGCGCAACGCGGCGATTGCCGGGCTGTTGCAGGGTTCAGAGAATGTGAACCGGATTAATGCGGCCGCCGTGGCTGCGGAGCGCGGCATCCGCGTGCACGAAGAGAAGGAAGAGAGTCATCGCGGTGGAACGGCGACAGTGTTGACGGTGGTGTTGCTGACGGCATCGGGCGAGAGCCGCGCCAGCGCAACGGTGATTCACGGTGAGCAGCCGCGGCTGCTGGCCTTTGATGAAATTGACGTGGAAGCGCCGCTTGAGGGGACATTGGTTGTCTGTCGCAACCTCGACGTGCCGGGTGTGATCGGAAGGATCGGCACGATTCTTGGTCAGCAGGGCGTGAACATCGCCAACTTTGCACTGGGCCGCGAACGCCGAGCGCCGAGCATTGCCGGCAAGCTCGTGAAGGCGCTGGCCGTGGTGCAGGTGGATGAGCCGGTCTCGGAGTCGGTGCTTGAGCCTCTGAAGGCGATCGAAGCACTGCTTGAGGCGCGGCTGGTGAAGTTGCCCGACGGGAAGTAAAGAGTTGATTCCCGCGCAACCATGCAGAGTATGATTTAGCCAGCGCACCGGACAAGCCCCGATGTTGGTCCTCCGGCGGGCCGGTTTCCCGGCTCGCTGGAGCAGGCGGCTTCGTTTGCCAGCCCTCTTTCGCCGCTGCTCGACGATTCATTCATGGCTCGTGGGTGACCCGAGTGCCAGCCGAAGGGGGGTTGCCTGTGCCACACTCCGTAAAGCGCGCCGCGCGAATTCTGGGTGCTGGTTTGATCTCCACATTCCTGAACTCCTGCGGATCCTCAACCGCTCCGCCGCCTCTTCTATCCGTCCTCACACAAACGCAGGAATCAGCCTGCTATATCTACCACCTCAGCCCCGGAGACTCAGTGAATGCGGCCTACGATGACGCGTTTTGCGCGTGGATTTCGGCTCAGGTCGGCGTCAAACTCAGCGGGAAAATCCAATATTACAAGTTCAAGGACGCAGCACAACTAAGTCAGCTCACCGGCAATTCCGTTAACGGCTACTCCAACCCCGCAAATCAAGAGATTTATTCCGTTTGGCCGGCGGACAATCACGAAACGACCCACGTCTTTACCGCCTTTCTCGGCACACCTCCACCCTTCTTCAACGAAGGCATGGCCGTAGCCAACCAGACTGATCCGCTTGCCGGGGTCTACACGCCCTCCTGGAACGGCCTGGGTCCGCACTTCTGGGCCAAACAGCTTCTTCAGCAGGGAATCATGCCCTCAATTTCCGGCGTGATCGACCAAAAAGGTTTCTCGGCGTTGGATCCCAATGCGACCTATCCGATGGCAGGGTCGTTTGTCCGTTATCTCATCGACACGACCAGCATGGCCACTGTGTTGAAGCTGTTTCCCGGTGCATCCTACAGCGACTCAGCCGCCACCACCGAGGCGCGCTTTCAGGCGATATTCGACGAGCCCCTGACGACAACGGAACAGAACTGGCATGCTTTTCTGCTGCAGTACCAGGGCCTGTAGCGCGAACGCCATCTCGTCAAGTCGGTCCGTGGGCAGGCTGTTACTAGTGAATGTGGACGTCGCCGGAGCCTGTTTCCACGCGCACTTCAGGACCACCGCCGTTGATCTGTCCGTGCACGCGATGCTTGTCTGATGAGGTTTGCATTGCCATCGGCTGATCGGTCGAAATCTTTCCCGATCCCGTGGACGCATCAAGATCAACGGGCGCATTTCCGGTGGAAAGTTCGATGGATCCGGAGCCCGTCTGGAGTTTCCAGGGAGACGCAGGTTTTCCCTCGGCCTTGATCTCGCCAGAGCCCGTCTGGGCCTCAAGCGCTCCAGCCACACCCTTCAAATCAATGTTGCCGGAACCGGTTTGCGCCTTCGCATCGCCTTGGCCTGTGCCTTCGATTTCGATATTGCCCGAACCGGTCTGGGTTTTGAATCCACCTTCAATTCCAGTGGCATTGATGTTGCCGGAACCGGTTTGAAGCTTGGCGTCTTTACCCACCCCGGTATCGGCGATGTTGCCCGACCCGGTCTCTGCGATGAGAGTGGTGTCGGCCGGCGCCTCAATTTCGTAGCTGATGCTGATGTTGTGCAGGTTCTCGCCATGCTGCCCGCCGATGCGGATGACACTGCCATTCTGCTCGATGGGCGGGTTGGCGACGATCTGCTGCACTTGCGCGGGGTCCGCATTATGTCCCGCCTTGACGATGCCGTGAATATGAACCTGGCCGCCCGCGCCCTTGGTCATGGTAATGTTCCCCGAGCCGGTGAGGACCGAGAGCGCAAGATTGCCGCTGAACGAGAGAGTGCGATCGAACGTGTCTTGCGACGCGGACTCAGGTGCAGGAGCGGCAGGCGCAGATTCGTTTTGCGCCAATGCGGGCGCGTCAGGAGCGGATGGGCTGGCAGGAGAATCGGCCGATGCGGGACTGGCAGGCGTGGCGGGTGCTCCGGGTGCTGCCGGATATTCAAGCGCGACGCCGGTGGCAGGCATAACCTTCGCGCTGGGAGCGGCAGGTGCAGCAGCGGGTGCCTGGGCCGCTGGAGACGCCGGCTGCGGGTCTGCGGTCGCTGCATTTTGAAGGTAGACGACTCCGGTCTTCCATGACGATTCGCTTGCGGCCTGCACGCGCACGAAAGCGGTGACGGCGAAGATTGCAACGGGAACGAGCATCATGGCAATGCGTACGCGACGGCTTCCAACGAAGGCGCGGCGGAATGCACTGTCATTCAAAAGGCGCTCGATGCGGCGGGAGATACTGCTTGGACGGGCCATGGCAACTCCTATCAGGGTTGGGCGCGGCGCAGCCGCGAAGTCCAGAAGGATTTGGGCGTACGTGGTGTGATCGGCGGCCTCGAGTAGGCCGGAATGGTCGCTAACGGTTTCGCCCAGATCAGATAGTTTGCGTTTAAGCCACCACCCCAGCGGGCTGAACCAGGCAATCGCAGCATAGGCTGAGGCGAGAATCTGCAGATAGAAATCGAGCTCGCGGATATGGGCGCGCTCATGTGCGAGAACGATGCGAAGTTTATCGTCGTCCCATAGTTGGTATTCGT
>Ga0116223_10000120_pt1 | contig 99227 bp, 89 predicted proteins | sample Sb_taG_3_FD_90092 | JGI IMG/M metagenome (GOLD analysis project Ga0116223, IMG submission 90092) | Peat soil microbial communities from Weissenstadt, Germany - Sb_50d_a_PC metaG | ecosystem: Environmental > Terrestrial > Soil > Wetlands > Peat | place: Germany: Weissenstadt | collected 2010-09-21 | reverse complement strand
GCTTCGCCGCTGCAGTGCTAATCTTCTTCATTGCCGGTCTCCTTTATCTCTTGCGCTTCAAGCGCGTCGATAACTTGGGAGCGTACAGCATCCCGTCGGAGACCGGCCTTCTCATCCCATCTGTTAACAACAGTCACTTCCGGTTTGCCCGTCGCTCGGGCACAATCGCCACGGTTGCCCACTTCTCCGTTCTGTCCTTGTCAATTCTTATTAACTATGGTTAACTAATAAGAATTATCGCTGGTTAATGGGTCAAAGCAGGGGAAATATTGCCGCTTCAAGGCAAATGAGTGGGGAATTCATGGCGCGGGCAGTTTACGTTGCTCTTCTTATGATGACTGCGGCATGCTTTTTTCCAGCGGAAGCTCTGGCACAAGGCGAAACCACCAGTGCCATCATTGGCGAAGTAAGGGATACAACTAACGCGGTTGTGCCAGACGCCAACGTGACGATCACAAACCACGAGACCGGTCTAAAGCGTAGCGCCCAAACCGATCACGCAGGCCGGTTCAATTTCCCACAGTTAAAGCCGGGCACCTATTCCGTCAGAGTAGAAGCGCGAGGCTTCGATCCAAAGCAAAATGACAACGTCATGTCGGGCCTGGGTCAAAAGCAAACCGTGGATTTCACGCTTAAGGTGGCCCGATCCAATGAAGTGGTTGAGGTAAGCAGCGAGGCTCCGCTCATCAACCCGGAAAACGCAAACACGTCTACCACTTTGAATGCACCGGCACTGGAGGATCTGCCAAATCCGGGCGGTGACCTAACCTACCCTCTGCAGTTTGCGCCTGGGGCCCTCATCAACACGGCGGGCAGCAGCAACGATTTCGTCGGGGGCAGCAACGGGTATGGCAACGTGGAATTCAACGGACTCCCCGCTCTCTCAAATGGTTACATCGTTGACGGACTGGAAACGAACGATCCGCTCACCAATCTCAACAGTGGTCTTTCAACCAACCTCGTCCTGGGATTGAACTCGATTTCAGAAGTGACCGTCAACACTCTTTCCTATTCCGTGGACCAGGGACGGTATGGAGCATCACAAGTCGACTACGTCACCAAGTCTGGCACGAATCAGTTTCACGGGAATCTCTATGAGCTGTGGAATGGTTCGCTGTTGAACGCAGCGGATTACTTTACCAACGCTACCTCGGGGAATCATAAGCCCAGATCAACCGTGAATCACTTTGGGGGGAGTTTGGGCGGCGCCATTGTGCGCAACAAGCTCTTTTTCTTCTTCGACAGCGAATGGGTGCGGATCGCACTGCCCATCGTCACTCCCACGATCGTTCCCAGTTCCAACAATGATGGGCTGTTCCAAACATACGTCTTGGGGCAACTTAAATCAGGTCAAACAACCGGCTGCGTGTCTAGCGGGCCTAAGAAAAATTGCTACCCCGCCGCGCCACGGGAGATTCCGTTTTATCAGCAGATTTTCAGTCTCTATGGAAATACCAGCGGCACACCCACGCAGGTACTCTGGTGTCCTTTCAATTCGGACGGTACTGTGGCACCGGGCAATCCGGCGAATGGAGACGGCTGCGCCAACCGCAAGAGCGTTTCGCATTCCAGCGACGACCACGAGCAGGTACAGACGGCCCGCGCCGACTACAACGTCAACGAGAAAGACACGGTCTGGTTTCGTCTTCAGGCTGATACCGGGCTGCAAGCGGCGTGGACGGACTCCATCAACCCGGTGTTCAATGCCTTTTCGCCGCAGCCTCTCTATTCTTTCGCGGCAGGACACACGCACGTCTTCTCACAGAACCTGGTGAACTACTTCAATCCGGCGTTCTCCTGGTACGAGAGCTTGTTTGGGCCAAGCAATTTCCAGAAGACACTTTCGGCTTTTCCGATCGTGTTACAGGGCACCGGTGCGAATCCGTTCACGCCCATTGGAGGGCTTGATAACACCTGGGTTCAGGGTCGCCGCGCCTCGCGGTTTTTCATCAACGACAACCTGGCCTGGAGCCGCGGTGCGCACGAACTCAGGTTCGGAACCAATACCCGAATCTTCCGATTGAACGACTTTGACTTCGGGGAAGGAACGGTTCCCACTGTGACCTATGCGAACTTGCAGCAATTTATCTATGGAGTGGCGAACACCGCGTCGGAGACGTTCCCGTCGAACGCAAACGAGCCCTTCAACTTTCTCAATCTGGATGTCTATGCGCAAGACACCTGGAAAGTAACTCGCAAACTGACCTGGACGTTTGGTCTGCGTGACACCTTCAACTCCAATCCGCTGAATCCGCATGATCAAGTCGCCCGTCTTCGCGGCTCGTTCAGTTCCATCTCGCATAATGCAGGTCAGCCGCTAAACGCTGTCATTCAAACTCATCTCAGCAATCTGTTTTCGTCCACACCGGTGGCCATTCTGCAACCGAGAACGGCGATTGCGTGGCAATTCAAGCCGAAATCGGTACTTCGCACCGGATTCGGAATGTTCAGCGATATTTTGCCGGGCACTGTCGCCGACCTGATCGGCGCCAATCCTCCGTACGATAAGACGTTTCAGGGAGGACTGCTCGGCACTGTGGGCCAAGCCGGATCCGCGGGCTGCGACCCGGTAGTCGGCTGCGCAGGCCTCGCGCCCGGAGTAACGAACAGCGCAGTGGACGCAATCGTTGCTGCAAATGGGAGTTTTGCTTCAGGATTTCCCCAGAGCCAGCCTTTTCTTCCGCCCGTTGCGATCACAGCCATCCCCGATGGCAAACTGCACGCGCCGTACTTCATGGAGTGGAGTCTGGGCCTGGAACACCAGTTCGGAACTACGGCTAGCATAAAGGCGCAATACGTTGGCACGCGGGCCGTGAATCAGCCGTATTCAACACAGGTCAATGGATACCAGACTGTTAAAACAGCCACAGGGACACCTTGCCAGGGATGTTTTGCTCCCTTCCCCACGAAGCCTACCGATCCACGATTCGGCGCAGTGACGCAGTTCTCCACCGGCGCGAACAGTCACTACAACGGTCTTCAACTCACCGCCATGAAACGCCTGGGACATGGCCTGCAAGGGCAGGTTAACTATACCTGGAGCCGTTGCATGGATACAGTCTCGAACGGAGGATTCCTGCAATTCTCTGCGGGAGGGATTCTTTCGCCTCTGCCGGGAGAGTTGGCCCGCGATTATGGTCCTTGCGACTATGACATCCGGCACAATCTCAATGGGCAATATGTGTATCAGTTGCCGATCAGGGTAGCGAATCATTCCTTGGCCTACGCGCTCAATGGCTGGCAGATTTCCGGAACCATGTTTTGGCATAGCGGAGTTCCGTTCTCTGTGCTGAGCACGGCTTATTCAGCGAACGGAAACGGCATCGTGCAGGGCAGTGGGCCGCAGTTCGCCAGCGTCGTTCCGGGCGTGCCGCTGTATGAACATCATTCGATTCCAGGCGTTACCCAGTCGGGAACCCTTCAGTGGCTCAATCCGGATGCTTTCGTCTCGACCGTCGATCCAGGTACAGGGCAGTGTTACTACCCTGGCGGTGACCAGGATAGTGTTCAGACCTGCCAATTCGGAAACCTCGGCCGCAGCTCACTGCGCGGCCCTAATTTCCTATGGAGCGACTTCTACCTGACAAAATGGTTCCCCTTGACCGAGCATGTGAAACTGCGGTTTGAGGGTCAGTTCTTTAATGTCTTCAACCATCCGAATTTTGGCCTTCCCAGCGGGGCGCAGGCCGGCATTCCAGGAAATCCATCCACGCAAGCTGGTTTTGGAGCGCTCACTTACACCACTTCTCCGCCAACCGGCTTGCTGGGCGTGGGCTTGGGGGGCGATAGCAGTCCACGCATGATCGCCTTTCAGGCGCGGCTTGAGTTCTAATCATTCTCAAGGCCAAACGGAAGCTATCGAAGCAGCCACCGTTCGGGCGGTCGTCTCAATTGGCGATAAATTACACTCATTGACTGAGTTTGAGGTCGTGTTCAGATTCAATCCAAAACATCTTTCCATTTCAGCTTACAGAACGTAATCGCCGCGCTAGATATTGGGGCTAGGTCTCTTCCTGGACGACAGCTTCTCTCAGGGTTCGCTCGCGCAGGCGTTGCACTTCCTCGGCCATCGCGTACTTCAGCTCCTCAATCCCTTTGCCCGTGACTGCCGAGATTTCGTACAGCTTCCACTTTTTCTTCTTGCAGTACTTTTTCAGCGCGGCCAGCTTGTCCTTGTTCACGACGTCTATCTTCGACGCCACCATCATCATCGGCTTCTCGTCCAGATGCGCCCCAAAGCTGCCCAGTTCGCCGAGGATCACTTCCACATCCTTGGTCACATCAGGGCGACCGCTTGAATCCGAAACGTCCACCAGATGCACCAGCAGCCGCGTGCGTTCAATGTGCCGCAGAAACTGCGTGCCCAGCCCGGCCCCGGCGTGCGCGCCCTCGATCAGTCCGGGAATATCGGCCACCACAAAGCTGACTTCATTTTTCGCGTCGCCCACAGCCACCACGCCCAGGTTCGGTTGAAGCGTGGTAAACGGATAATCCGCAATCTTCGGCCGCGCCGCCGAAATGCGCGAGATCAGCGTGGACTTGCCCACATTCGGATATCCCACCAGCCCCACGTCGGCCAGCAGCTTCAATTCCAGCCGGTACGTGTGCTCCTCGCCCGGCCGCCCGGCCTCGTGCTCGCGCGGCGCCTGATGCACCGACGTTGCGAACCGCGCATTCCCGCGTCCGCCGCGCCCGCCGCGGGCAATCGCGAAGCTCTGGTCGGCCTGCGTAAACTCGAAAGCCTTCTCCCCGGTGTCGTCGTCGTAGACAATCGTCCCTACCGGAACCTTCAGAACCACGTCGCTGCCGTCGCGCCCGGTCTTGTTCGAACCCTCGCCGTGTCGTCCACGCTGGGCCTGGTGCTCGGGATTGAACCGGAAATGCACCAGCGTATTGTGGCGCTGGCTCGATTCCATGATGACGTCGCCGCCCTTGCCCCCGTCGCCTCCGGACGGCCCGCCGCGCGGGACAAACTTCTCCCGCCGGAACGCCATGCAGCCGTTCCCGCCGTCCCCGGCCTTCACGCGAATTTTGGCTTCATCAATGAACATTGCTGTCGTTGGTCGTTAGTCGTTGGCTGGTTCGTTGGGCTTCGGCAACGACCAACGACCAACCGCCGAAAAGAAAAAGCCTCGTCCCGAAGGCGAGGCCTCTGTGGCGCGGGCGCCCCCGCCCGCGAGCTTCGAAAAATTCGACAGCCTACTTCGCTTCGACCGGCTCGACCATCACGAACTTGCCCATCGAGCCCTTGTTCAGGAACTTGATGCGTCCGGTGATCTTGGCGAAAAGAGTGTCGTCTTTGCCGCGGCCCACGTTCAGCCCCGGTTTCACGCGAGTGCCGCGCTGCCGCACGATGATGGTGCCGCCGGGCACGACCTGCCCGCCGAATGCCTTAAACCCAAGCCGCTGCGCGTTCGAGTCGCGGCCGTTTCGTGAAGTGCCTTGCCCTTTTTTATGTGCCATAAGTCAGTTCTCAGTAAGATCGTGTGGCGACGGGCGCCTCGCCCGTCCGGTTTTACTTCTTCTTCGAAGGCGGCTTTTTCGCCGACTTCTTCGGCGCCGCTTTCTTCTGGGCCGCACCCTTCGCCGCTTTCGCTTCTGCCGTCGGCTCCGCCGCTTCCGCCTTCACTTTCTTCGGCTTCGCTTCCTTCTTGGGCAGCTCGGGAGCTTTGAAGCTCTGCCCTCCCGCAGCGATCTCGGTGATGCGCACCGCCGTGTACCCCTGCCGGTGCCCGCGCAGCTTCTTGTACTGCTTCTTGCGCTTGTAATGGAACACCAGGATTTTCGCGCCGCGGCCTTCTTCCACCACCTGGCCGACCACGCGCGCATCCGCCTGTTTCGACACTTGGCCTTCTTCGCTCGAAACCGCCAGCACCGGGAACTCCACCTGGCCGTCGGTGCCGGTGCCCAGACTCTCCACTCGAATTACATCGCCGGGCGCCACCCGGTATTGCTTGCCACCGGCGCGGATAACCGCGTACATAAGTCTGCCTCCATCCAATGTCGTGAAATTCAGCCCGCAAGAAAGGACCGAGGGCGCACACGGGCGCAACCAGGGGCCTTGCTGATTTCCTGTGCTTGCTGTGTTTTGCCCCGGCGCGTCAGCAGCCAAGGCAGGCGTCCCCAGAACGGGTCGGCGAGTACAGGCAAACTCAACTATTCTATCGTGGCCCGTCGAAGCCGGTCAAACGGAATTGACTCGCTTCCGGTCGGCCTTTTGTGCTTTCCCTCCATCTGTGCGAAAATTCCGCCGGACCCCCGGAGGAAACCCAATGCTGAAGCGCCTTTTCACCATTTTGTTCTGCCTGCTCGCCTTTACTCTCGCCAGCTCTGCCCAAATGAAGAAGTCTCCCATGAAGAAAGCCGCCGGCCCCGCGCCCGACAAGGCCTATATGCAACAAATCTGGGACGGCTGGAGCACCCTCGACCCCGCCAACGTGGCCAAGTACTACGCCACCGGACCGCACACCTTCTTCGACATCGCCCCTTTGAAATATGGCAGCTGGGACGAGTACGAGAAGGGCGTCAAGGGTGTCCTCGCCGGCTACCAGAGCGGGAAGTGCACAGTGAACGACGACGCCGAGGTGCATGCCCACGGCGACCTGGTCTGGGGCACGGCAACCATCAAGGAACAGCTGACCACCAAGGCCGGGAAGGTCGAGATGGGCAGCTTCCGCTGGACGGTGATCTGGGAAAATGTTGACGGCAAGTGGCTGATCGTCCACGAACACGTCTCGGAGCCGATTCAGTAGAGCAGGGGGCAGGGGCCAGAGGTCAGGGATCAGAGAGCGCCATGCGTGCTCTTGCTGACCCCTGACCCCTGCCTTTCAGTACGACTTCCAGAAGAAGTACACCGTCATCCCCGCGCCCACCAACACCACGAACGTGCGAATCCAGACCTGCGGCATCTTCTGCGCGTAGTGGGCGCCCAGGTATCCACCCACAATTCCGCCGACGATCATCACGGTCCCCTGCTTCCAGTACACCGCGCCTGCCACGATAAACGTGACCACCGCGACTCCATTGATCACGGAGCCCATCACACTCTTCAGCGCGTTCATGGCGTGAATATTGGTCATGCCCAGCACGGCCAGCATGGCCAGCATCACAATGCCCATGCCCCCGCCGAAGTAGCCACCATAGATGGCGACGCCCAACTGAAACAAAGTTGTTCCGGCCAGCGCCGCGCCCGATGCCTCATGTGCAATTGCGGATTTCCTGCCTCCAGCCAGTTTCCTGCCGAAGGCAAAAAGCAGGGTCGCGCCCAGAGTCAGCCAGGGCAGCACGCGCATGAAGGTGTGAGCCGGCGTATGCAGCAGCAGAACGGCTCCCGCCAGCCCACCGATCAGGCTGGCCGCCAGCAGCGGAATCAGCACGCGCCGCGGCACGTCCAGCCGTTTGCGATAGGCCCCGCCGCTGGCTGCTGCCCCTGTCCACAACGCGATGGTGTTGGTCGCGTTGGCGGGGATCGGCGGCACGCCAGTAAACAGCAGAGCTGGAAACGCGATGAAGCTGCCCCCTCCGGCCACGGAGTTCAAAGCGCCGCCCAGCGCGCCCGCAAAAAAAAGAAAAATGATGGATGCCAGCGTCAAGCAGCTAGGTGTATCAGAAACCGAGCCGCGCCGCCATGTGTAGCGCGGACCTAAGCCGCCGCCCCAGCCTGCATCGGCCGCTGCAGCCGGCTGCTGATCGCGGTCAACATCACGCCGATCACGCCAGTTTGCAACGCCAGCCCGGCATAAGTCTCCGCCGGAAATATCGCGCCTCTCACATTGGAATCAAAAACCTGCACCGGAGTGAGCAAGGCCAGCATCCACCGCCCAGCCTCTTGTGATGAGACGGCCGCAATCGTCGTCAGCACTGTCGCCGCCGCGTAATACAGGCAGAGGAACAGAAATCCCTTCACCACCGGCTGCCGCAGCCGCGTCAGCACGCACCATTGCAGGAACAGCACATCGCGCGTCACAAACACCAGCACCAGCAGCAACTGGATCGCCGCCGCCTGCAGCGTGCTCATTTCCAGCGGCAGGATGTGATCCCACGCCAGCAATCCCCAGATCACCAGCCCGTAGGCCACCAGCGCGGAGATTCCCAGCCATGGCCAGGGCAGCCCGTCGTCGGCGAAGAGAGCCGATTCGCCCGCCGCCCGTTTGCGCTGCCACACTTTCAGCCGTTCCTGCGGAGTCAGCGTGGCCAGCCCCATCAGGAACAGAATCAGGCCATTCATCGCCACCGCAAACAGCGCCACGCTCTTGGCGTCAGGGAACCAACCGTGCGCCTCAGAGGTGCCCCAGCCTGGTTTCAGCAGTGCATAAATCAGAAAGTTCAAGAACGCTGCGCAGCCCACGGCCTGCCAGCGCGACAACGGACGAATCTCGGGATAGTCCCGCTTCAAATTGCGCACCAGCATCACCGCCAGCCATGCGCTGAATGAGCCACAGAGCAGCACGTTCATCAGCAGCCAGGGAATCTCGTGGCCAAAAAGGACTGCCGGGAAACGGCGCAACGCAGAATCCGGGCTGTGGCCGAGCAGATCCACGAACCCGGCAAGCGGGCTCATTGCCGCCAGTCCCGGCAAACCGGTCTCGTGCATGCCAAAACTTCCGAGCGTGAATCCGTACAGCGCCAGGGCACCGATCAGGCCCACGCCGCGCGTGCGGCTTTCCAGCAACGTCGAAAGCCACATCCCGCCCAGACCGAGAAACACGGAAGTCATGGCCAGGAAAACGAACACTGAAATTACCGCCCCAAACGAAATCCCTCCCGCTAACCCGGCTATCAAAGTGATAGGAGCGGCGCACAGAACTGCAAAATACACCAGAATCGGCTCGCCCAGAAGTTTTCCAATCAGAATCTCAGCCGGCGTGAGCCGCGTCGTCCGCTGAAAATCCCACGTCTTGCGGTCGCGCTCGCCCGACACCGACTGCGCGCACGAAAACAGCGTCCAGAACGTCAGCGCCACGCCCTGCAGTCCGACCAGCCATCGGTAAAACAGCAGCCACGTTCTTTGCGCGAACTCCGCCTGGATGGACTCCGCCCGCCGCTTCCACGCCTCGGTCGCGAACGTTTCCATGCCGCGCTGGGCATTCTCCAGCAAATTCTGCTGATAGCTCCAGCACGCCATTCCCAGCAGCACGCACATCACGGCCACCACCACGGCCACCGTGATGGCCCGCACCGGACGCAATTCCGCCCGCCGGTGACGCACAAATTCAGGATTATTCCAGAAAAGGTTCGCCCAAAAACGCGGCATCACATTACCTCGTGGGTCGAGAGCTTCATGTAGAGTTCTTCGACCGTCTGCTTCACTTCCCCAAACGACGTCACTGGAATGTTCGCGGCGACCAGCGCGGCGAGAACCGGCGCCAGATCTTCCTCCGCTCCGCTGAAGCGGAAAGTCCCCGCTCCCGCCGTGAGGTTCACATCCGAGACGCGCGGATCACCCTGCAGTTTTTCCTGAATCGCCGCCAGCGCGTCTCCCGCCCAGCTCAACCGCACCAACCGCGTGGAGGTCGCCGCCGCCGTGACTTCTTCAATGCTTCCGCTGCGCACCATGCGGCCCTTCTCCATAATGCCGATGGATGTGCAAAAGCCTTCCAGCTCAGTCAGAATGTGCGACGAAATCAAAATGGTGGCGCCTTGATCGCGCAGCGAACGCAGCAGGTTGCGCAACTCCAGCCGCGCCTTGGGATCGAGCCCCGAAGCCGGCTCATCCAGCAGCATCACGGTTGGGCGGTGAATGATCGCGCGCGCAATGCCCAGCCGCTGCTTCATTCCGCGCGACAGCCCGCCAATCATGGCATCGCGCTTCACTTCCAGATTCACCTGAGCGATCACCTCCGTGATCCGTCCCGCAATCTCCCCCTCCGGCATCTTGTAGGCATGCGCGAAGTAGTCGAGATATTCCCAGACCTTCAGATCCTCATAGACCGCGAAGAAGTCCGAGAGATATCCGATATATTGCTGCGCCCGTTCGGGCTCCTGCGCCACGTCCACTCCGGCAATCAACGCCCGCCCCAGCGTCGGCGCCAGCAGTCCGCACGCCATGCGGATGGTCGTCGTTTTGCCCGCGCCGTTCGGTCCAATCAGTCCAAAAATTTCTCCCTGTGGAATGGTCAGGCTCAAGTCGTCCACGGCTAATACGGTGTCGTATTCCTTGCGGAGATTCACCAGTTCAATCATCGGCTCGTACGCTGGGAAGCGCCTCCCGAGCGCCCGCTTCGGCGCGAGCGTCAATCGGACATGCTCGGCCCGCCACTGCGCTCATAACACACTACAACCACTGACACCAGAAGGTACGCAAAAGATGTCCCGCGTGTTCCTCATGAATTGCTGGACTTGCCACGGGCTCACAAAACACGCCCGCGATGTCCGCATCCGAAGAACGGCCGAGTGGAACTTTCTTGCTATCGGAACCTCCTGCGCTGCGTCCAAGAAAATACCAACGCGCATCGCAAAGAAGGGAACTTCAGGCGCGGTGGGTGCGTACTAGAGCAAAGTGAACCGGAAGCCAGGGCAGAGGTGACTCTGGCCGGGTTCCAACAGCGAGATCTTAGCGGGGTCTGGGGATTTCCTCACACTCGGTTTGGCGGCCCAGGTGAGAAAACCCCCATCGTGGCAGGGCAAGCTTGTGACTTGCCTGCGTAACCCCGGCGGCAGCATTGTAGGCGATTCGCGGGGAAACACAACTGTTTTTTCGCGCTGGTCGTGAACCGGGCCGCCCCAACCGCTTCCCGACGTACTCTCGGGAAAGAAAAAGGAGCAGCTATGAAGTTCGCGACAGTTTCGAAGACTCTGGTCATGGGGTTGGCTCTACTGCTGGCCTCGAGCGCGTTTGCAGGCACGAAAGGCGACTTGCAGTTGGCGAGCACAGTCACCGTCAATGGAACCACTCTCAAGCCTGGCGACTACAAGCTCCAGTGGGACGGCAGCGGCCCCAACCTGGAAGTCAGCATCATGCAAGGGAAGAACGTCGTGGCCAAGACCCCGGCCACGATAGTGGAAATGAGCGCCCCATCGGCCAATAATGCCGCCGTGGTTCGCAAGAATGACGACGGCACCAGTTCTCTCACCGGCGCCCGCTTCGAAGGCAAGAAATTTGCCCTCGAACTCGGCGCGTCCGGCGACGCCGCCGGATCCGCCAAGTAGCTTCTGCATTGGACAAAAAACAGGGGAGCACATGGCTGCTCCCCTTTTCCAATCCCGTTGTTTTTCGCTTCCTCCCGGCCTGATCCTCCAGCCTGAAACTTTCCCCCTTTTCAACACTCCAATCTGGTAGCCCAGGTTAACTCGTACTTGGAATGGGGAAACGACTATGACTTTACCTTCCATGCGCCTCGCTCTGATTCTTCTGGGATCGCTCCTAGCTGCTACGGCCTGCAACGCCCGGGCAGGTACTGCCGCCCCGGTTCCGGCGCCGGTACTGGACGCCCCTCGCGCCTCCGCGCCCGCCCGCCAGACAGCGGTCGTCTCCGGCGGATGTTTCTGGGGCATTCAGGCGGTCTTTCAGCACGTGAAAGGCGTGATCAGCGCCACTTCCGGCTACTCGGGAGGCTCGGCCAAGACCGCCGAGTATGAAATCGTCAGCACCGGCGAAACCGGACACGCCGAGTCGGTGCAGATCGTCTACGATCCCTCGCAGATCACCTACGGAGAACTGCTGCGCGTTTTCTTTTCCGTCGCGCACGACCCCACGCAACTCAACCGCCAGGGGCCCGACGAAGGCACACAGTACCGATCTTCAATTTTCTACCGCAACGACGAGCAGAAGCGCATCGCCGAGGCCTACATCGCTCAACTCAACAGCGCCCGCGTCTTCCCGCGCCCGATCGTGACTCAGGTCGTACCGCTGCAAGCCTTTTACCCAGCGGAGGCCTATCACCAGAACTACGCGGCCCTGCATCCCAATCAGCCCTACATCGTGTACAACGACGCTCCCAAGGTCGAGCACTTGCGCCAGGAGTTCCCCGACCTCTACACCGGAAAGTAAAAGGCAGATGCGTCTATATAAATATGTGTCTGAAAGATGACAGAGGTAACAGGATCCAAGCCGCGGAGCGGCGGAAGAGTACAGCCCACGGCGTAAGCCGTGGGTGTCGAGTAGGGAATTCGGTAAGCCCCAGAGGGGCAAGAGAAGTCACGCCATAAGCTTCAAGGAGACAAACGATGTTCGATTCCGATCGCAAAGCAGGGCTTGAAGACGCTACGGATGTACGGCGCCGCGCATTCTTAGTGAGCGCGGCAGCAGGCATCGCCGGCCTGGCCTTGTGGCAGTGGAGAAAGCCCGCGGTGCTGGAAGCTGCGTCCGCTCCCGCCGAGCCGAAAGAAGTCACGGTCGTTCTCTTCTCCGACGCCGGCCAGCGCCTGAAGAAAGTCCGCATCGCCAAGGTGATCAAGACCCGCGACGAATGGCACAAACAACTTCCCGATGGAGTCTTCGATATCACCCGCAATGCCGACACCGAACTTGCCTTCTCCGGCAAGTACTGGAACCTGCACGACAAGGGACTCTACCGCTGCATCTGCTGCGACAACGCCCTGTTCGACTCCGCCACCAAGTTCGAATCCGGCACCGGCTGGCCCAGCTTCTGGGCCCCAATCGCCGCCGAGAATGTCACGGAGATTCGGGACACGACCCTCGGCATGGTCCGCGCTGCCATCGCCTGCACGGAGTGCGACGCCCACCTCGGCCACGTCTTCGACGATGGCCCCGCGCCCACCGGGCTGCGCTATTGCATGAACTCGGCCTCGCTGCGTTTCGTTAAGCAAACCTAAAGCGCGCTGTTGCTCGCAGTAAGAAACACAAAGGGAGAACGGGCAGTTGCCCGTTCTCCCCTCGTGCGTTGCAACAGGAGGAAATCAGGAGATTACTTGCTGTCGCCGTCGTGGTCCGCGTCGCCAGCACTTTTCAGCTTGACGGTGTCTTGTGGCAACGAATTCTTCGATGGCGGTGGAGCCTTCGGAAGCGCCGGTTGGGCTGCCGGATCTGCCTGGCTGGTGTGCGCACTGCTGATTGGATTAATCATCAAAGACTATATCGGCGGTAGGACGGAATTCTTTAACTCCTCCAGAGTCCTGACAGGAACTTCGGCCACGTTACCGACGCCTGTTAACCGCCGTTAATAAGCAACCTCGTCACGCCCCCGTCACCAGGAACTTTTCCTCGGGCTTGGCTTCAACCTTATCGGGGACCACGGCTGCCGTCACATCCTGCACGAATTCCCGCCGCCGCTCCGGACCCTTGCGCTCCACCACGCGCACCCGGCGCGTCGGCATGGTGCTGGGCTCCAGGCTGACAATCCGTCCCTCCCGCACCTGAATCTGCGAGCGGAACCAGTCCGTGCGGTACATTCGGCCCGCCGCGTAAAACGTCATCGCCGCTGCGATCGGTCCGTCGAATTCTGTTCCCGTGCAGGCCAGAATGCGGCGCCCCATTTCCTGCGTCCACGTCAGCCCTCCCACCAGAGGATCGTTCAACCGGCAGCGCTCAAATGGTGTGGCATGCGACAACTTCCGCAACTGCAACAACTGCAGCAGAACGGAAGTCTTGGCCAGATTCGTCACGATCACTCGCGCCTCGGTGGCCGACACGCGCTCCAGTTTAATGTGCAGATCCGGCGACCACTCCCGCTCAAATTCCTCGCGCGCCAACGCCAGGCCCTTGTCGGTGGCCTCCACGTAACGCAGCGTGGCGCGGGCCAGAATCACGCTGAACAACGTGGTTACGATCGTGGCCACGATGGGGATGTAGCTGAGCAACGCAGACAACGGAATACGGTAGGCGTTCATCCATTGCATATGCATAGGCCCGCGGCTCTCCTTCAGGACGTGTCGCGAAGCGATTCTCAACCATCAAGACAGCAGGTTTTCCTGACAGGGATGAGTCTAGACAGGCCCCGACCGCCGCTCCAGATACACACAGTGCGTGTGGTTGAGCGCCACGGGTGCTGGGACTTTGGTAACTACTGGGTGCGGTTGAAAGGCAGTCGAAAGCCCGGTCGAAAGCCCGCTTGAAAGCCAGTACGGCGGCTACTCCAGAACGCTGTCGTCCAGCCTTTTCCGGCCCCAATCGGCCGCGGCCTGCACGAAGGCCAGCACGACCGGATGCGGCTTCTTTTCCGTGGACGACAACTGCGGCTGGAACAGCGTGGCCACAAAAAAGCGGTGGGTCGGCGATTCAACGGCTCGAATTTCGCCTTCCGGGCCGCGCGCTACCACCGGGAATCCCGCTTCCATGGCCGCCCATTCAAAGTCCGGATTGATCTCGAAGTTGCAGAAAAACTCTTCCTTTACGGTCTCCCGGTCTTTGCCATAAAAAGACTGCAAATACGAGCCCGGCCGCAGGCGAATTTCCGGAATCGTACCGGAAAGTTTGGGCGCGTCGCCCTTGCGCCCGGGCACCGCACAGGCCACCGGATAAATCACAATATTCTTCGCTCCCGAATTATTTTCCGCGCTGTCGGCATCCTTGATGCCAAGCACGTTGCGGGTGAATTCGAGGAAGGCGTACTGGAATCCGCCGCACGTGCCCAGAAACGGCCAGTCGCGCCGGCGGGCGAATTCAATCCCCCGGAGCATCCCGTCGAAACTCCTGTAAGGGCTGCCCGGCGAGGCCCACAGGCCGTCAAACGATTCCAGCAGCTTTTCCGCGTCCGGCGCCACCAGCGACGGCGTCGCCACCCACTCCGACTCCACTTTCACCTGCAGTTTCCCTGCGGCGTGTTGCAGCGCATCGTTGGTGGCGTGGTGCGAGCGAAATTCGGCGTTGAAGTCACCCAGGATTCCTATGCGGACCGCGTCGCTCACGGTTTGATTGTACTAGAGGCAAAGCGGCGAACCAGCGAGGGCAGAATTAGAGCCGAGGTGCACCCGAGGCTGCTCAGAGCAGGTGCTCGACGCCCAGAAAGAAATACAGGCTGACCAGCGCCAGCGCCGGGCCGCCCCAGATCATCAGCGTGCACTTCCATGCCAGCGAGCGGGCGACTTCCCGTTGGCTGCGCCACGAGATTAAGAACGTCTTATTGTTCACGCCCTTTCCCAGCACGGTTGGAGGACGCACTTCAAAACCGTTCGTGGCTTCCGCGCCGGAACCCTGGCCGTTACCTGCGCCAGCGACAGACGCGTCTGCGATCACCGTGCCCAGCCCGGCCGCGCTCCATGCCGCGGGGTTCGAAATGCCCGCCTTCATCAAGGCCGCGGCAATTTTTTGTTGCTGTGTCATGTCCGTCGTCTTGGCGGGGCCTGCCTCCGGAGACAGGCGGATTACCTGCGGCGGCGTCCCCACCTTGGCGGCGAACCGCTGGCTAAACGAGGTCGCATCGAAATCGTTTTCTGCGGAGCCTGCAGCGAGCGCTAACGCATTCACCGATAACGCACTCGTGGACAACGTACTCAGCGCCCGCAAGAGTCCGCCGGATCGAACCGGGTCAACCGGTTCTTCGTCCACCACCGCTTGCGCCGTGACTTCCACTCCCGGATTTTCCGACAGCGTTCCCAGGATAAACAGCGAGTTCTTGGGCTTGATGCAGTACTCTTCCACCTTGATACGGTTCATGGTAGCCACGCCGTGGCGCGACAGAAAGCTGTTTACGTTGCCGGGCGCTTCGTCCCGCGTGGAAAAGAAGGATCCATTGAACTGTTCCTGAAAGTCGCGGTGCAAGTCGAGATCGGCCCCGCGCGGGTCCACCAGCAGCCGGCCCGTATTGTCGTCCACAAAGAAGGGCACGTGCATGCACTCGCCCGCAACCCTGACCCATTGTTTGTTCTTGCCCTGCTGCTTGTACTCCGAGACCAGCGTGCGGTAGTAGTAGCAGGGGCGCCCGGTGATGGGCGCGATCACGTTATAGGGACCGACAGCAAGCCCGCTGACTTCCACCGTGCCCATCGAAGCGCTGCGAATCTTCGAGAAAGGTGTGTCCAGAATCAGTCGCCGCCGCTGCAACAGCCGGAATCCGCGAAAGAACAGCCAAATCCCGCCGGCGAAGCCGATCGCGCACCAGATCAGCAGCCCGGCAGGGCTCGCCGTGCTCAATAGCAGAATAGGAAAGATCATGACTTGTGTCCGCGGGACCGGCGCCACACACGCATCCCGTGGTCAGGCTAGCGAATGGCAGAACGCCGTGGCAGTAGAAAACGTCGCGGCCGCTTACGTTGGTAATGCGCCCCGCGCACGCAGCGTTGGCGCATCCGAACCTGGATCGTCGATTCAAATCTTCCCCATTCGAAACTTTTGTCGAATTCTTTACGCCTTCCTTACGACTGCGCAGATAACTTGCAAACTCGAAGCCAGCTGCGGCGCTGTTTATTGCGGATGCTGCAAATGACTTCAGAGGAGGCAGGTGTAGTGACTCGACCCTGGATTACGCCCGCAGTGCTCGCGGTTCTCTTGTTGTGGAACGCTTCCGTCAGTGCCCAGTCCACGTTCGGTTCGATCGTCGGTGTAGTCAAAGATCCTAACGGCCTGGTAATCCCGGGAACCAAGATCACGCTCACCAGTCTTGACAATCAATCCGCGCGCGACGCGATTTCCGATGCGGATGGCTCCTTCCAGTTCATGAACGTCAAGCCCGGCCGCTACGAAATCACGGCATTGGCCGAGGGTTTCGCCGTTTTCAAGCTGCAGTCTCTGGAGCTCGAGATCCGGCAAACCTTGCGGGCTGACCTGTCGCTGAAGGTGAAGGCTGCGTCCGAGACGGTGGAAGTGGGCGACTCCGCGCCCATGATCAACACCGAGAGTGCCACGCTGGCCGACACCAAAGACTTTTTGCAGGTCTCGCAGCTGCCGGTCAACTATCGCGGGGCCACCACCAGTTCGATGGCCGTACTCGACACGGTGCCGGGCACGCAACAGGATGCCAACGGCAACGTCTCGGTGGGCGGCGGATTGCCCTCGCAGGTCCAGTATTCCGTGGACGGCGCTTCGACGGTCAACATCCGCCAGAATGGCGCGCTGGCCAATATGAATCCTTCGTCGGAACTGATCAGCGAGTTCAGGGTGTCGCAGTTCAACAACAACGCGGAATTCGCCCAACTGGGCGACATTACCATCTCCACGAAGAGCGGCACGGACCGCTTTCATGGCAGTTTGTTTGAGTACATGCAGAACAGCCTGCTCGATGCGACCCCATTCAATCTTCCGCTGAAGCCCCACAAGGCTTTCAACACCTTTGGCGGAAGCCTGGGCGGACCGGTGAAGATTCCCTGGCTGCAGATGGAAGCGCCGCACACCTATTTTTTTGCCGCTTATGAAGGAAACCGACGCCGTCTGACTACGCCGTTATTCCTGAGCGTCCCAACCGCGGCGATGCGCGGCGGCAATCTCAACGACCCGAATTTCATTGGCGCAAACAGTCTGGTAGTCAATCCGCTCACGGGCCAGCAACTCCCCAACAACACGGTGGGATGCAACCCCAATTGCATCAACCCCGTGGCCACGGCGCTGCTCGGCGTGATTCCGCTACCCACTTCTCCCAGCGCCAGTGTGAATTACCTGCAACAGAGTCCCACCCCCAGCAACACCGATGGATTCGACATTCGCCTCGACCACACCCTCAGCGGGAAACAGTCGCTGTATCTGCGCTGGAGTTCGAAGAGCATCTCAAGCAGCGTGGCGAATGCCCTGCTGCCCAGCGACTCCGACCAGGAGTCGGACCGCAACCTGATCTTCTCTCACAACTATGCCATCACCAACTCGGTCGTGAATGAAGCGAGATTTGGCCTGTCGCTGTTCCGGATTGGAGTAAATTTTCCCATCGAAGGAGCCACCGCGATTCAGCAGTTGGGTCTGGTTGGCCTGGACATCAGCGATCACCCGACGGCGGACGCGTTTCCAACTTTCAACTTCAGCGATACCGGCCTCACTCCGATTGGCCGCGACAAGGCGGGAGTGACGAAGTCGCAGACCGTCCAGTTCACCGACAACCTGGGCTGGGCGCGGGGCAAGCACAGCATGAAGTTCGGGGTGGACGTGCGCCACGTTGCCAATGCCGACATCGAGAGCTTTGGGGGTTCTGACGATTTCGGGGCCTTTACATTCTCCGGAGGAGCGCTCACGGGACTGCCGGCTTGTTCGCCGAGTCTTGCTTCACCCACCTTGTGTGAATCCTCCTATGCCGACCTGTTGCTGGGACTTCCGGCGAAGACTTATGTGGCGCAATCCGGCCCTGATGTTCTCGCCCACGCCATCCAGACCGGCGTGTACGCGCAGGACGAATGGCGCGTGAACCGCCGCCTCACGCTGACTCTCGGCCTGCGCTGGCAAGCCTTGCCGCCATTCGTGAGCCCGCTCAACAACCTCACCGCCTTCGACAAACGCAATGGTGGAGTGATCGTTCCCGATCACAACATTCCGGTGCAGGGGTTTCTGGAATCGATCAACGCCTGCGCCGGACCCTACAACCCGTACGGCGTTGCCAATCCAGCGCTTCCGTGCGGGCCGGTGGAGTCCGCCAGTGCGCAGGGCCTGGGGCCGGGTGTGCGCGAGCTCTACAAGAAGAATTTTCAGCCCCGCTTCGGATTTGCCTACCGTCCCTTCGGGGATGACAAGACCGTGATTCGCGGCGGCTTCGGCATTTTTACCATGACGAATCTGGGTCAACTCTCGTTCAATACCACCAACATCAGCGTTGGCGTGGTGCGCACCACCGCGAACGCGGTGCAGAACGGGCAACCCGCTTATCAGTTCCCCAACGTCACTACTCCGGTGAGCCCGGCGGCTATCGCCGGTACCGGCGATTTCTACCAGAACACGCCCGTCAGCTATCGCGATCCGCAGTCGGCGCAATGGAATTTCACGGTGGAACGGGAACTGGTGCGCGACACCACGTTGCGCGTCAGCTATGTGGGTACGAACTCGTATCGCATGAGCCAGACCGTGGATCTGAATCAGGTCCAGCCCAGCTCCATCTCGCCCAATCCCAATCCCCGGCCGTATTTGAACTGGGGACGCATTTTGTCTTCTGAGAATGAGGCCTCGGTGAACTACGAAGGACTGCAGTCCGAACTGAACCATCGCAGCCGGGGCGGCCTGACCCTGCAGGCCAGTCACGTGTGGGCCAAGAGTCTGGGCAATGTCGGCGGCGACGCCCCAACCGCCTTCTCTCCGGAAGTGATCTACGGAACTCCCGTAGCCAACCGCTTCGATCTGGCCGCCAATCGGGGCAATATCGCGGCCGTGCGCCGGCAGCGCGTGCTGGTTTCCTCCATCTACGAACTGCCGTTTGGCAACGGCCGCAGCTTCCTGGGACACATGTCTTCGGTCCCGCAGTCCTTGTTCGGCGGATGGTCGGTCAGCACCATTGCCCTGTGGCAGACGGGTCCGTATCTGACTCCGATCACCAGCTCCAGCTACGATCCAGGGAATCTGAATCTCGTCTATCGCGGGGCCTTCCAGCGCCCGGACTGCATCGGGGACGGCAATCTGTCGAACCCGACTGTGTCCCAATACTTTAATGCCGCTGCGTTCGTCGTCCAACCTGCCGGGCCGGTCGGGAACTGCCGGGTCGGCAGTCTACTGGGACCGGGGACGGTGGCGATTGCCGGAGGACTATCGAAGACCTTTGCCTTGGGAGAACGGTGGCGCGTGAAGTTCGAGAGCACCTTTACCAACCTGATCAATCACTCGAACTATGCGCCGCCGTCAACCGACGTCACCTCTTCCACATTTGGACAGATTACCAGCGTGCAGACCTCGGAAAATGCGGGCAATCGTACGGGGCAGGTGGCGCTGAGAATCGAGTTCTAGTGCACGCGCGCGGACAGGTGAGGCGGAAACACGGACGGCTCTTCTACCCCCCGGCTTTGAGTTCCGTCAGCACCTGCTTGGCGATTTCCTTCAGGGTTTCGAACACGCCGGCGCCCTGGAAGGCGACGGCTTCCACCACGGGTTCGTTCTTCTTGCGCAGTTCGGTAGTCAGCAGGTCCACGGGCAGAATGTTGGGCAGGTCGCGCTTGTTGAGCTGCAGCACGTAGGGGATTTTGTTGAAGTCGTAGCCGTGTTCTTTCAGGTTCGCCATGAGATTGTCGAGGGCTTCGACGTTGGCGTCCTGGCGCTGCTCCTGCGAGTCGGCAACGAACACAATGCCGTCCACGCCGCGCAGAATCAGCTTGCGGCTGGCGTCGTAGAAAACCTGTCCGGGCACGGTGTAGAGATGGATGCGGGTCTTGAAGCCCCGCACCGAGCCCAAATCGAGCGGCAAGAAATCAAAGAACAAAGTTCGCTCGGTTTCCGTGGCCAGCGAGATCATCTTGCCCTTCTGCTGGTCCGCGGTTTTCTGGTAAATCATTTGCAGGTTCGTGGTCTTGCCGCCCAGTCCGGCGCCGTAGTACACGATCTTGCAGTTGATCTCGCGGGCTGCGAAGTTGATGAAACTCAAGGCTTTCCTCGAAATGCGGGTACACCCTCAGGGGTGCTCCCGCGCACACAAATGTCTTTATGTGGGCTCGCGGCTTTTATATCATACGGGGCCTGCCCCAGGCAGGTTACTCAGGTGACCCCCTAGGCTCGGGGGCAGGGTCGCGCTCCATCCCTGTTGCATCGTGCGACAAGGCTACTGCGCCGACGGGATCGCATAGTACCCATCCTTGGCGTAGATCTTCAGCCCCTTCTTGTCCACCAGAACCTCGATGCTGCGATAGGCCTTGCTGGCCCCGGTCTTGGGCGTGTATCCCAGCGTGTACTGGTTGCGCGCCTCGGAGGTGACTTGCGCGTACGCCTCTTCGATCGAATTGCGGGAGAGCTCGAACGACACCTGCCCGCCTCCGGTCGCGGAGCAGTACTTCGGCAGGATGTCGCTGTGGCCCTGTCCCGGCAGATGAAGCTTTTCGACTTGGCGGAACAGAGGCAAAGCCCCGCTGTCCACCACCACTGCCTTCACCTGGATGCCCTGGGTCTCCAGCAGTTTCAGCACGTCGCTGTAGCTGGCCTTGCTGCCCAGGTCCCGCCCGTCGCTGATCACGAAGATCACTTTGCGGCGGGTGCGGGGGCGTTTGCTCAAATCCAGCGCCGCGCGCAGGATCGCGTCGTTCAACACGTGCGCTTCCCGGGGCGGAGTGCTGACCGGAGCGATCGTGGGCCCGCCCACTGGAGCTCCGTTGACGATTGGAGAACCGCCAGACAGAGGTCCGCCCAGCACCGGCGGGCCATTGGCGTGGCCGCGCACCAGCTTGATCTGGTTCAGCTCGGCCGTCAGCTTCTCGCTTCTTCCCGTAAAGTCGGTGACCTGGCTCACCGTGCTGCTGTAGGTGTAAAGCGCAACTTCGTCATAAGGGCTGAAGGCGCCCACCAGGGCCGAATAGGTCTGGTTGACCTTTTGCACCGCCACGTCGGCCATCCCGATGTCGAGCAATACGGCCACCGATAACTGGAACGGGTCGCTGGTAAAGAAGGACAGCGTCTGCTTCTTTCCGTTTTCCAGTACGGTGAAATCCTTGGGCCCAAGGCCGTCCACGGGGCGCCCGTCCGTGAATTTCACGGTCACGGGTACCTGCACAAAATGGACCTTCACCACCAGCTTGTAGAGTTCGTCTTTGCTGTCCACCTGGTTTTTCGGGCCGCTTCCCGGCGGGATCGTCTCGATCGGCGGCATGGGAGGCGGAGGCTGTTTTGCCTCTTCCTGCGGTTGCGCGGCATCGCGGCTCCCAGCCTGCGCGGGCGCCGTGTCCTTGCCCTCCGCGTCAGCCGCAGCGTCCGGAACTGGAAACGCCGGTTTCGGCGGCGGTGGAGGTTGCACGGCGGATGGCGCGTCGGGAATATCCTGCGGCGGTTTGGGTTTCTCCGCGGGTTGAGACGGGTTTTGGCCGGCGCCGGACTGCGTTTGCTGTCCGCGCGCAGCCACCAGACCAAACGTCGCTACCGCAAAAACCAGAATCCCGACACGCAGCCACCCGCCCAGCCCGACCGCCCGTTGCGTTCTCGTCTGTTCCACAACACTGCTTGAGTTGCCACTCCGCTCCGACGGCTTCATGCCTGCCTCGCCCGCGAAAAAATTACGCTTCGCAGCCCATGGGATGCAAATCCCTCCCACTTGGTGCATCTAAGCTACAGGATTAGACTAACAAAGAATCGCGAGAGAATCCCCTATGCCCAGATTTCCCGTTCCCGTGTCTGGAATCCTGCCCGCACTGACCCTGGCTGCCCTGTTTTCCGTGGCCCAGCTTGGCCTTGCCCAGCAATCCACCGCCCAACCGCCCACGGCGCAGCAGCCCGCACCGGACCAGAAGGCCGGAGACGCCCAGCAACCGGCTGAGACCATCAAAACCAGCGTCAACGTGGTCCAGTTGTTCTTCAACGTCAAGGACAAGCACGGGGCGCTGATCCCCGGCCTTACCAAAGATGACTTCGAAGTGTACGAAGACGGCAAACTGCAGACGGTCAAGTACTTCACCGCCGAGACCAACCTGCCGCTTACGCTCGGCATCATGATTGACGCCAGCGGCAGCCAACTCCGCGTCCTGGATATGGAGAAACAGGCCGGAGGAGCGTTTGTGAAGCAGGTTCTGACCGACAAGGACGAAGCCTACGTCATCAGCTTCGACATCACCGTGGATTTGCTGCAGGATTTTACCCGCGATGTCCGCCGTCTGCAGAACGCCCTGAACAAAGTCAAGATCAGCTCGGACTTCACCAGCGGAATCCCGGGCCTCGGCGGCGGACCCGTTCCTCAGCACAACTCGCCCGGGACGCTGCTGTTTGACGCCGTCTACCTCTCCGCCCACGACATGCTGGCGAAAGAAATTGGGCGCAAAGCCATGATCCTGCTGACCGACGGCCAGGACGAAGGCAGCAGGCTCAAGCTCAAGGACGCCGTCGAAGCTGCGCAGAAGGCCGACGCCATCGTGTACGTGCTGCTCTGCGCCGACCGCGGCTCGTACTTCAGTTCGGGCATGGCCTACTATGGCGAGGCCGACATGAAGAAACTCACCGAGCAGACCGGAGGCCGCGTCATCAACGTGGGCAACAAGTTCGACAAGCTCAAAGAGGCCTTCGATCAGATCGCCGCCGAACTGCGCAGCCAGTACAACGTCGGCTACACTCCCCTGAATACGTCGCTCGATGGCAGCTTCCGTAAGCTCGAGATCAAGAACAAGCAGAGCTACAAGATCCAGGCCCGTGCCGGCTATTACGCCGGCCACCAGGACTAATCGGAGGGACGCGGACGCTGCAAAATTCTGCACCTTGACAGCGCGCTGCGGACTGGCGACACTCTACCGAGCCTCTCCCGCTTCTCTCCTGGAGGTCCGCCTTGCCCAAGAAGTGTTTGAGCACTATTTGCGCCCTTGTGCTTGCCCTGCTGTTCTTCCCGGCGGTTACGGCGCAAGCGCAGGAAATCCACCGCGGCCTCTACCGGGGCATGCCGGTGACCTACGTCATCAAGAACGGCAAAGCCATCTTCCAGGGAGATATCATTCTCGAAAAAGTCGAACCCATGGACCCGCAGCGCCTGGTGCCTTCTTACGGAATCGCCTATTCGCAGTATCTCTGGCCGAAGGTCGGCAGCCAGTACCAAATTCCCTACGTGATCGCCGCCGGATCGGGAGACCTCACGAACCTCAACGCGGCCATCGCCCAGTTCAACAACACCTTCTCCAACATCCAGTTCGTCGCCCTTACCACCCAGACCGACTATGTGAACTTCTATTTCAATCCCGGCAATTTCAGCGGAGAATGTGAAGCGATCGTGGGTCGCGCCGGAGGTGAGCAGCAAGTCGGCGGCTCCGCGACCTGCACGCTCGCCACCATCCTTCACGAAATGGGTCACACTGTCGGCCTCTGGCACGAACAGTCGCGCCCCGACCGCAATACCTACGTCTCGGTCAATTACGGCAACCTGATCAAGGGATCCATCGGGAACTTCAACCAGATCTACGATAACGCTCAGACCTTCGGCACGTTCTTCGACTACGCCTCGATCATGGAGTATCCGGCGTTCGCCTTCTCCCGAAATGGGGGACCAGCCATCGAATCCATTCCCGCCGGTATCCCGCTTTCCAACCAGACCGGCTACAGCGCGGCCGACATTGACGGCATTGAACGCCTCTACGGCAACGCGCCCACCTCGGTCACCGTTACCAGCAACCCTCCGGGATTGCAGGTCATCGTGGACGGCGGGACCGTGACCACGCCGCAAGTCTTCAGTTGGGCGCTGAATTCGATCCACACGCTCGACATTCCCTCCGGAGTGCAGAGCCTGGCCGGCGTCATCGAAAACAGCACCACGCCAACGACTTTCTATTACACCTACGGACGCTGGAACAACGCAACGGCTACCCCGAACACCATCACGGTGCTGCCCGGCAACGGGGAAGCAGCCACGCCCGCGACTTCTCCGGCGGTGACCACGTACACCGCGAACTTCATCCAGCTTGTTCCCTACGCAGCGGCGATTTACCCCACCGGCACGGGAACGGTGACGCCGTCGCCCGCGGCGCAGAGTTATTCCGGATCTGCGCTCGTCTTCTACACCGCGCGCCAGCAAGTTACGCTGACTGCGGCTCCGAACGCGGGGCAGAATTTCTACGAATTCAACAACGCGCCCTACTGGCTGCCGGGAGGTCTGGGTGCAAATCCCAAGACCTTCTACGCGCCCGATACCGGACTCACTGTCAACACCACGGTCGAGTTCTCGCCCGATCCGGTCTACACCGTGAATGTGAGCCCGAATCCCTTCAGCTCGAACCTGTACATTTACGGGGACAGCAATTTTTCTTACGCGCCCAAGAATTTTTCTTCGTTCTACGATTCGACCTGGACTTCCGGCAGCATGCACACACTGAGTGTGGATGCGATCGAGCAGCCCTACAGTTCGAACAGCCGCTATAACTTCTCCAGTTGGAGCGACGGCACCCTCACGACCGCGGACAGCGTGACCCTGCCCGCGACCAGCATGGCCTACACGGCGAATCTGACGCCCGAGTTCTACGTCACCGACTATGTCAACGAGTCCTGCGGCGGTTCGATCAACGTCACTCCGCCCTCGCCCACGGGAGACGGATTTTATCCGTCCGGAGACGGACTGACTTTCACTGAAACTCCCAACACGGGCTGGCTCTTCACCGGCTGGCAGTACGATCTGACGGGAACTTCCTCATCCGAGCCGTTAACGGTGACGGACGAGGTCCTTGTGGTTGCCGACTACAACACCACAGCCACACCGCTCACGCTGACCAGCCTGAGCCCGGCGGCCGCGGTTGCCGGAGGCCCCAGCTTCACGCTCACGCTGAACGGAACTGGATTTAACCCGCAGACGCTGGTGTCGGTGGCCGGAACTTTTCCAGTGGTCAAGTTCATCAGTTCGACGCAACTCAGCGTGACCGTGACCGCCGCGCAGATCGCGACGCCCGGAGCCTTCCAGGTCTACGTCGAAGACTTCCCCAGCGGAGCGAGCTGTGCCGCGTTCGGAGCGTTGCCGCTCACGGTGGCCAACGCTCCCATCGTTACGCCTACGCCGCTCAGTTTGGCGTTCAACCCGCAGCTCGTCGGCACTACCAGCGCGGCCAAGGGCATTACCTTGAAGAATACGAGTGCGTCTCCAGTTACCCTGAACTCGATTGCGGCGACCGGGAACTATACGCTCGCCAGCAATACTTGCGGATCGAGCCTGGCCTCCGGCAAGACTTGCAAGTTGACCGTAACCTTCACGCCTTCGGTCGGCGGCGCCCTCAACGGTTCGCTCGCGATCAGCGACACCGCGCCCGATTCTCCGCAGACCGTGGCCCTCACCGGCACCGGCGCATTGCCGCTTTCCATTGCTCCGACGGCGCTGGCCTTCGGCACGGAGGGGGTCGGTACGACCTCTGCGGCCAAGACGGTCTCCCTCACCAATAATCAGTCCACGACGCTGAACTACTCGCTTGCCGCCAGCGGCAACTATGCCATCAATTCGGGGGGAACCACCTGCTCCGGCTCGCTGGCGTCGAAGGCGAAGTGCAACATTGCCGTGACGTTCTCGCCAACCGCGGCCGGCGCGGTCAACGGATCGGTCGCCATCACCGACGGCACGACGTTCAGTCCGCAGCTCGTTCCGCTGTCGGGAACAGGCTCCGGAGGAGGCACCCCGCCGCTCACGTTCACGCCCACCACGCTCACCTTCGCCGCCCAGGACGTAGGCACGACCAGTACCGGCAAAACAGTGACGGTAAAGAACACCAGCGCCAGCGCCGTCATGCTCAGCTCGATTGCCGCCAGCGGCGAATTTTCCGCGGTGGGCAACGGTGCGACTCCCTGCGCTGCCAGTCTCAACCTCAACGCTGGCGCCAGTTGCACCATGAGCGTTACTTTCTCACCCGCATCCGGAACCAGCGGCGCGGTCAACGGCGCGGTGGTGATCAGCGACAATGCGGCCGTTGGGCAGCAGGTCCTCGATGTGAAAGGCACGGCCGCCCTGCCGCTTTCCTTCACCCCGGCGGCGTTGACTTTCGCTGCGCAAACCGTGGCTACCACCAGCGCCGCTCAGACGGTGACGGTGGCCAACAACCTGACCACGTCGGTAACCCTGGCCATCGCGGGCAGCGGCGACTTCGCGGCTGCCTCGGGCGGAACGACTCCCTGCGGCGCAAGTCTGGCGGCTCACGCCAAGTGCACCTTCACGGTGACCTTTACGCCCAGCGCGATAGGAACGCGCGCCAGTGCGGTGACCGTCACGGACTCGGCCAGCCCAAGCGTGCAGATCCTGGGTGCGACCGGGACCGGCCAGTAGGTTATGTGGAGCGGGCACCACTTCGGCTGCGCTCAGGGCAGGTGATGCCCGCCGCTGTGATTTTGCTTTTGTTTCCGCTTTTGACTCTGATTTTGGATGTTCCAAATCAGAAAGTTGAATCCACGCGCAGTGTCCGCTTCCCGCACTCCTCCTGCTACACTCGTGGGCTGGAGGTCTCCATGCCCCGTTTCTCCCGGCGTTCGTTTCTGCATCTGACAGTGGCTGCTTCGGCCGCGGCTGTGTTGCGCGGCATGGGCGAGGCCCAGATGGCGGCGGTATCGCGGCCCACGTCTCTCGGCGCCAATGCGGTGTTTATTGACTCCAACGAGAATCCTCTCGGCCCCAGCCAGGCCGCGCGCGAGGCGGTTGCCGCCATCATCCCGCGAGGGGGACGCTACTCCTTCAATCTCGCCAACGACCTCACCACTACCTTCGCGCAGGCCGAGGGCCTGAATCCCGAATGGGTCATGGCTACCGTAGGTTCAACTCCTCCGCTGGGTCTAACCGTTCTGGCTTTTACTTCTCCCAAGCGGAGCTACGTAACGGCCGATCCCGGCTACGAGTACGGCATGAATACGGCGGAGAGCATGGGCGTGCGCGTGGTCAAAGTTCCGCTGACGTCAACCTACGCCCACGATGTGAAAGCCATGCTGGCCGCCGCCCCGGACGCGGGACTTTTCTACATCTGCACTCCGAACAACCCCACGGGCACGCTGACTCCGCACTCAGATATCGAGTTTCTCGTCGCCAACAAACCGAAAGACTCGATCATTCTGGTGGACGAGGCCTATATCCACTTCAGCGAGGCGACGTCGGCGCTCGATCTGGTCAAGGCCGGCAAGGATGTGATCCTGCTGCGCACCTTCTCGAAAATCTATGGCATGGCCGGCTTGCGCTGCGGATTCATAATTGCCCGCCCCGATCTCATGGAAAAAGTGATGATGCACGGCGGATGGAACCCGATGCCCATCACCGCCGTCGTCGCCGCCACCGCCAGCCTGAAGGACCCGCAACTGATTCCCGAACGCCGCCGCATCAACGCCGGCATTCGCCAACAGACCTTCCAGTGGCTGGAGCGCAACGGTTACTCCTACATTCCTTCCCAATCGAATTGCTTCATGCTGGACGTCAAGCGTCCGGGAAAAGAAGTACGCGAGGCCATGGCGAAGGAGGACGTTTCGGTCGGCCGCATCTGGCCGGTCTGGCCGAACCACGTCCGCATCACTGTAGGTACAGCCGAAGAGATGGAGCGATTCCAGGCGGCGTTGCAGAAAGTGATGAAGGCAAGCTAGGAAATCGAACCGCTGGTCACTTCAGGGAATGCCCCGCGCGGCGGTCCTCGCCCTCGCAGGCGGGCGCGATCGGGTCGAGCCGAGTTTGAGGACGGGTGCCGTTTCGAGTCCCTCTACCGGCGAGTTAAATCGGTTTAACTCACGGAATTAAGTGCCCTGTTTTCAATAGTTTAGAAGGAATTTCTTGCACAGGGTGTGCTCCCCGTAAGCTTGTGGAAAATCAGCAAGATGGCGGCGATTGCACCGTTCTCGATGCACGCGGCTGCGTGAGCCGGCCGACAAGCCGGGCATCATTCCGGTGCTTCGGTCCACTGCGCCGTCCGCCGTTCGCGGCTGCTCTTGTGCGCCAGCAGGAGAGCCCGCATGGTGCGCAGTGCCTGCTCGGGAGTCACGTCGAGCGGAGACCCTTTCTCGATCGCATCCCTGACGTTTGCATAGAACCCACGATAGTCCCCGCGCTCGGTTGGCACTTTGCGCGGCGCTTCGCCGACGCGGCTCAGGGTGCCCCACCGGTCTTCCGGCTCCAGGCCCCAGTCCGCGCCCCAGTCAAGGCCGTCAGGACAATTCGGGCCGCGCAGAATTTCCTCCTGCGGATCCATGCCGTATTTCACAAACGATCCTTCGGTGCCGTGAATCAGCAGGTGCGGACCGGGGGCATAGGCGACGATGCGTGCGCGCAGAGTTGCCCGCAGAGTTGCCCGCAGACCAGCCCTCGACCGGGGATAGTCCAGGCACACGTCAAAGGCGTCGTCCACCTGGGAAGTGGGGCGCTGGTGGAGCGCGGCGGCCGTGATCCCTTCCGGCTCGCCAAACAGGACCAGCGCCTGATCAATCAGGTGCGGGCCCAGGTCCCAGAGCACGCCGGCCGCGGGAGCATCCGGGCGCTCGCGCCACGCGTCCGGCTTGGGCTGCAGGCGGAACCGGTCAAAGCGCGCCTCGTATTCGGCGATGGCGCCCAGCGCGCCGGAGGACACCAGTTGCTTCACCGTCAGGAAAACGCCGTCCCAGCGCCGGTCCTGGTAGACCGTAAGCAGTCGGCCGCGCCCGGCAGCGAGGCCGACCAGTTGCTCCGCTTCGGCCATGGTCGGGGTGAAGGGCTTGTCCACAACTACGTCGCGGCCAGCTTCGAGGCAGGCCTTGGTGTAGGAGAAGTGCGAATCGTTGGGCGTGGCTACCACGCACAGGCCAATCGTTTTGTCGGACAGCAGTTCGTCGAGCGTCCGCGCCACGCGGACTTCGGGATACTTCTCTTTCGTCAGAGAAGTGTGGCGTTCGAGGACGCAGGCCAATTCCATCCCTGAAACGCCGCGGATCACGGGCGCGTGAAACGCCTGTCCCGCCAGGCCGAATCCGATTAATCCCACGCGAACCATTTCTGCTTCTCCTGATCCGGGATCGTCTTAACGGTCTTTTCTCAACGATCCTTCAGCCGGCGCACGAACTTCAATCCCGACCAGACTTCGGTCACGGCGCACACTTTCACATCCACGAGCCCGGCTGCCAGGCCGATTTCGCGCACGATGTTCTCGTCGAGATCGGTGGCCACGCCTGAACTTTTCTTGGGCCAGCTGACCCAGAGCATCCCGGCCGGTGCCAACTGCCTGGAGACTCGGCGGAATTCTTTGGTCAACTCGGCCTTCGATTTCGTGAAAACCATGGCGAAGTCGAGCGGTGTTTTGCCGTCGCTAACCCGCGTGCAACCGGTCACGGCATCCTTCAACTCCGACAGGACATCCAGCGGCGCGGCCACGAAACACACACGGAAGCCATCCTTGATCCCTAGCTTCTTTGGAAGTGGTGCACCCGAATATCCGGGCATGAGGGCGACCGTTTTCACTTTTGGGGCGGCTGCATCCAAGGCGTCAATTCCGTGTTGTGCATGATCGTCACCAGCCACTCCCCGCCTGACTTCGTGAACACGCAGTTGGCCAGACCGGTGCGGTAAGGCACGGTTTGCCCGTGTTATCGGTGGCGCCGGTCATCTCCCAGCGGAGGTCGACGGCGGCAAGGTCCGGCCGGAGGAAGCGAATCCTGGTAACCTCCCCGGTTTGATGGCTGTGTTTGAAAAACCGTTCAAAGGCTTCGGCGTGAAACTTCTCAATGTCTGCCCGTCCTGAGGCGCTTTGTCCACGGACGTTGGTGAAGTCGGCATCTTCGGAGAACATGGAAGCAAACTGATGCACATTGTGGGCATTCCATCCCGCCATCCATCGATCGGCAACGACAGCCTTAATCGCGGCTTCATCAGCGGTATGACCGGTGTTCTCCGGCTGCTGCGCGCCGGCCGCGATGGTGAAAGCTGCCGGGACCAGAAGAGCTAAAGAGAGTGTGAACGTGAGGGGATGGGACACAATTCCTCCTGAGTGTTGCCGCAGATTGTACGCTGTGTCGAGAGAAAGTACAGCCCGGTCTCGCCCTGCCGGATAGTGGGCCAGGGGCTATCCGGGGCCGGGAGCGGAGGTGAGCTACTGCGCCGGCGCGTAGTATCCGCGCCGCGACCGGACACGCAGATCTTTCCCTTTGTTGGCCACGATTTCGATGGTGCGATAGTGTCCGTCGGTCTTGAAGTCGGCCGGCTTGTAGGAAATGGCGTACTGACTGCGCAGCTCTTCCTGAATCTCGGCAAAGGCGTTGGCCACGTCGCGGATCTGGAAGGGGAAGAAGGCACGGCCGCCGGTGGCGTCGGCGATGCGCTCCATCACCTTGTCGCCCGCGCCCTTGGTTCCGCTGACGTTGGTGCTGATGGCGTAGATAACGGCCTCGGCGCGCTGCGCCATCTCGATGGCCTCTTCGCGGGAAACGTGACTCAAGTTGTCTTCGCCGTCGCTGAGCAGAATGATGGCGCGCCGCACCGTTGTGCTTTTTGGCGCTTTCAAGAGTTTGTCGCGGCAGGTGAAATAGACGGCATCGTAGAGCGCCGTGCCGCCGCCGGGACGCAGTTCATGCACCCCGTGGGCCAGGGCCTCTGTGTTGTCGGTGAAATCCTGGGTGACTTCGGGCGTTGCGTCAAAACCCACCACGAAGGCGCGATCGTAGCGCGGCCGCACCGTCTGGTTCAGAAACTCGATGGCCGATTCCTGCTCGAACTTGAAGCGGTCGCGCACCGAGTTGCTGGCGTCAATGAGCAGAGCGACCTGCAGCGGCAGGTTGGTTTCGGCGTGGAAGCTGCGGACTTCCTCCGGGGGCTTGTTGTCGTCCACGACGCGGAAATCGTTCTGCTTGAGGTCGGTGATGCGCTTGCCGTGCTTGTCGGTCACGGTGAACACCACGTTGACTTCGTTGCTCTTCAGCACGATCGTGGTGAGCGGTTCGTCGGCCGGGGCGTTTGGATCGGCGGGTTTCTGCGCCTGGTCGGCCGCCGCTGGCGCGGGTTGAGAAGCGGCGGGCGCCGGCGACTGCGCTGCGGCGCCGAACGCGAAAAGCGCCAGCAGAACCAGCGCGCCTGCCCTGAGCAACATTCTTGTCCCCAAAGTTTCCACCTGACTTGACATTATATCCGGCAACGGAGCGCAGGCTCCAACTCACCCCGTAGAGACGTTGCTGGCAACGTCTCCCTCGACCGCAGCCAGAAATGCCTGCAACTCGGGCGGCAGCGGACTCTTGAGCGCGATCGGTTTCCCGGTTCGCGGATGCGCCAGCTCCAGTTCAGCGGCATGCAGAAAATTCCGCGGCAGTGAGATGGCCGGAACGCTCTCGCACTTTCCGCGTGGTGTCCCATCCTTCGGGCTTTTTGCGGAGGGTGGGCTATAGCGCAACTCGGTGGGCGCCCCATAGAGCTTGTCGCCCACGATGGGATGCCCCAGCGAGGCCATGTGCACGCGAATCTGGTGAGTTCTGCCGGTGTCAATCTTCACTTCGAGCAGCGAAAACTTGCCATAGGGCGAGGCCAGCCGGCGGACCACTTTGTAGTGCGAGACGGCGTCGCGGCCGCCCGTTCCGCGCGTGGTCATGCGGATGCGGCGGACGCGGTCGCGGCTGATGCTGGCCGCGATTGTGCCTTGATCTTTCTTCACCCAGCCATGCACCAGCGCGAGGTAAGTTTTTTTGACCTCACGGCGGGCAAACTGCGCGGCCAGCTTGCGGTGGGCCTCGTCATTTTTCGCGACCACGATCAGGCCGCTGGTTTCCTTGTCGAGGCGGTGCACGATGCCGGGGCGCATCTCGCCGCCCACGGCCGACAGGCTGGCGAAGTGATGCAGCAGGGCATTGACCAGCGTTCCGCGATTGCGCTGGTCTTCGGTGGCGCCAGCGCCGGCATGGACCATCATTCCGGCGGGCTTGTTGATGATGGCCAGGTCGTCGTCTTCGTAGAGAATGTCGAGGGGAATCTCTTCAGCGATGGCGCGCAAGGGCGGACGCGCGGCCGGGCCGAGCACGGTGATGCGCTCGCCTCCGCGGAGTTTGACGGAAGCCTTGGCGGGAGCGTCGTTCAGCAGAATTTTTTCAGCGCGGATGAGTTCCTGCACCCGAGCGCGGCTCACGTCGAGCTGGGCCGCTAGAAACTGGTCGAGGCGCTGGCCGGCATCCTGCGATGCTGTCGTGAACTGCGCGGGAAAGGAGGGCGCCATGGATGGTTTCAAGCATCCCTACGGGACGCGATTGGAGCGAACACCAGTCTACCCGGCGTTGAAACGCCGGGCTACTGTCAGGCGTCCTCCGGACGCATGTAGTTGCTGGATTTGCGGGATGCGTCTTCTACCAACGGCCTGCGCTAGAGCCTACCGCGTCGCGCTGACCGTTTGTGCTGGGACTGACTTCGATCCGGGGCGTAGCCACCAGATCAGGCCGCCGCCCAGCACCAGCCCGATGGCGATCAACTGCGTGCCGGTCATGGCTCCGCCGAAGACCGAGCCGCGGCCGGGATCGTCGCGCAGATATTCGAGGAAGAATCGGGCGACGCCGTAGATGAACATGAACGCGCCCATGATCTGGCCGTCGAACTTTCTGCGCTTCAGCAGCCACATCAGGAAGAAGAAATTGGCCAATTCCACGGCCGATTCGAACAGCTGCGTCGGTTCCAGCGGAATATTCAGCGGCGTGCCTGTGATTTGATTGGCCAGCGGGTTCGTGAAGGTCACACCCCAGAAATGATGCGTTGGTTTGCCGAAGCAACATCCGGCAGCGAAGCAACCGAGGCGGCCGATGGTGTGGCCCAGGGCGAGGCCGGGGGCAAAGGCGTCGGTAGTGCCGAGCGGCGGCATGTGATGCTTCCAGACGTACCACGCGGCGGCGGCGAAGGCTGCCAGCAGGCCTCCCGAGAAGACTCCGCCCGCCTGCAGCGTGGCAATGCTGAAAATTTCGCCCGGGTGCGACGAGTAGAACGACCATTCATTGACGATGTAGAGCACCTTCGCGCCCACGATGCCGCAGAGCACCACGAGAATGCCCAGGTTCCAGGCATTGTCGCCGTTATATCCCAGGCGCTCGGAGTTGCGCACGCTGATCCAGAGGCCGAGCAGGACGCCCAGGGAGACCAGAAATCCATAGGTCGGAAGAAAGAAGCGGCCGAAATGAAAGAGTTGGGGAAACACTGTTCAGTTAGATGCGCGAAGCAGGGAATTCGCTACGAAGCCAGTCTAGCAGGAAAGCTGGCGCTAACACCGGACGGCCGAGGCGGCCGTCGCCACATGAGTGTCTTGCTACAAGGAAAAATCAAGCCGACCCACTGTGCCGTGTGGCGGGGCCGAGAATGAACCCGTCGGTAGACGTTGGGCGCCCGCCGAGACCCTTTAGGCATCTGCGCATGGCGCAGCGTCGCTCACCGGATCTTAGTTCGAGTCGAGCTCCCGTTCATTCAGCATTGGTTCAAAAATCGGTTACCCGCCATCACCAACCCGGCAGGCCGGCTTTCAACTTGGATGCTAGGCAAATCCCGTGCGCTTGGCAAGTGGAAGACTGCAAAAAGATGGCAGGCCGCTTGCAACTAAAGTAACGCGGGAGTCACACACTTTCCTTGCGCCGGGTCTCATGCCCAATCTGGGCCCCGTTCGCGGAGCCTTTGTTTTGGGGGCGACGGAATGGCTCCCGAGGCTGCGCGGGGCGCAGAAGCGAAGTAGAGGCGCGGTCCGATTTTGTGCACCTCTATTTTGTGCCTTCGGCCCAATAGCTGCTTCTCGCCAGTACGGCGCTGCTCCCCGCATCCTTGAGGCGGACTCGAATCTGGTGCAGGCCGGGGTGCGGATTTACGGGAGCAATGCTCAGCAGATAACGGCTGTGCAGGTGGTTGGTGAAGTCGTTCATCCGCACTTCGAACTTCCTGCGCGTGGCGAACAGTTCGTATTCGCCGCCGGTCATGGCCGCGACCGCGCTGGGAACGTTTTTTCGCAGGGCCTGAGCGGTCCGGTACATGAGGTCGAGGAAGTTGATGCCGTTGTGCATCTCGTCCTTGTTGGTGCCGCGGCCGGTGTCGAGGATGTTGGAAAGCGCGGGTGAAAAGGCGAGCGCGTAAACCGAAGTATTGCTTTGCCCGATCACGGCCACAGCGTCTTCAACTCGGGCGTGGCTGCCGTGATCGCGGGTTTCACTGATCAGCAGCAGGACGCGCTGCCGCTCCTCCGGTTCCTGTTTGAGCATGTGGATCGCGTAGTCCACGGCGTCGAGGATGGCGGCTCCGCCATCTCCCGGCTGCAGGTTCTTCAGGTCGGCGGCAATCAGGCTGGCGTCTTTGGTGAAGTCCCGGGTGACCTCCGCGTGGATGTCGAACTCGACCAGCGCGACTCTGGCCGTTCCCTGACTGAACAGGGGGTCGAGCATGGAGTTCAACCCCTGCATACGCGGGAACTCGTAGTAGGCGCGGCGGCCGCGCTGAATGACCACCACCAGCGAAACGGGCTGACCTTCCGGAGCTTCGTCGAGCCGCACGGGCTGCTCCACGCCGTCGTCTTCGATGATGAAATCTTTGGCCTCGAGGCCGTAGACGATGCCGCCTTGCTGGTCTTTCACCAAGGCTGGAATCAGGACGACGTTGGCCTGGGAACGAAGAGTGGTTTCCTGCGAAACGGCGTGGTGGGATAGCAGTGCGAGAACGAGGAAGGAGAATACGGCGGCGCGCAGACTAGCCCGCCTTGCGGTCGTCGCCCAGCACTTCGTCCAGCGCATCTGCTAATAGATGCGCGCGCTTCTGGTAGTCGGTTGCCCCGTGCTCCTGTCTTTTCTTGAGCAGGTGATACTCGTCGGCAATGTTCAGCGCGGCCAGGACGGCCAGCCGCACCGTGTCAATCGTATTGGTCGCCTCGGCCACGGCGCGCATTTTGGAGTCCACGTATTCGGCGAGCTTCAGAATGTATTCCGGGTCGGACCCGCGCAGGTTGTACGCCTGGTCAAAAATCTCCACCCGGACGCTGGCATTCTGTGCGTCCTTCACCGCCTGATTTTTTGTGGCTGTGGCCATAACTCTCCGTAGAGACGTAGCTGGCTACGTCTCCTCCTGCGATAGAGCTCTGCGCAATCGAACCTCCGCGCGATCAGTCCCTAGCTGGCTTCCGCGATGGACTCGATCTGCTCCAGCATCTTCTCGACACGCCCGCGGATGACTTCCCGCTCTTTGCGCAACTGCACGGCTTCGCGGCGCAGCGCAGCCAGCTCTTCGTCGCGCTCCTGCATCTGCTGCCGCACCCGCTGGGTTTCGCGCTCCGCAACGGTTTGGGCCTGGCGCGCGGCCTTGTACATCTCTATGGTGCGATAAACCTTGTGTTCGAGCGCTTCAAAATCGTCCGCTGGAACCTTCTCTGTAACATGGTCGGTCGCTGGTTCGACTGCATTCAGCCCCATGATTGCGCATACCTCTTGAGAATTTCGGAAACTTCTTCGCAGTATACTCCACATCGTTGTGGACAAATCGTCCCATCGGGCCAGCCTGTTGGAGGCGGGGCCGGGTGGGCTATAATCCCGCTACTGCCTGCAGGCTCACACCGGAGGTTTCCCAATATGAAACGCGTTTTGTATTTCGCCCTCGGATTGTTCTTTGCGCTTGTGGTTATGTCGTCCCGCAGCGCGGCCAAGACCAACGTGGAACTGAAGGATGCTCAGGGGAAATCGGTCGGCAACGTAATCATCTGGGACCAGGGCCCGGGGGTCGGGCTCGAACTCCACCTGCACGACCTCACTCCGGGAGAGCACGCCATTCACTTTCACCAGGTGCCGAAGTGTGAAGGTCCGGACTTCAAGTCGGCGGGCGGACACTTCAATCCCGACACCAAGAAGCACGGCTTTGATAGTCCTGACGGCCACCACGCCGGCGATATGAAAAACTTCACGGTGGATGCGCAAGGCAAGGCTGAGGGGAGAATGGAAGACAAAGACGTAACCCTCATGGACGGCCCGCATTCGCTGCTCACAAACGGAGCGGCGATCGTGGTCCACGCCAAGGCGGACGATTATAAAACTGATCCGTCAGGGAATTCCGGGGACCGCGTCGCCTGCGGCGTGATCACGAAGTAGCAGCTCGTAGAGACGTAGCTTGCTACGTCTCTGCCGGCGTCACCGGGCGCAGCTTGCGCAGGCGGGCTGCCGCAGCGTCCAGAGTCTCCGGTTTCTTGCAGAAGGCGAACCGCACCTGCCGCGCGCCGTCGCGCGGATCGCGATAGAAACTCGACCCCGGCACGGTGGCCACGCCGATTTCCTGCACCAGATGCCTGGCGAAGGCGACATCGTCGTCATAGCCGAACGCGGAAATGTCGGTCATCACGTAATAAGCGCCCCGCGGACGGAAACACTTAAACCCGGCCGCGGTCAGGGCGGGCATCAGATGGTCGCGCCGCACCCGGTAGCCCTCGGCCAGTTTCGCGTAGTACTGGGCGGGCAAACTCAGGGCCACGGCGCCGGCCTCCTGCAGCGGCGCGGGCGCACCCACGGTCAGAAAATCGTGCACCTTGCGGATGGCGTTGGTGATCTTTTCCGGCGCAACCGCCCATCCCACGCGCCATCCGGTCACGCTGTAGGTCTTCGACATGCCATTGATGGTGACCGTGCGCTCGCGCATGCCGTCGAGCGACGCCATGGAAATGTGCTCGGTGCCGTCGTAAAGAATGTGCTCGTAGATTTCGTCGGTGATGGCCAGCACGTCGAATTCGAGGCACAGGTCGCGAATCAGTTCGAGTTCGGCGCGCGTGAAGACCTTGCCGGTGGGATTGTTGGGGGTGTTCAGAATGATCGCCTTGGTATGCCGGTCGAAGGCGCGGCGGAGTTCTTTTTCCTCGAACGTCCATTCGCCGTTTTCTTCCTTCGGTGGGCGCAGCTTCACGAACTTCGGCTTGGCGCCGCTCAGCACCGCGTCCGGACCGTAGTTTTCATAGAACGGCTCGAAGACCACGACCTCGTCACCCGTGTTGCAGACGGCGAGCAGGGTTGAAATCATCGCCTCGGTCGAGCCGCAGCACACGGTGATTTCTTTTTCTGGATCAACCGTCATTCCCTGCCACGCGCCCATCTGGCGGGCGATCGCGTTGCGCAGGTTCTTGGCGCCCCAGGTGATGGCGTATTGATTGACGTCCGCGGCGACGGCTTGCTGGGCGGCCTGCTTGATTTCCGCCGGAGCGGGGAAGTCGGGAAATCCCTGGGCCAGATTGACCGCGCCGTGCAACATGGCCTGCCGCGTCATCTCGCGGATGACTGACTCGGTGAAGTGCTCGACCTTGTCGCTGAGAAAATGCTTGCGATGCGCGGCGCCGTCGGTCATAGGAGGCAGACTAGCATAGCGTGGGCGGAGCGGTTTCAAATCGGACAGGTCGCAGGAAGTGGCCTTTGGGGGGCGCGGCGCTCTGGGGTCGAGCTGCGCTTTTGGGTGGCGCAGGCCTTTAGGTCTGCGATAAGGCTTGCAGGAAGGATGGGGTTCAGCCCCTGAGGTACCTCAGCGGCTAAAGCCGCTCATCCTTGGGTGCTTGAATCGCAGCGCTGAAGCGCTGCGCCACCCAAAAGCCTACTACCCAAAATCCTACGGCTTGAAGCCGACACTCTGCCAGAGTTCCGCGGCGTGATACATGGCGCCGTTGGTGATCACATACTCCACGTTACGCGTGTTGTGGATGTCTTCCAGAGGATTGCCTTTGATCAGAATCAGGTCGGCGCGCTTACCCTTCTCGACTGTGCCGGTTTCCTTGTCGAGGCCCATGGCCCGTGCGGGCACGATGGTGGCGGCCTGGATCGCTTCCATGGGCGTGAATCCCGCCTGCACGTACAACTCGATTTCGCGGTGCAGGCTGTGGCCGGGGACGGTCTGGTCGGTGCCGGCGACCACGGGAATGCCCGCGCGGTGAAGCGCGCCGACGATTGCCAACTCCTTCTGGAAAACCTTTTCGCCGATTTCGGAGCGCTCCGACGGCGGTCCCACGTCGGTGAGTTGTTCCGCGAGTTCGGGGGCGATTTTGGCGACTCCCGGCTCAAAGCTGGCCGGAGGTTTGGCGGTGGTTGCGGTGAAAAATTCAAACAGCGCAATGGTGGGATCAACCACCGTGTGGTGATCTTTGAGAAACGCCAGCGCCTTCAGCGCCTCGGGGGAATCGAGATCGAGGTCCGCCAGCGCTTTGGCGCGGTCGAGGCGACTCGTCCCCTCAGGAAGCGGCGCATGCATGATGTCGGCGATGTAGCCGATGTGGTTGATCTGATCCTGTCCGGCTTCGATGACCTGATAGGCGGTCAGGCCTTCGGGCACGTGCCCGGTGACGGTCATGCCGAGGCGGTGGGCTTCGTCGGCGACGGCTTTCACTTCCTCCAGTTTGACCGAGCTGTAAATCTTCATCTGCTGGAAGCCGGCCGCGTGGTAGCGGTCGGTCCACTCGCGGGCTTGCTCGGGCGTATCCACGCGCTCCACGCCGATGGTGAGCTTGCCGGTGCCGTCCACAATGCCCGCTATCAGCAGGCGCGGACCAAGGCCGCGGCGCTGTGCGATGGCGTCGCGGACGGCAGTGATGAATTCGAATTCGTTGCCGCAGTCGCGCACTGTGGTGACTCCGGCGGCGAGATAGATCGGTCCCCACTCCACTTGTTCGAAGTGAGCGTGCATGTCCCAGAGGCCGGGGAGAATGGTCAGGCCGTGCGCATCTACCACGTGGGCGCGCCGGGGAATCTTCACCTGGGCCCGCGGTCCAGCGGCGACGATGCGCCCGTTGTGAATCACGACCGCGGCGTCGGGAACGGGAGCGGCGCCGGTGCCGTCAATCAGTGTGCCGCCGACGATGGCGAGGGTGGAGGCGCGGCTGCCGGCGATGGTTTTGGAAATGTCCGACAAAGCGCTCATGCCGTCGGCGCCGGAGCGGCCCACAAAATCTCCAAGAGCGCTCTCGTAACCGTTGCGAATGGCTTCGAAGTGGTCGAATTCGGCGTCGGTGGTGACGGCCGCGACCAGATTGCGATTGGCGTCGAACCAGAGTGTCTCGCGTCCCCAGATCAGGCCCTCGATGGTGTAGCGGTCGAGTTTCTGGGCAATCGCCCCGAGGTGAATCGTGTCCTGTCCGCGCGGCTCGACTTTCACGGTGCCGCTCGGAAGCGTGGCCAGTTGCGCGGGGGAGCCGTGCGTGGCCCAGTAGCGGACCATCAGCATCTGCATGGTGGTGGGGGCGTATCCCGCGATGGTGAAGAACGGCCCGGCGGGCGCGGCGGTGTCACTCAGCTTGTCACGAGTGCGGAGGTGAACCTTGCCCGCTTCGATGGTGACGGCTTCGTCAATCGAAACCGGGCGGGCCGTTTGTCCTTTGATTTCGAAGGCCTGCGGGGTCAGATCCTGGGCGGCGCGAAAGGTCGCGGAGAGAGGAACCGGTGCTCCGCGGTCGGTGAACTTGAAGTCCATCTTCACGGCGAGCGAATCGCCATCGCGGCGGATTTCGTAAGTTTCCTCTCCGATCGCCTGCTCGAACTTGTGCAGGATGAACTTGCCCTGCTCGAGGATGGGGGCGGCGTCGGCAGCTTGTGGGGCGGCGAGGGCAGGCGAGGCAACTGTTAGAAGAACGCCGATAATAGCGGCGAGGACAACAAGAATCTGGATGTGTTTGCGCATGTTTGCAGAATCCCCATCGCAGCGCTGAAAGCGCTGCGCCACTCCAGAAGCCTACTTCTTGATCTGAATCCCCAACTCTTTCAACTGCCGCTCACTGACCGGAGTCGGCGCGTCCACCATCAAGTCCACGGCGCGGGCGGTCTTGGGGAACGGGATTACCTCGCGCAGGCTGTCGGCGCCGGCCAGAATCATGACGATGCGGTCAAGTCCCAGCGCAATTCCTCCATGCGGCGGAGTCCCATATTCCAGCGCCTCCAGGAAAAATCCGAAGCGCGACCTGGCTTCTTCCTCGGTCATGCCCAGGGCGCGGAATATTTTGCTCTGGATGTCCTGACGGTGGATACGAATCGAGCCGGAGCCCAGCTCCGTGCCGTTCAGCACCACGTCATAGGCCAAAGCGCGCACTGCGCTCAGCGGCGACTGCGGATCGTTGACCGATTCCACGCCCGCCTCGAGCAGGGCCATGTCTTCTTCATGTGGCGAGGTGAAGGGATGGTGTGCTGCCATCCACTGCTTCTCGCCTTCGTCCCATTCGAACATGGGGAAGTTCGTAACCCACAGGAAACGGAAGTCTCCGCGCTGGAAACATTGGTGACGATCGGCATACTTCTGCGCCAGGGCCAGGCGCAGCAGGCCGGCCGAGGCGTAGATCGCCAGTTCCGCGGGCGTGACTTTACGGTGGGAGGGCATGGCGGTCTGCGGGCCGGCCTGCGCCGATCCGGCCACCAGCACGATGAGATCGCCCTCTTCCACTCCCGCCTTCTTCGCGATCGCGGCGGCTGCTTCGGGGTACTTGTTGCCAATGCGCTTGAAGTCTTCGAAAATTTTGGCGCCGCCCTTGGCGTGGAACATCGGCTTGATGTCGTCGCGCTCCTTGCGCGAAAGCTCGCCGACTGTGGGCGTGCGGATCGCAATCAGCGGCAGATTGGAATTGATCGCCAGTTCCTGCAGATTCGCGGCCGTGAAGCAATCCCGCACATCGGTGAACGCAGGCAGGCGCAGGTCAGGCTTGTCAATGCCGTAAAGGCGGATGGCCTCGTCGTAGTCCATGCGCGGGAACGGCGTTTTGATGTCGAAGTGCGCCGCCTTGAAGGCCGCGATCAGGAATCCCTCGACCACTTCCCAGACGCGCTCCGGCTGGGGGTAGGAAATCTCCAGATCAATCTGGGTGAACTCGGGCTGGCGGTCGGCGCGCAGGTCCTCATCGCGGAAGCAGCGCACGATCTGGAAGTACTTGTCGAAGCCGGAGATCATCAGAATCTGCTTGAACAGTTGCGGCGACTGGGGCAGGGCGTAGAACGTGCCCGGCTGCACCCGGCTGGGGACGAGATAGTCGCGCGCGCCTTCGGGTGTGGAGCGCGTCATGAAGGGCGTTTCGATCTCGAAAAATCCCTGCGCCGAAAGATAATCGCGAATGGCCTTGGCGACGTGGTGGCGGGTTTCGATGTTGAACTGCATGACCTCGCGGCGCAGGTCAATGTAACGGTACTTCAGCCGCGTTTCTTCGTTGGTCAGGGCCGTGTCCGAGGGTAGGAATGGCGGCAGCTTCGACTCGTTGAGAATGCGAATCTCGTCGGCGACCAGTTCCACCTCGCCGGTGGGAATGTTCTTGTTCACCGTGTCGGAGTCGCGCAGCTTGACCGTGCCGATGGCGGCAATGACGAATTCGTTGCGCAGAACTTCCGCTTTGTCATGCGCGGTGGAGTTCTGTTCGCGGTTGAAGACAACCTGGGTGATGCCGGTGCGGTCGCGCAAATCTATGAAAACAATGTTGCCCAGGTCGCGGCGGCGGTTCACCCATCCCATGAGCACGGCTTTCTTGCCGGCGTCGGAAGGGCGGACAGTGCCGCACATGTGAGTGCGTCGCAAATCGCCTAGGAAATCGAGCAAGTTGAGTCCTTACTGTCAGGAATGCGTTGGAATGCCGAACTGAGGATTATAAACGGTATGAGGGAAACCGGGCTGAGCACGCAGTCGAGCTTCGCTCGACCGGACAGCCGGGGGCGGCTGTCCCCACATGACTTTACTTCTCACTTCTTCTTTACGGCTTTCCCCTCCATGAAGGTGACCCAGGTTGCGCCGTCGTAGGAGAGTTCGAGCTTCAGGGTGTAACTGGTGGGTGAGAGGACTTGCATCGTCATCTTCTGCTGGACCGGCTGCATTTTCCCCTGGACAGGCTGGATGGATTCGCTGGTCCAGGTCCAGGTGTTGCCGCTGACCGTGCCCCTGGATACCTGGTGCAGGCCCTGGCTGCTGAAGGCGTCAAAGGTGTAGACGTTCTGGCGCGCGTCATAGCCCATGACGAAAATTTCTTCGCCGTCGCCTCCTAGGGCGGCCGGCATTTTGAAGTCCCAGCGCCCGATTACGAAGAAACGGCCCTTCATCCATTTGGTGGTTTCGGTCCAGCTGAATTTTCCGCCTTGCCCCCAGGGCCCGGGCAGGATTGTTCCTTTCGTGGCCCATTTGCCAACAAAGTAGCTGAGTTTTTTCACCTCGGAGTGGGGCTTGACGCTGGTTTTCATTCACGCCTTCCTGAAGTATTCGATTTTCATTCGCCTCTATGAGATACTCCTGCGAGTGGAGCCTGTCAAGCGGCTGGATGTTTTCTGATTTGCGGGCAGTTGGGGGCAAGTGGAGCATGCATGCACTTCGGTATCCGAAAAAATTGTATTGCGAGAAGGTTTTCCGCAGGGCTTCACGAATTTCACAAGGCATTGCACGCTAGTATGACCCGCACACCAGCAAAACAAATTTCAAGGGAGCCGGGATGCTGACTCGGAGGGTCGAGTCGCGATTCCCGCGGGGCGCAGGCAACTTGGCAACTTCCGACTACACCATCAGCTCGCTTCCGGCCAACGTAGAGGCCGAGCGCTCGATTCTGGGCGCGATCCTGCTCGATAACTTCGCCTATAACCAGGCCGCCGAGCACCTGCGCACCGAGGATTTCTCGCTCGACTCGCACCGGCGGATTTACGCCCGCATGATGGACCTGGCCGAGTCCTCGCGGCCGATTGACATGATCACGCTGATCGAGGAACTCGACCGGCACAAGGATCTGCAGGCCATCGGCGACGTGGCCTATGTATCGAGCCTGGTGGAGGGCGTGCCCGACCGCCCGAGCATCGAGCACTACGTCAAGATTGTGCGCGACAAGGCCATGCTGCGCGGGCTGATTTCCGCCGCCAACACGGCGATCGCGCGCGCCAGCGACCAGTCGGATGCGGCCGAAGACGTGCTCAGCGACGCCGAGGCCGCCATCTTCCAGCTCTCGGAGAAGCGCATTGGGCGCGGCTTTCTGAGCGTGCCGGAGATTGTCCGCGAATCGTTTGGTTCGGTGGACGCGCTGCTGCAGCGCGGCCAGCGCATCACCGGGCTGGCCACGCACTACAGCGATCTGGACGAGATGACCAGCGGCCTGCAACGGTCCGATCTGGTGATCATCGCGGCCCGCCCTTCCATGGGCAAGACCGCCTTCGCCATGAACATTGCGGAGAACGCCGCGATCAACGATCAGAAGGTGGTGGGAGTGTTTTCCCTGGAAATGTCGCGCGAGGCGCTGCTGATGCGCCTGCTGTGTTCCCAGGCGCGAGTGGACGCGCACAAGCTGCGGACCGGCTCGCTGTGGCAGGACGACACCAGGAAAGTGATTGGCGCCATGGAGCAATTGGCGCACGCCCATATTTACATTGACGATACTCCCGGAATCTCCCTGAGCGAGATGCGGGCCAAGGCGCGCCGCTTGAAGCAGGCGCGGAGCGGGCTGGATCTGCTGATCGTGGACTACCTGCAGTTGATGTCGGGCGGCGGGAAGCGCTTCGAGAATCGCACCCAGGAAGTTTCGGCGATCTCGCGCGGGCTGAAGGCGCTGGCCAAAGAACTCCAGGTGCCGGTAGTGGCGCTTTCACAGCTGAGCCGCGCTCCGGAAAGCCGCGGCGGAGATCACCGCCCCCAACTGGCCGACCTGCGCGAGTCGGGTTCGATCGAGCAGGACGCCGACGTGGTGATGTTCATCTTCCGCGAAGAAGTCTATAAGCAGGACGATCCAGGATTACAGGGCAAGGCCGAAATCATCATCGCCAAGCAGCGCAATGGTCCTACCGGGAAGGTCAGAATGGCGTTCCTCAAGCCCTGCACTCGATTCGAAACCATGGTGGAAGGCGGAGGAGAGCCCGAGGAATAGGGCTGATGTGGGGGCAGGAAGGCACTAGACCCGCCGCGCTACCCGCCTGCGGACTTAGGCTTACGATTCCGGCCTTTCCGGGCGGTTCTCCCTGTGGAAAAGCTTGTGGAATTGAAAACCCTGTTCAGAATGCCGATTAGCAAAGACCCACCGGCCCATTTTGGCACCGGGCCCGGCAGACCCTTAAACCGATGATTAGTAACCAGTTATGCAATTCATCGGGGATTAACATCGGCCCCTCTGAAATAAACCGGCCAAGCTTCCGCTTTTGAGATTTGCACATTCTGGGTTGTTGTCCGGTTGAGTCGCGTGCCGAGTTTTCCCCGCCAAAACCGCGCCCGGAGCGCGTATTTTCCGCCCCTGCTACCAGAACGTCGGCACAGCTTTCGAGCGGTGAATCTCCTAGTCCGCATCGCCCTTTTGCGGTCAAAGCTTTGACCGCCGAGGACGCGAACGACCGCGGAGAGCGCAAAGGAAGGCTCTTAGCTTTGCCGATCGAAGATGAGGGCGCTGACAGGGACTGGCTAGGAGACTGACTCAATGGGCCAACTGGCGCCGGCCGCCGCCTGAATGCGGTCCGCGAGACTGCCGCTGATCACCAGCGGTATCTGCTCCTCTCGTCCCAATAGCAGCCGGACTCGCCTGATAAACCAAAAATTCTGCCGCTTCGCAACTGATATCTCGCTCCAGGGCACGAACAAAGGCGGGTGGCCGGGCCGGAAGAGAAAGAGCACGGAGAGCATAAGTCCCGTCGCGTCGGCGCCGACACCGAGGCAACTGCCGTAGTGGGAGGTCCAGCGCATGCGAGCGCTCTGGAACCCCCAGGTTGGCCCCGTGAAGGTCGAGGTCAGGCGGAACCGTTCCGCCAGGTCCATCCAGCCACTGAGCGCCGCGATCAGAAACACAATGGCGCACCACAAAAGAACGAAAAGGAGCGAAATGAAAACAAGCGGATATTTGTTTAGCAAGTCCTGCAAGACGCTTCCTCTAGTTGCTGTCCTCGCCGACCTTGAGCACAGCCAGGAAGGCTTCCTGGGGGATATCTACCCGCCCGATGCGCTTCATGCGCTTTTTGCCTTCCTTCTGCTTTTCCAGGAGTTTGCGTTTGCGGCTGATGTCGCCGCCGTAGCATTTGGCGAGCACGTTCTTGCGCATGGCGTGGACCGTCTCGCGGGCGATGATCTTGGCGCCGATGGACGCCTGAATGGGAACCTCGAACATCTGGCGGGGGATCAGTTCCCTCATTTTGGAAACCAGGGCCTTGCCCCGTTCGTATGCGAAATCGCGGTGCACGATGATGGAGAGCGCATCTACGGGTTCGCCCGCCACCAGGATATCCAGCTTTACCATGGGCGATTCCCAGTAGTCGGCAAGGTGATAGTCGAGCGAAGCGTAGCCGCGAGACACCGACTTGAGGCGGTCATAGAAGTCCAGAACGATCTCGTTCAGCGGTAATTCGTAATGGAGCATCACCCGCGAGGAACTGACGTATTCGAAAGTCTTCTGCTTTCCCCGCTTTTCTTCCACCAGCGCGAGAATGCCGCCGACGTATTCTTCGTTGGTGAGAATCGTGGCCAGGATGACCGGTTCTTCGATCTTCTCGATCTCGCTCGGATCGAGCCAGCGCGAAGGATTATCAATCTCGACCATTACGCCGTCGGTCCTGGTGATCTTGTAGCGCACGCCGGGCGCGGTGGTGATCAGTTCGAGATTGAACTCGCGTTCCAGGCGCTCCTGGATGATCTCCATGTGGAGCAGGCCCAGGAAGCCGCAGCGGAAGCCGAAACCGAGCGCCACGGAACTTTCCGGCTCGAAGAAAAACGACGAGTCGTTGAGCCGCAGTTTATCGAGGGCTTCGCGTAGCTGTGTGTGCTCGTGCGCGTCCACGGTGTAGAGCCCGGCGAAAACCATGGGCTTGATTTCTTCAAAGCCCGGCAGAGGTTCGATCGCGGGATTGGCGTCGTCAGTGATGGTGTCGCCGATTTTCGTGTCGGCGACGTTTTTGATATTGGCGATGAGAAACCCGACTTCGCCCGCCACAAGCTGGTCAATTTCCACCGGCTTGGGCGTGAGCACGCCGAGAGTTTCCGCGTCGAAGGTGGTTCCGTTCCACATGAGACGGATTCTCTGACCCTTGCGCAGCGTGCCTTGAAATACACGGGCCAGCACGACGACGCCGCGGTAGGCGTCGAACCAGGAATCGAAAATCAGCGCCTGCAGCCGGTTTTCGGGGTTGCCCTTGGGCGGCGGGACGCGCTTCACGATGGCTTCCAGCACGTCGGGCACGCCCTGTCCGGTCTTGGCGCTGATGAGCACGGCGTGGGAAGCGTCGAGCCCGACCGCGCCCTCGATCATTTCTTTCGTGCGCGGGATGTCGGCGCTCTGCAGATCAATCTTGTTGATGACGGGAATGATCTCGAGCCCGTGATTGATCGCGAGATAGGAATTGGCCAGCGTTTGCGCTTCCACGCCCTGCGACGCGTCCACCACCAGCAGCGCGCCTTCGCACGAAGCCAGCGAGCGCGACACTTCATACGAAAAGTCCACATGGCCGGGCGTGTCAATCAGATTGAGCTGGTAGGTTTGCCCGTCCTGCGCGGTGTACGCCATGCGGACGGCGTGGGCCTTGATGGTGATGCCGCGCTCCCGCTCCAGGTCCATGGAATCGAGCACCTGGGCCTGCATTTCACGCGCGGTCAGCGATCCGGTCAACTCCAGCAGGCGGTCGGCCAGCGTGGATTTGCCGTGGTCAATGTGCGCGATGATCGCAAAGTTACGGATGAAGGCGGCGTCCATGAGTAGTGGTTAATCTCTGATTCTAACAGGGGCAGATAGCACCGAGTTCCGTGTACCGAGTAGCGAGACTTGGGGACTGCTCGGTACTCGCAACTCGGTACTCGGTACTTCTTCGACTAAAATCAGAGCCCATGATCATTCTCGCTTCCGCATCTCCGCGTCGTCAGGAACTTCTGCGCAATGCGGGCATCTCGTTTACCGTGCAGCCGGCCGACGTGGATGAGACGCCGCTGGCGGGAGAATCGCCGCGCGACTGCGCGGAGCGATTGGCGCGCGAAAAAGCGCTGGCCGTGTGGCAGACGCGCCCGCAGGATTTGGTGCTGGGAGCGGACACGATCGTGGTCGTGGATCAAACTATCCTCGGCAAGCCGGTTGATGCGGAGGACGCGGCCCGCATGTTGCGGTTGCTCTCCGGGCGCGTGCATCGGGTGATTACGGGAGTCTGTCTCGTTGGACCAGGGGTCAGGGGCCAGGGGCCAGTGGCCAGTGGCACCGCGCCGCGCCAGGGGCAGCCTTCGGGGACCGCGCAGGAGCCGACTGGGGACCGGGAACTGAACGCTGCTTCGGAGACCACGCTCGTCACCATGAGCGAACTTTCCGACGAAGAGATCCGCGCTTACATCGCGACCGGCGAACCCATGGATAAAGCGGGAGCATACGCGATCCAGGGTATGGCTTCGCGCTGGATTCCTCGCATTGAAGGCGATTACAGCAATGTGGTGGGACTGCCAGTGGCGCTGGTGTGCCGCATGCTGCACAACTCCGGGCAGCATGCGATTCCACGCGCTGTTAAGTGATCATCAGGCGACAGGCGTGGAGGGCGGTGTTCCGCCAGCTTGGCGAATGTTATGATTTCGCAGCTCATCTGCGGCTACGGGAGATTTCGTCATGCGTTATACGCACGGAGTGACACACAACCTAACCGGTATACTCGCCCTGATTCTTATACTGATTGCTCCGGTGGGGATTGCGTTTGCGGAGAAGACGCCCAAGACCTATCCGCTGGAAGGCAAAATCGTGGCTACCGGCCTCGATGAATACTCCATCAACGGGTCAAAGAGGTTCACCCATACCTACACGGTGGTGACCGACACCAAGTTGTACCTGCTGGATTGCGGCAAGAGGTCGTTCTTCGGTTCTACGGGAGAGGAATGCGGAGGCGACAAGAAACTGCAGATCGGCGATGTGATTCACTTCCGGGTGGAGAAGGGGACGGCCTACATCCCCATTACTGAGGCCCTCAGTCCCGTCGGACCTGCCAAACAGAGTGAACAGAAGCTGCGCATTCTGAGCGAGGAATTGAAGCCGGAGAAGACCGACAAGCCCTAGACCAAGCAGCCAAAGAAATCCGACACGAAACCACAGGAGGCCAAGCGGTAAGAAGCTGACTTGAAGTTATTCGGAAGGCTACACCGCAACTACGATTTCTTCTCCTCGGTGGGCTTTTCCTCTTTCTTTTCTTCCCCCTCTTTCAGAGCCGATTTGAAGTTGCGGATGCCCTCGCCCAATCCCTTGCCCAGCGAGGCCAACTTCGACGGGCCGAACAGAAGCAGGGCGATCGCGATCACCAACAACCAATGCCAAATTGATAACTCACCCATGAGGCCTCCATCGGCAGGTCGTGGAGTTGCACAAGCAACCGAAACCCCAACTCTACGGAAAGTCTAGGCCTCTCCAGTCGGCGAGTCAAAGCGGGCGCGCCGCCGGGTAAGGCGACAAGGCGGACTACTTCCTCGTGTTACCGCAAGACAGTGACTTCTTCCATCACCGACCAGGTCGTGCGGGTCAAATCGGCAAACGCGGGAAGGTCGGCATCGGACGCGGCGCCCTGCGGGCTGGCCCACGCCGCCTCCATCGCCGCCCGATCGTCGAAGTAGAGTTCGACGATCGCGTCCCATCCTGGATGCTTCCGCTTGGAATCGCTGCAGACGTAATTCTGCGAGTATTTTCTCAGCCCAGGGAGATTCATCGCCAGCGGTCCGTGGACTTGCTCCAGATGCCGCCGGAATTCTTCGGGAGTCAAATCCGGCCGCCGGTAAAGGACAACCATGAACTTAAGCATGCGATCATCCTAATGAATCATCCTGATCAAATGTTCTCGATCATGCCCGCCAGCAGCAGCGCGCGCCGGGGCAGTTCGGAGAGCACAATATGCTCGTGAAGTGCGTGTGCTCCCAGGCCAGCGCCGCCCATGCCATCGAGAGTGGAGATCCCGAGGTTGGCTGTGAAATTTGCGTCGGAGCCTCCACCGACCGCAGCTTCCTCGAGCCTCCAATCAATCTGGCGCGCGATCATTTTCGCTTTCTTGTAAAGCGCGGCCACGCCGGGGCTGCGCTCCATGGGCATGCGGTTGACGCCGCCCTCGAGGCTGAGCTTGCAGTGTTTGTCGAAGGGTTTCAGGGCGCGGAGTTTGCGGTCGAGCGCGGCGGCCTGCTTCGCCTGCTTGATGCGGACGTCAATCTCCACGGTGGCTTCGGCGGCGATCACGTTGGTGCGGGTTCCGCCGCGAATCACGCCCGGGTTTACCGATATGCCACGCCGCAAGTCATTCAGCTTCGAGATTTTGGTGATTTGCCGCGCCAGTTCGAGGATGGCGCTGTGTCCCTTGCCTGGATCGAGTCCGGCATGTGCGGCGACGCCTTTGACCGTCAGGGTGTAATCCCCGACGCCCTTGCGCGCGGTTTTCACAGCGCCACGCGGGCCCGCGGGTTCGAGTACGAGCACCGCCGCAGATTCTCTGGCCAATGACTCGGTAATGCTGCGTGACGAACTGCTGCCCACCTCTTCGTCAGAGACAAGCAGCACCGTGACCGGACGCGGCAATCCGGCGTGCCAGGCCTGCAAGGCCTCGATGGCATACCACATCAGCGCAATGCCCGACTTCATGTCGAACACGCCCGGGCCGTACAGGCGTCCGTCGGCGGCGTGGCAGGGCATGGTCGCGAGCGTGCCCAGCGGGTAGACGGTGTCGAAATGGCCAAGCAGCAGCACGGGCTTGACCTGTTCCCGCCCGGGGAAGTCAATCTGCAGGTTGTTGCCGAAATTTTCGGCGGGGTGTACGCGGGTGCGCCCGCCGAGGGCGCTGAACTTCGCGGCGAGAACCGCCCCCATGCGATCGCCTGCGGCCTTGTCGTCACTGGGGGACTCAATCTCTACCCACTCGCGGATCGTTTCTACCAGCGCGTCCTGGTTGGCTTCGAAGTAGCGGAGGCGATCGCGCCAGACTGTGTCTGGTTGGCCTTTTGTCGTGTGTGGTTTTCTTTTGCCGGGCATTTGTGGCGTTGCTGCGACCCGAAAATGCGGTAGTGGGCTGTTTTCAAATTCTCCCATAGATAGTACCCTTCCGGGGTCGGATTCCCTCCCGACTTCGCGGGGGTGTACGTTTGATTGCTTTCCTTACGATATTACTGGGGGTTCTGACCGTAGTGATGGCCGTTCACGGAGGCATCTTAACCTCTAGTGATCCTCGCCAGAGGAAAGCCTTTGTCACCTATGGAATCATCGGCGTCGTGTTGGTCCTGGCGCAGGGATATTTCTTATATCAGGACAACAAACACACCGACACTCGGATGGGTGGCCTTGAATATGAAGTCCGCCAGCTTAAAGAACAGGGCCAATCTCTCCTGAATACTGTAAAGCTCCAAGCCACCCTCGATGATATTAAGGGTATCGAGGCTGCGATCAGCGATGGATTCGCTCACTTGGAGGCGGTCATTAAGGGGAAGAGGGTTCCGCCGCAACAACCAAAGCAACAGCTTCCGCCACCAGTCGTTGAACACATTCGTTTTGTTCAGCGGCGCACCGCATCGACTAGAGACGATGCGCCTTATGGAATCCAGGTATTCATTCAAGCGGACACGACGATTCAGCCAGTGGCGCTTAAGATAAATTGTGATCAGCCCATACTTGACGGCAAATTTTTCATCGCTGGCCAAGCTGTATATATCACGGCAGCGGACGGCTACTCAGATGATCACAAATCGTATCTGTTTAGCTTTAGAAATCCGCCGCTTACCCCGGAGTCGCCTCTCGTGGTTACGCTGCTATCCAAGGAGGATATACGAGTCATCAGCATCGAGCGAATAGCCCCACTTTACTAGGCTGCTGCCACTATTTTTGACCGTCCCAAAAGGGGAAAACCAGTTCTTCCGCCGTGCACAGATGACCGGCAAGGCCCACTAGCGGAAATGCAGAGGAAGCCCGTCGGGCGCAAGGCGTACAGTATAATCTTCAAGCCGTTTGAGACGAATCCATGACTGAGAGCGCACCTGTGACGGAAACTTCGCCTGCGGGGACGAAGACCGTGCTCGACATCCACGACATTCTGAAGATTCTGCCGCACCGCTATCCCTTCCTGCTGATTGACCGCGTGCTCGAACTGAAGCGGAAAGAGCGCATCGTCGCCATCAAGAACGTGACCATCAACGAGCCTTTCTTTGCCGGACACTTTCCCGGGCTGCCCATCATGCCGGGCGTGCTGATCGTGGAGGCCATCGCGCAGGCTGGCGGCGCCCTGCTGCTGACCGAAGTCGAAGACCGCCGCGACAAAGTCATGGTCTTCACCGGAATCGAGCGCGCGAAGTTTCGCCGGCCCGTGAGCCCGGGCGACCAGTTACGCCTGGAAGTGGAAGTGAAGGGCTGGCGCGCTGTCCCGGGCATGACCGCCGCCAAGATGCAAGGCTACGCCTACGTTGGTTCCAGACGCGTGGCCGAGGCCGGGGTGTCATGCCAGCTCATTGACAGCTCGCGAGGCCGGGCGTCGAACGATGACAGCGGGAACGGCGAAGCAGAATAGGAAACGCCTTGCTTTCTAAGTCGGTTGCGGCGCGCTCACGAGCCGTCATCTCCCGAAACCAGCTTTCTTGAAAGATGAACATACATCCCACGGCGATCATTGATCCGGGCGCGAAGGTTCCGGCTTCATGCAAGATTGGCCCTTACTGCGTGATCGGCGCTGGCGTTGAACTGGGCGAAAACTGCAGATTGCTGTCGCATGTCTCCATCGAAGGGCCGACCAGGATCGGCGCCGACAACACGTTCTTTCCTTTTGCCGCGATTGGCATGGCCCCGCAGGATGTCACTTACCGGGGCGAGCCGACGCGGCTTGAAATCGGCGATCACAACGAGATTCGCGAGTACGTGACCATCAATCGAGGTACGGTGAAGGGCGGCGGCCTGACCAAAGTTGGCAGTCATCTCCTGATCATGGCCTACACGCACATCGGGCACGATTGCGTGATCGGCGATCACGCCATGCTGGTGAATGGCGCGACGCTGGGCGGGCACGTGACCGTGGAAGACTGGGCGGTGGTCGGCGCGCTGTGCCCGGTGCACCAGTTTGTGCGCATCGGCGCGCACTCTTACATCGGCGGCGGCACCACGATCACGCAGGATGTTCTGCCCTTCTCCATGACCTCGGCCGCGCGCGACACGCACGCGTATGGGATGAACAAAGTTGGCCTGGAACGCCGCGGATTCTCGAAGGAGCGCATCGCCAAGATTCACCACGCCTACAAGATTCTGCTGGCCTCGAAAATGAACACGTCGCAGGCGCTGGAAAACCTGAAGTCGGAAGCCGATCGCGGGGAAGACGTGGACATGCTCATCCGATTCATCGAGGAGTCGGAACGTGGGATTATCAAGTGAGCCGTGATCAGTGAAATAACGATGGCTTGCCAACGGAATCTCCACATCCCGAATTCCTTCCAGGAAGGCTAAAGTTCAGATGACGCCAACGCGGGATGCGAGGACTGCGAAACAGTTAGGTGCCTTGGCGATTTTGCTGGTTCTCCTTTTTCTAGCAATCCTTCGCCCCACTGTAGGGCTGGGGTTCGGAGCACTACATTCACGCAAGGTCCAATTGGGAGCTACGGAGCTGACTGTTCCCCAAGGCTGGACGCTATCGTACGCGTCCGGGAAAATGGCGATATCGAAACCGTGTTACACAATATTCTGCGGGTCACCACGAGCAGGATTCGTCGTTGAAACGAATAAACTGCCTGCCAACTCCGACGAAGTGTGGGCGCGTGGCGCCGAGAAAGTCCTTCAACGCCTGTATCCTGATGCGAGCATAAGAACGGTCGCCGTTGATTCCGGTCGCGTGAAATGCGTCGAACTTGACGCGACAGCCGACGGTAAAGTTGCGGCGTCTTGCTTGAATTCGAATTTGCGCCTGACGTCAACGTTTAAAGGGGAATCCGAACTGAAGCCCGTTTTCTACCAAGTCCTGACAGCCGCGCACAGAGTGGAGTGAGTGCTAGACTGGCTCCGCGTCGGTCTGTTGATGACTTGCTCCATGCCTGCTCAAACTGAAAAGCTCGGCCTTATCGCCGGCAACGGCAAGTTTCCCTTTCTCGTGCTCGAGGCGGCGCGCGCGCAGGGCTATGAAGTGGTGGTGGCCGCGATCAAGGAAGAGACTTCTCCGGAAATCGAATCGTGCGGCGCGGCTGCGGTGCACTGGCTGTCTCTCGGGGAACTGTCGAAGCTGATCGAGATTTTTCAGCGGGCTGGCGCGCGGCGCGCGGTGATGGCCGGACAGGTCAGGCACAAGCAGATTTTTTCCAGCATCCAGCCGGATTGGCGTTTGGCCAAGCTCCTGCTCTCGCTGGCCACGCGGAACACCGACTCGCTGCTGGGCGCGGTGGCCAAGGTTTTGGCCGATGAGGGGATTACGCTGGAAAAATCCACCTGGCTGCTGGAACCGCTGCTGGTCAAGCCGGGCGTGCTGACCAAACGCGAGCCCACCGAGCAGGAACGCAAGAACATCGAATACGGCCGCACCGTCGCCCGGCAACTGGCGCAGCACGATATCGGACAGACGGTGGTGATCGCCGAATCGGCCTGCGTGGCCGTCGAGGCCATGGAGGGCACAGACGCGACCATCGAACGCGCCGGGCAGATCATGCGGTCTTTGGGCAGCGACGCCTCGACTCTCAGTCGCGCCTTAACCGTGGTGAAGATCGCGAAGCCGAATCAGGACATGCGCTTCGATGTGCCTGTGGTCGGAGTGAAGACGATCGAAGTGATGAAAGCGGCGGGCGCGAGCTGTCTCGCTTTGGATGCGGGCAAGTGCCTGCTGCTGGATGGGCAGAAGGTGATTGACGCGGCGGATGCTTTCGAGATCGCGATCGTGGCGGAAGCTGGGTGAGGAGCGCGTTCGATGAGCACAAAGAATCCGAAATCAGTGTCCGAAGCCACCCGCATTGCAGATCAGCTTCGCCGCGCCTTTGATGGCAGCGCGTGGCATGGGCCGTCCCTGCTCGAACTGCTGGCCGACGTAGATGCTGCGACTGCAGCAGCCAAGCCCGTGCCCGGCGTTCACAGCATCTGGGAACTGGTGCTGCACATAGCAGCCTGGGACCGAGCCGGTTCGCGCCGACTGGCGGGCGAAAAGTGCCAGCTCAAAGCGCGGGCGAACTTTCCGCCAGTTCCCCCACCGACGGAAGCGGCATGGAGCGAGGCTGTGAACGCCGCCAAGCGCACACACGAGACTCTGGTCAACACCGTCGCCGCGTTGACTGACAAGCGCCTGCGCGGCCGCGTCCCGGGCAAACGCTACGACTTCTATCACATGCTGCATGGCATTGCGCAGCATGAGCTTTACCACGCCGGGCAGATTGCCATTCTGAAGAAAGCGCAGGAACGTGGGTAGTAGGCCGGCATCAATCCCAAGACCTCAGACCTCAGACCTCAGACCTCAGGCCCAACACCTAAATCCACATGCTCTTTCCTCCGATTCCGTTTACAATTTCTTTCCGGCAACCAGCCATAGGAATTTCTCCTGCCTTCTCAAAATCCGATTCACGTCGCCGTGGTGGGTGTGGGAGTTTTTGGACGCAATCACGCCCGCGTTTATAAGGAACTGGAGCGGCAAGGCGAAGGCGTCCGCCTGCTGGGAGTGGTGGATCCGGACGTAAATCGCGCCGACGCCGTGGCGCGCGAGTTTGGATGCAAAGCCTTCGGCTCCGTGCTGCAGATGCTGACCACGCACAGCGAAGTGCAAGCCGCTTCGGTGGCGGTTCCCACGGTGCAGCACACAGCGGTCGCTCGCGACTTGATGAAAGCGGGAGTGGACGTGCTGATCGAAAAGCCGCTGGCCGCCACGCTGGCGGAGGCGGACGAACTGGTGGCGCTGGCGGCCGCGCATAAACGAATCGCCCAGGCCGGGCACCTGGAGCGCTTCAATCCCGCGGTACGGGCCACGCTGCCGTTGCTGACCCAGCCCATGTTTTTTGAGGTGCACCGGCTCAGCGTGTTTACTCCGCGTTCGCTCGATGTGGACGTGGTGCTCGACCTGATGATCCACGATCTCGACATCGTGCTGGCTTTTGCCCGGTCGCCGGTGCGGGAAGTTCGCGCGGTGGGGCTGCCGATTCTCTCGGGGAAAGTGGACATCGCGAACGTGCGCCTGGAGCTGGAATCCGGATGCATCGCGAACCTGACGGCCAGCCGTGTTTCCACCGAGCGGGTGCGCAAGCTGCGCTTCTTTCAGCCGCGGCAGTATGTTTCCCTCGACTACGGACGCCAGGAGGTTCTGGTCTTCACCGTTGGGCAAAATGGGGAGGTCCCGGGAACGCCTTCCGTGAATCCGCAGATCGGTGTCACCAAGCCTCCGGTAGCTTCCGAAGAACCGCTGCACGCGGAGCTGAAGTCGTTTCTGCATGCGGTGCGGGAACGATCAATGCCAGTTGTGCCGCTGGAAGACGGGCGCCGCGCACTGGCGCTGGCGTTTGAAATTGTGTCGGCCATTCGCAAGCACGACAAGCGGCTGGACGTTGCAGGGATTGCGAAACGCTGAATGCAGACCGCCCGTACTCTCCTGAATTTACATATGTTTACACACCGAAGTCACAGCCCCGTCGTGGGTGAGCGGAATCAGGCGAAAGATGCGAAAATACAATTAACTTGGTTGTAACGCGCGCTGCGCAGCTTGCATCAGTTCCAGAGAAGGCCGGATGCAACGCCGCGGGTGCATTTCGTGTCTAACGACAGGCGTATACAGCCGAGCCCAGCGCATGCCCATCACACAAATTCCATTCCAGGATCCGGCGCCCCCGAAGGAGCGGCCGCAGGCGGAACAACTGGGTCTCTACGATGCGCGCGGCTGGGAGACGGCCTACAGGGATCTCGATGAGCGTGTTCCGCACCTGCTGATCCAGTTGCAGGACGATCTGGCGCGCTCGCGCCGGCGCGAGGCCGCCTGGATTTCCATCATCGTGCACCTGGTCGTGTTGATGTTCCTGTGGAAGCTTGACGTGATTCAGAAATTCATTCCCTGGCACACCGCGGTCGTCGTCCACGTGGATCCGAGCAAAGACAAGGATTTTACCTTCCTGGCTCTGCCGCCCGACGCGCAGAAGCTCGCGCGCAAGCCCAACACCAATATCGCCTCCGATAAAGACCGCATCGCGACTTCGCGCCACCCGGAGCTTGATCCCAAGGAATTGCGGAAAATTCTGGCGACGCCGCCTCCGGGTGCGCCCGGGATGACCGGTCCGCGCACCGAGGCCCCGGGGATGGCGCAGAACGCGCCACCGTCGCAGCAGCCGCAGGGACAGCCGCCCGCGCCTCGTCCCCAGTACGACAGCAATCAGACCGCGCAGTTGCAGCTGCCCCCCCGGCAAAATACGTTCAGCAAGTATGCGTCTGGGATGAGCGCCGGTTCAGCTATCCAGGCGGCGACGCAGGCGGCAGCCGCCAACCGGGCCGCTGGCGGGGGTGGTCAGGGAGGCGATTTCGGCCTGGGCACGGGAGCCCACGGCCGCCAGTTGGGCGCGCTCGAGATTCTGAGTGACACCCAGGGTGTGGATTTCGGTCCGTACCTGCAGCGCATCCTGGAGGACGTTCGGGAAAATTGGTATCGCCTCATTCCGGAATCCGCCGAGATGAAGAAGGGTAAGCTCGCAATTGAATTCGCCATCACGAAAGATGGCAAAGTTGCCGACATGCGCCTGGTAGCCACCTCAAATGACACCGCTCTGGACCGTGCGGCGTGGGGCGGCATCACCGCGTCAGATCCGTTCCCCCCGTTACCCCGCGATTTCACCGGGCAGTATCTGGCGCTGCGCTTCCGCTTTTTCTACAACCCCGACAAGGCCGACCTGGAATAGGCGCACCTTCGAACCCGCCCTCAGGTACTACCCTCGAGTATGACTTCGGTCATCTGATCCCGCGATCAACGGCCCGTTACTATGACAGTGGACCGGCCTGCCCCGGCCTGACTGATCGGGAGCCGTCATGAAACTGAAACTCGACCGCATTATCAGCATCGCCACGCTGGTAGCGTCGCTGGTGGCCATCGTTCTGGTCTTGAAAAGGCCTACGCCGGTAGCGCAGCCGCAGACTCCCACAGCCATTGCGGAACATGCCCAGTCGTTTGACCAGAAGATGGCGCAATTCGAGCAGGCGACGCAAAAGCCCTCGGCTGGCAGCGGGTCAGAAACTCCCCAGTCCCAGACAACTGAGCCTCAGCCGGGCCAGGCTGCGTCCTCTCCGGCCGCATCGTCCCCGGCGCAGGGCCCGAAGGCTGAGGTCCACATCAACTCCGATGAAATCAGCGCCGTGCTGGCGCAGTCGCTGGGTACGGCCGGAACCGCAAGTCTTACACCGGACGCCAATGTGGGCGCCGCCCCGACGATTAAAGACCAGCAGGTCAGCTTCGACGGCGATCTCGTGCACGGCCAGTTCCTCACCGAAGTCGCGGGCAAAGACGTGTGGATCACGGTCTCCGGCCACATCGGAGAGAAGGATGGCTATGCGACGTTTGAGCCAACCGAATTCAAGGTGGGAGATTTGAACGTTCCGGTCTCGTTGGTGAATCCAGCCCTGCAGAAGAAACTCGCCGAGGAGCGCGACCGGCTCAAGCTCCCCGACAATGTGGGCGCCGTGAAAGTGGAAAAGGGCGAGCTGGTTATGCAGCAGAAATAACCGCAGCCCGCCGGATGAATAGCAAACTGGCAGGCGCGGTTTTGAATCTGAAATCTGCAATCTACAATCTGAAATCTCTACCGCCCCACCCGATTCTCCGCCGCCACCTTCGCATACCAGCGCCCTGAGTCCTTGATCGTGCGCTTCTGCGTTTTGAAATCCACATAGGCGAGGCCAAAGCGCTGGCCGAAACCCTCCGCCCACTCGAAATTGTCCATCAGGGTCCAGGCGTGATAGCCGCGCACGTCGGCGCCATCAGCCATGGAGCGGGCCAGAGCCGCCAGATAGGCGCGGTGGTAAGCGATGCGCCGCGTGTCATGAATCGCTCCGGTCGCGTCGGGCCCGTCATTGTACGAGCATCCGCTTTCGGTAATTTCAATCACCGGCCGGTTGTAGTCGCGCGTGATGCGCACCACCATGTCATAGAGAGCCTTGGGCCAGACTTCCCAATCGTGATCGGTTTTTGGGCCCTGTTTCCCGCCTTCCATCTTCACCGGGAACAGCCACTCCTGGGCGTGCGCAGCACGCTCCATGGCGCCCGGCGCCGAAGCGATGGTGCGGTAATAGAGATTGACGCCGACGAAATCCAGCGGCGCGCGCGTTTTCTCCATGTCGCCCGACTTGATGCCCATGGCCGCTTCCGGCAGAAAGGTCAGCGCCTCCGGATAGCGCCCGCGCAGCGCCGGTTCCAGGAACCAGATATTGGTGATGGCATGCGCGCGTTCCGCGGCCAGTTTGTCATCCTCGGAGTTGCTGGCCGGCTCGCACGGCGACATGCTGAAGGCAGTGCCTACGCGGGCCCCGGGCCGGGCCGCCTTGAGCGCGTGAAAACCCGCGCCCTGCGCCAGATTGACCACGTGTGTTGCGCTCAGAAAATCAAGCAGGCTCTTGTGTCCCGGGGCGTGCCTGCCTTCCAGGTATCCAAGATCTACGAAAGCGGCGGGCTCGTTGAACAGCATCCAATCTGTAACGCGATCGCCCAGCGCCTGCGCCACCAGTTGCACATAATCGGCGAAGCGGCCTGCCGTATCGCGATTGGGCCAGCCGCCGGCATCGTCAAGCGCCTGCGGCAGGTCCCAGTGATAGAGCGTGACAAAAGGCCGGATGCGCGCTTCCAGCAGGGCGTCCACCAGCCGGCTGTAGTAATCGAGACCCTTGGAATTCGCAGCGCCCGATCCGGAGGGCTGAACCCGCGGCCAGGAAATCGAAAAGCGGTGGCTGTTCAGATTCATGGCCCGCATCAGCGCGATGTCTTCGCGCCAGCGATGGTAGGAATCGCAAGCCAGGTCGCCGGTATCGCCGTTCTTGATTCTTCCCGCCGTATGCGTGAAGCGGTCCCAGATGGATTCGCCCTTGCCGTCTTCGTTCCATGCGCCTTCGATCTGGTAGGCTGCGGTGGCCGTGCCCCAGAAGAACCCCTTGGGAAATGTAATTTGTGAGGATGAGAACGCGTTAAATTGAGCCGCCGCCGCCGCCCCGGTTCCCGCTTTCGAAGAAACGCTGCATCCGGAAAACATCGCCGGCAGCGCGGCAACCGATCCTGCCCCGAGCGCAGATCGCACGAACTGGCGGCGTGTCAGACGCAAACGAAACTGGGCTCCTTGCAGAAATTGCGACGGCCGCGGCCAACCAAGGCCGTCAGTTGTGCTTGATGAACTTGCCGGTCTTCTGCCCGGTAAGCGAATTGTAGAGCGTCTCCAGAAACGCGTCTTGGTTGATGAAGTCTCCGGAATACTTCTTCCAGGGGTCGAGAATCTTGGCCTGCTTCATCTGATCGAGCGTCTTGCCCTCTTTCAGGGCCTGGGCGGTCACGTCCCGCGTTGCCTTCAGCATGGTCAGATACGCCCGCACGTCATCGAGACTGGAAATCGGCCCGTGACCGGGAATCACCTTCACATCCGGCGGCAACTGCGCGATCACCTTTTCCACCGCATCAATCATGCCGTTGATGCTGCCGCCCGCTTCCACGTCAATAAAAGGAAAACCGTAGGTCACGAAGTCGTCGCCCATGTGCACCACATTGGACTTGGGAAAGAAAATGATGGAATCGCCGTCGGTGTGCCCGGCGGGAAAGTAAAGCGCGCGGATGTCTTCACCGTTCAGGTGTACGGTCACGTCATGATCGAAGGTGATGATGGGCAGCGCTTCCTTGGCCGCGGGTTTGGCGTCGAAATGCACGGAGCCGCCATTACCCGCCCCGCCGCCGGCTTCCAGCCGCTTGCGCACATTGTCGTGCGCGATGATCGGCGCCTGCTTCTGGAAATAGGCGTTCCCACCCGTGTGGTCGGGGTGGTAGTGGGTGTTGATGACGAACCGCACCGGCTTGTCGGTAATGCCCTTCAGTGCGGCCTGAATCTTGTCGGCCAGCGGGGCGTACTGATCGTCCACGATTACGATGCCGTCGTCGCCCACCGATGCGCCGATGTTTCCGCCGGCGCCTTCCAGCATGTAGACGTTGCCGGCCACCTTGCTGACCTTCATTTGCACCTTGCTGAAGTCCTGATCCTGGGCCGCGGCCAGGCTTAACGCGAGCCATAGTCCAGCGAGAAAAAACGGAGTCTTACGCATGCTTGTCCTCATTGTTCTCGGTCTTGACCACGGGCTGATTCTAAACTGGAACGGAAGAAAAATGGAGTTGCAGCCTGAAGTACACGTCAGTACAGATGGAAATCCGTCTCTACCGCGATCCTCACGGGCACGGGCTTGCCGTCCTTTTTCCCGGGCTCAAATTTCCACGTGCTCACTGCCCCCACCGCCTTCTCGTCCAGACCCAGACCCAACGGGTTTACGACCTCGATATCCCTGGTAGAACCGGATTCGTCTACCACGAGAGACAGGACCGTCGTGCCCTGATATTTCGCTCTGCGCGCCTCTTCGGAGAACTCGGGATTTGGCTGGTGGGTTACACGGGGCGCCGAAACTTCGCCCCGCTTAAAGGTGTACACCGGGTCGCTGGAATGGCGAACGGTCTTCGGCTGACCTTCGACCTGATCGAAATAGTCCTGCCAGAAGTCGGGCACGAAATCGCGCATGGATTCGCCGGACTTCAGGAACACCGCATTCATGGCCGATAAGACTTGGTCCAGGTCCGGCCTCTCCGACGCGAATTCGATTTCAATCTCCACGTCGTTGGCCCGAAAGGGCTCTGCCAGCTTATCCCGGTCCTTGGCGTTGGACTCCGCCAGCGAAGTCAGAACGTCGCGAGGCGGCTTCCCCTTCGCATCGAACACCAGGCAGACGCGTCGGCCCCGGATTTGGACTGTGCGGTCGTGGACCCTAATACGCTTGACCGAAACTTGCCCATCCAGGGTCCAGGGACCGACCTCCGCAAAACCGACCAGCGCACCGTCGGATTGAAAGTGCAGATGGTTTCCTTTGTAGAAATGCCGGAGGGTTAGGACTTTGTCCGCATAGTCGGACTTCAGTTGGTCTTCAACATCGTCCCCGGCCCGGGCCAGCGGTGCTCCGAGCAGAATCGAAAGCAGCAGCAGCGCGAATAGAACAGCGGTTCTTCGTTTCATACGTGCCTGACCTTCACTCCGGATTCCAGCTGTCATACATCTTCCACAGCTTGTCGGCGGTGGCGCGGTAAATTAGCCAGCCGCTGCCAAGATCGGAAGTTTCTTTGAAGAGCAGTTCGGCGCGGCCATCGCCGTCGGCATCTACCGCGTCAATCAGATCCAAACGCGGCGTGACGTCGAGATGGTGCGGGTCGGTCACTCCCACGTACAGCTTGTGTAGATTGTTGTAGATGTCGGGGTAGGTCACCAACACGATCGAGTACTGCAGATCTGCCGCGGATCCCGGCGCGCTCGCTGGTCCCGGAGGCACATGAGCTTCCGCGCTGAAGATGATGACCGGCTGGTTGTTGGTCCACAAATCGTAGGCAATCATCTGCACCGTGCCAAAAAACGGTTCTGGCGGTTTAGCGGCGGGCTTATGCCGCGCCGGCGGGGTCGTGAGCGGCGTTATCTTCGCCTTGGCCTGAGCGTCCACATAGGCAAGGAGTTCCTGCTTAGCCAGGGCCATGACCTGCGCGCGGCGTTCGCCTTCCTCGTCCTTCAGCCACTCGAAGGTGAACGAATGTGGCTCGGGACCGGCAGCGTCAGAAATCGCCGGAATCAACTGCACCGGTCCCGTAGCTGTCGCGGACGCGACAATTTTCCCTGCGTTCGCCGCGGGCTTTGTGCCGAGCTTGCTGTAGCCGGGAATCTCGTCCTCGGAAAACGGCTCCGCAGGTTTTCCCCGGCGCAGGCGAGGACGGTCGCCCGCATTGGCTCCGCTGTCGGATTCCGGCGCTTTGGGGCGATCGAGGGGCTTGGATTCAGCCGGTTTCGACTCCGGCGGTTTGGATTCCGGCGGTTTGGTTTCTCCTGTCGTGGGCGCTGCTGCAGGCGGCGTGGTGCTGGCCGTTGGCGCCGGCTTGGCGGGGTTCTTGGTGAGCCGCGGTGGTTCGTCGCTGGTGTCAATTCCCACCGGCTCGGCCTCCGCCTTTAGCGTTGTCTGTGGCGTTTCGGTGCCCGCTGGAAGCCACGCACCGGTCCCGATCCATGGGCTCTGGGCATTCGCGGTGTTGCTGTGCAGTGCGCTGCCCACCGTAAACAGGCCCAGGGAATTGCCCGTGCGCAAGGCTTCGTAAACGGTCCCTGTCTCCAGAGCCATGGGAATCGGGTCAGCCTTGTACGCCGTTGCGTCCCAGAACTTGCCGTTGATCAGGATGCAGATCGGGACCAGTGACGCCTTGCCATTGGCCGCGAGCTGCAGCACGGCCAGCGCCCGCGGCCCTGCGTCTTTCTTTCGCTGGACTCTCCGCGGAAAGGTAGTAACCTGGGTGCGATCCTCCTGTGCCGTCACCGCTGCCGGCCAACATGCCACACAGGCCAGCAGCGCCACCAGAAACCACCTCCGGTATAGAATCTTCAGCGAGGCCCGGCTGGACCCCGCTTTGGTGGCGCACCCGGCCGCCGGCTTCCATTGCCCTTGAGAGATTCCCATGAATATCAATGATAAGGCTCCCGAGTTCACTTTGCAGGACGAGAACGGAAAAGAAGTTTCCCTGAAAGAATTGCGCGGCAAGACCGTGATTCTCTACTTCTACCCTCGCGCCGACACTCCCGGATGCACGATCGAAGCCTGCGAGTTCCGCGACACTTACAAGAAGATTCAGAAAACCGGCGCCGTGTTGCTTGGCATCTCGCCCGACACACCGAAAGCGCAGAAAAACTTCGCGGACAAGTTCGATCTACCCTTCACCCTGCTCGCCGATGCCGACAAAACAGTCGCCGAGGCTTTCGGTGTGATGAAGGAAAAGAACATGTACGGCAAGAAGGTGATCGGTGTCGCGCGCACGACCTTCGTGATCGGTCCCGACGGCAAGATTCAGCACGTCTTCGAAAAGGTGAAGGCAGAGGGCCACGCCGAAGAAGTGCTGGCCTACCTGAAAGAATCGGCCAAGGGGGCTGCCTAGAGCCGCGGTCGCGGCATCCCGGAGCATGAGCAAGCAGCGGAATCCGGTCTCCATCCGTCCTCTTGACCGGGCGTTTTTCGCCCGCGATCCCCGCCGCGTGGCTCGCGGACTACTGGGGAAAATCCTGGTGCGCCGGGACGCCAGAAAGCAACTCGCCGCCCGCATCGTCGAAGTTGAGGCCTACCTCGGAGAAAACGATCCCGCCGCTCACGCCTTCTCCGGCCGGACCGCGCGCAACGCCGTCCTCTTCGGTCCGCCGGGACACGCCTACGTCTATTTCATCTACGGAAACCACTACTGCCTCAACGTCTCCTGCCAAGCGGAAGGCAAGGCCGGATGCGTCCTTTTCCGCGCCCTGGAGCCGCTCAACGGCCTGGAAGACATGGCTCGCGCCCGCGGCATCGCCCTTGACGGCCCGAAAGCCGAGCTCAAGCTCACCAGCGGGCCGGGCCGGCTAGCGCAGGCTTTCGGCATCACCCGCGCCCGCGACAACGGCTACGACCTCACCTCCAACGCCGGCAGTTTGTGGATCGGCGACGACGGCTATCGCGCCCCAGGGGTCCGCGTGACTCGCCGCATCGGGATTACCAAAGCCTCCGACAAGCCCCTGCGCTACCTTCTCGAAGGCAACCGGTTCGTCTCCGGGCGAAAAATCGCTGCGTAACCCCGTTCGGTCACCGGCAATTCCCCAACGAATCTTTGACAATCGGGTGTAGACTATCCAGGGTTCGAACAGGCTAAAAGCCTTGCTGGACAAGGCTTTTCGCCCTCCACGCCGGAGCGCAGCGGCAGCTCGACGGAACTGCCTGAATTTTGCCGCATCTCCGCGCTGGCGGTCGTCATCTCACTGCATAGGGGAGGCGCATGTTCCGGTGCGCGCGATTTCGGGTTCTGGCCGCCGTCCTCGCGATGTCGGCAGCAGCGCGGGCGCTCCCAGCCGACGGCGCCGTCGTCGCCCACCCGCAGGCGACCCCAGAATCTATTGTTGTGGGGTTTGTCGGAGGTTTCGTAAGCCACGACAATCCGCATCACGGTTCGGTGCTGCTTGCCCGGCGCATCCAGGGCTCCGCCCCGAAAAGCACTTTCGTCCAGGTCTTCGAGAATCGCCGCCGGAAAACCGCCTACAAAACAATTCTCCGCCTGCTCGACCGCAATCACGACGGCGTCCTCGCCGAAGACGAAAAAGCGCAGGCACGGATTATCCTTTTCGGCCAGAGCTGGGGCGCGGCTGCCGTGGTGATGCTGGCTCGTGATTTGAATCGCGCCGGCATTCCGGTGCTGCTGACCGTGCAGGTGGATAGCGTGGCCAAGTTCTGGCAGAACGATCGCGTCATCCCGGAAAATGTCGTCGTCGCCGCGAATTTCTACCAGACCCACGGCATCGTCCATGGCCGGCCTGAGATCACCGCCGCAGATCCGGCGCGGACTCAAATCCTCGGCAACTACCGCTTCGACTACAAGAAAGAGCCGGCGCACTGCGATGAAGGTTCGTGGTACGACCGTTTCTTCACGCCCAGCCATGCCCAAACCGAATGCGATCCTCGGCTCTGGTCGCATGTCGAGGACCTGGTGCTTCAGCGCCTGGTGCTCCAGAGTCTGGTACTGCAGAATCTGGAGCCGCAGCCCAGCGTGGCGGCCACCGCTCCCCAACCTTAGCGAACAGCCTTTCCCAGCAGAAGGTTGTCAATCAACCGCGTAGTCCCCACAAACGCCGCGACCGCCGCCAGCGCTCCGCCGGAAACATCCTCCACCAGGTCCAGCGTGTCGGGATTCACGATTTCGAAGTAGTCGAGCCGCACTGAGCTTTCCCCGGCAAATTCTGCCCTTCCCGCGTCCGCCAACTTCGCCGCGCTTCGCTCGCCCGCATCCGCCAGTTGCTTTACCCGCATCAGCGAACGATGCAGCGCCAGCGCCTGCTTCCGCTGCTCGGGACTGAGGTAGTCATTGCGGGAACTCATGGCCAGCCCGTCGGGTTCGCGCACAATCGGACACACAGCAATCTCCACCGGCAGGTTCAGATCGCGCACCATGCGGCGGATGATCGCCACCTGCGCCGCATCCTTTTGCCCGAAGAATGCCGCATCGGGCTCAACGATATGAAACAGCTTGGCCACCACGGTGGTGACCCCGCGGAAATGTCCCGGCCGGGAACGCCCGTCGAGCTTGCCGCTTAGTTCTTCCACCGTCACCCACGTCACCGCGCCCGCGGGATACATTTCGTCCACCGAGGGCGCAAACAGCAGCGCTACGCCTTCGCGCTCCAGCAGTTCGCGGTCGCGCTCAAACGAGCGCGGATATTTCGCCAGATCTTCCGAGGGCCCAAACTGGGTTGGATTCACGAAGATGGACGCCGCTACCACATCGCACGAAGCCCGCGCCGCCCGCACCAAAGAAAGATGCCCCTCATGAAGCGCTCCCATGGTGGGCACAAATCCCAGCCGCTGGCCCGCGCGCCGCACGGCGCGAGAGGCGGCACGCATTTCGTCAATCGTAGCGTAGATTTTCAAAGCAGACTTCCAAGATCGTTTCCAGGATCGCTGAGTCGGAAAGAATATTAACCCGACGGCACCCACTTCACCGTAACGTGCGCACCTTCCAGCATGCCGCCTACAATGCCCTTATTACGCCGGATGGCCACGCCGTCCTGCTCCGAGGCGCGAACGCCATTCTCCGCGGCCGCTACCACCCGGCCGTAAGGCCAGTTCGTCGGGGGTAGCCGTGCCAGCGCCGGCAGCACCTCATCCACTTTCAGGATAATCTCCGCGCTGTCGGCAGAATCAAACAGGGCCACGCCATCCGCACGGATGATCAAGTACGGGTTGCGCCACTTCTTCATGTCCTGGAGGCGCGCATACTGCGCAGAATCGGCGGGAGGGATGGCCTGCAAGACGGCACTGGGGTCAGGTGCGGGCGCACTCGGCTGGTTCGAACAGGCGAGGGCAACCATACCCAGGCCCAGCGCTGCCGTCACCCGCAAGCGCAGAGAGATCACTGGCCCGGGCTACCTCGCCACCGCGGGCACGTCGTTCTTCGCGGCCCAGATCAGCGCGACGATCCACCCGATCACGGTCCATCCCAGAAAAAAGTTCAGCAGGAAGATCGCCAAGGTGTCGCGCTTGCTGCGGGCCAGGGCAATGATGGACGGCAGGAAATACATCACGAAGCCAAAGCCGAAAAACGGAAGGAAAAACAAAGCAAAGAGGTGCATAATCCAACCTCCCTCAGCACTAGCCTAGCACCATCGCAGGCCCGTAGAAAGATACGCGAACGGGGGCCGGTTAGTTCCCTCGCCGCGCCACGCCGCGCTAATCCGTCTAAATCCGCGAAGATCCGTGGCCCAGTCTTTACCGCCGCATCGCCCGCTTCCGCGCCAGCACCGTATCGAGGCCCGCCTTGGTCTCCTTCGGCAGATGATACGACTCCTCGTCCGCCGGATACTGGTGCGATTTCACATCCGCGCGAAATGCCTGCACGGCGTTCATGATCAGAGCCGCCGCGTCTCCGTAGCGCCGCACGAATTTCGCCGGAGGCCCAAACGTCAGGTTCAGAATGTCGTGAAACACCAGCACCTGCCCGTCGCATTCCGGACCCGCGCCGATGCCGATCGTAGGCGCGCTGACTTCCGCCGTGATCATGGCCGCGACTTCCCGCGGAATGCCTTCCAGATAAAGACAGGCGACGCCGGCCCGGTCCAGCGCCACCGCATCCCGCATGAGCGTTTCGATTCCGCTCAGGTTCTTGCCCTGCACTTTGTAGCCGCCCATCACGTTCACCGATTGCGGCGTCAGCCCAATGTGCCCGGCGACCGGAATCTCGGCGTCAATGATGCGGCGAATCAGATCTGCCCGCCGCTCTCCGCCTTCCAACTTCACCACCTCGGCGCCGCCTTCTTTCACGAAACGCATGGCATTGTTGACGGCGGTTTGCGAGTCAATCTGATAAGCCCCGTACGGCATGTCGGCCACCAGCAGCGCGTTCTTCACGCCGCGCCGCACCGCCTTCACGTGATGCAGCATCTCGTCCATCGTGACCGAGAGCGTATTCTCGTAGCCCAGCATGGTTTGGGCCAGCGAATCGCCCACCAGCACCATGTCAATGCCGGCCTCATCCACCAGGCGCGCGGAGGCATAGTCGTAGGCGGTCAGGCAGGTGATCGGTTCGTGTCGGAGTTTCTGTTCCCGCAGAGACGCAGTGGTGATTTTCGGGCGGGACTCGTCAAGCATCCGCCCGCTGATCGGGGTGAGACTCATGATGTCCTCCAGTGCCCCTCCGCCTCGGGCGGATAGAGCCTGTACCCATCTTCAAGTTTCTACAACTTTAGATGAACCTCGGCTATTGTAGTTGCAACCTAGGGGTCTTGGCTAGAGCTAGAAATCACGTCATAACCATATTTAAATCAATGGGTTGCCGGTTCGACGTTCCGTTCACCGCCGTCTTTATCCGCCAATAACCTCTGACGAGCCACCTTCAGTTCCGTTCTCTCATCTCCCGAAGCCACCTCGATTAGCCTGCGGAAATAGCTGCTGGCGGTGCTGGCGTCCCCCGCTGATTCTGCTGCACTCGCCGCGCCGTACAAGGCGTTGAAACGGTTCGGCGCGATCCTTAGCACGTTCTGATACTCGAGCAGCGACTCCTTCGGATGATGTTCCATCAGAAGCAGCTCCGCCAGCATTTCGCGGGCTGGCGTCACGGCTCCGGGCGTGACCGCGCTCTTATCCATGTTCTCTTCGAGTTCTGCGGCTGATCGCGCCAGTCGCAGGGCTTCCGAAGGATTTCCCCTTTGCTCCGCGATCCATGCGGCCACTTCGCGCCGCTGCACTTCCACCTGGTTCGACCAGTAGGAATTCCCCTGCTTCGCAATCGCGTGGCGCAGAGCGGCCAGTTCCTTTTCGGCCTGGCCCGCGCGTTCCAGATGCTTCGCGCGAGCGCTTCCCACACCGATCGCCACCCATGTAATGGCCTGCGCCCACGGCACGCCTTCTTCACGCACTCGAAGCTGACTGGCCTGCTCCCAGGTACCCAGTTCGAGAGTGCAGCGTGCTGGAATCGCAGCCAGCGCATAATCGCCCGTGAGTGTAAGCCCGGAAACTGGCGAGAGCGAGTGCATCTCCTCGAATACAGTCTTGGCCTTGCTCACGCGTCCACTCTGCAGGTACGCATACTCGAGGTAGTCCATGGCGTGCAACCGCTGATCCCGCGCCTCTCCATTCGTTGAGTCTGCCTCGGCCGCGGCAGCCAATTCCGCCGACCGGATGTTTGAGTTGATGGACTCATCCCACGACCCCACACGCGTGAACAAATGCGAAGGCATGTGATTTGCGTGAGCTGAGGCCGGAGCAATCTTGGCGTACACGCGGGCCGCGCCCAGACCTTGTTCGGCCAACACGGGATTGTCATAGCAGTGGATGATGTAGTGCGCGATGCCGGGATGATGCGGTTGCCTGGCGAAGAGGGGCTCGAGAATCTCGCCGCACTTCCGCTGGTTGGCAAAAGTCTTATCCGTCTTGGGCGCGGTGATCGCAAGGCTAAGTGCATGGAAGATCGCAGCCTCGTCGTCCTGGGGATAGGCCGCTTGCAACGCGGCCATCTTCTGCTCAAAGGCCGGGCCATGGGCGGATACGTCCCTGCCGTCTTCCCGGTAAATTTCGGCCAGCGCGCCGATGTAAGCTGCTTCCCGCGGAGTCGTTTGCGGGTTGTTGGCGGCGGTCTGTTGGGCCTTCTGGAGAGCCAAGCGGCCGGCAGCAGTATCGCCGTTGTCCCACATTCCGTGGTAATGAGACATAGCCACGCCCCATTGCGCCATCGCGCATTGCGGGTTTTTGTCCGAAATCTCCGTGAATCCTTGCCGTGCCTGTTCGTACTGAAACGAGTGCAGCAGCGCGACCGCGCGGTTGAAGTTACTCGCGAGATCAGCGCCGCATGAAGTCGCGAAATGAACCGAACCGACTTCCTCTTCGGTTACCGCGTGGTGATGGTCTTCCTGAGATACCGAAAGTGAAGGGAAAACCAGGAGCAGGAGAAGCACGGACAAGGAGCGCATGGCAGCCTCCGTTCAGCCGCCAATTGTAACGCGAACGGGCCGGGAGTGGCCTACGCGCTGGCCGCTTCCTGCCCGCCCAGCGGCAGAAAGTACTGCGTGCCCTTAATGGGTTCGGTGACTTTGCGCAGAAGTTCCTGCAGATCTTCGTTGCGGTCCACGAAATCAATCTCGGACGTGTTGACGATCAGCAGGTCCGACGACGTGTAGTGAAAAAAGAAGTGCTCGTAGGCCTTGATTACTTCCTCCAGATACTCGTCGCTCACCGCCCGCTCTCCGGGGGCATTCTTTTTCTTCAGCCGCTTTTTCAGCACCTCGGGCGTGGCCTGCAGGTAAATCACCAGGTCGGGCGTGGGCAGCATTTCGCGGAAATGGTTGTAGTAGCGGTTGTAGGTGTCGAGTTCCTGGTCGGTCAAATTGAGGCAGGCAAACAGCTTGTCTTTTTCGAAGATGAAATCAGCAACCACGACCCGCTGCGACCGAGAACCCAGGTCGAGCGCCTGCAACTGTTCGAACCGCCGCACCAGAAAGCTCAGCTGCGCCTGAAACGCCGCCCCCCGCTCGCCTTCGTAGAACGAACCGAGAAACGGATTCGCCTCCGGTTCCATCACCCGCTGCGCGTTCAACCGCTCGGCCAGAATGCCGGCCAGCGTGCTCTTGCCCACTCGGATGGGACCCTCCACTGCAATGTACCGGGGGAGTTCGAAAAGTTTGGCCATGTTTTCTTAGGACGTTTTCTTAGGACGCCGCTCGCGATGTTTCCGAAGTGGCAGGATATCTCGGTTGCGCCTCACTGGCAATTGCGGGAAGAGTTAACAGGAGCGATTGGGTAATTGTGGAATCGGGTGATTGGGTGATTGAACTTCCCGTGCTGCGGTTTTCAATTCCCCAATTACAAAATTCCCCAATTACTCAATCCATTACAATCCCATCATGCTTGGCCTTGCCCTGACCGGAGCCGCCTCGTTGACCGCCGCCGCCGTCGCCGCCGGATATCAGTCCATGGCGCCCACCGGACAGTGGTACGGCCGCACGTTCACAGGCCTGGCCCGAGGAACAAAGCAACTCGCGCTCACCTACGACGACGGTCCCAACGACCCGCACACCCTGCGCCTGCTCGAAGTGCTCGCCAAACACCAGGTGCATGCGACTTTTTTCCTCATCGGCCGCTACGTCAGCCAGCGCCCCGGCATCGCCCGCGACCTTGTCAAAGCAGGTCACATCGTCGGCAACCACACCACGACTCATCCGCTGCTGACCCTGTTGAGCGAAGCCCATATCCGCAGGGAACTCTCAGGCTGCCGGGTCGCGCTGCAGGAAACCGTGGGCGAGCATTCCAGTCTCTTCCGCCCACCGTACGGCGGACGCCGCCCCGCTGTCCTCCGCATCGCGCGCGAGCTGGGGTTTGAACCCGTGATGTGGAATGTGACCGGCTACGACTGGACCGCGCCGCCGGCGGCTGAGATTGAAAGAAAGGTCACCAGCCAGATCCGCGGAGGAGACGTGATCCTGCTGCATGATGGCGGCCACCGGCAGATCGGCGTCGATCGCTCACAAACCGTCCTGGCTACGGACCATCTGATCACCCGCTACAAATCGGAAGGCTACGAATTCGTTACCATCCCACAGATGATGGGACAAGCAGCCGTCAGCCAGCCCTCAGCCTTCAGCTAAGCTGGTCTGGCGCATCTATCCGCGCACCCCGGCGAACGCCTCTTTCGCCGCCGCAATCGTCTTCTCGACGTCCTGCTCCGTGTGGGCCGCGCCCAGAAACGCCGCTTCATACTGCGAAGGCGGCAGATACACGCCACGGTCCAGCATCCCGCGGAAGAACTTTCCAAACCCTGCCGTATCCGACTTCGCCGCCGAATCCCAATCCGTCACTGGACCCGGCTGGAAGAACCACGTGAACATGGAGCCCACGCGGTTATGGCACAACGCAACGCCCGCTTCTTTCGCCGCCGCGGCAACGCCCTCGACCAACTCTCCGCTCATCTTGTCGAGCCGCGGATAAATCTCTGCCTTGCGCTCCCGCAGATGCTTCAGCATGGCGCACCCCGCCGCCATGGCCAGCGGATTCCCCGAAAGCGTCCCGGCCTGGTACATGGGCCCCAGCGGCGCCACCAGGCACATGATCTCCTTGGGCCCGCCGTACCCGCCCACAGGCAGCCCTCCGCCAATAATTTTCCCCATGGTCGTCAGGTCGGGACGGATGTTGTACAACTCCTGGGCTCCGCCAAACGCCACGCGAAACCCGGTCATTACTTCGTCGAAGATCAGTACCGACCGTTCGCGCTCGGTCAACAGCCGCAGGCCCACCAGGTAGTCGTCTGCCGCCGGAACGCATCCCATGTTCCCCACCACCGGTTCCACAATCACGCAGGCAATCTGGTGCTTGAATTTCTGGAACGCGTGCTCGACTGCCGCAAGGTTATTGAAGGGCAGGGCCAGCGTGAATTGCGTGAACTCTTCGGGCACGCCTGCCGATCCCGGAATCCCCAGTGTGGCCACACCCGAGCCTGCCTTCACCAGCAGGCAATCCGCGTGGCCGTGATAGCAGCCTTCAAACTTCACAATGTACTTGCGTTTGGTATAGGCCCGCGCCAGCCGGATCGCCGACATGGTCGCTTCCGTGCCGGAGCTCACGAAGCGCACTTTCTCCATGTGCGGAAACGCACTCAGCACCAGCTCCGCCAGATCCGCCTCAGAGGGCGTGGACGCGCCGAAACTCGTGCCGTTGCACGCCGCCGCCACGATCGCGTCGAGCACGCCCGGTTCCGCGTGACCCAGAATCAACGGCCCCCAGGACCCGATGTAGTCAATGTATTCGTTCTCGTCGGCGTCCCAGATATGCGAACCTTTGCCGCGCACCATGAACGGAGGTTCTCCGCCGACCGGACCAAATGCCCGCACCGGCGAGTTCACGCCCCCCGGGATCATGCTTTCCGCGCGCTGCTGCAGACGCCGCGACTGCTCGACTTTGCGCGATGTGACGGACGGCATCGAATCCTCCCTCCGGAGAAACTAAAACGTCCAGAAAGATGTCAGAAGATGACGAGTGCAACCGACTACTATAGCAGCGCTCCCCGCGCCGCAAATTTATCAGATATTCATCATTCTGAAATCACTTCGCAACATCCCGGCGCTACCCTCAGTTCATCAAGTTGCCCTTCTAACCGGGAGGGTTTGAGGGACAGTCTCGGGGGCTCCGGGCTGTCCTTTTTGATTTTGGTGTAATGTGGCGCGAGCGCTTCGCCCGCGCACCCCAACCCTTCAGCAGGCATTCACTTCAGATACGCCCTTACCAGCGAAATCAAATCCTCCGTGAGTTCCTCCCGCGAGTCCGGCCCGCGATCCGGATGCGTGATGTGCAACCGGATGTGATCTTCGAGGATCTCCGCCATCAGGCTGTTCACGCCGCCGCGGATCGCCGCCAGCAGCATCAGGATGTCCGCGCATTCATCCCCGTCGGTCACCGCCCGCTCCACGGCTCCGATTTGTCCGCCCAGGCGGTTGATTCGCGAAAACAGCTTCTGCTTTTCTTTGGAAATTTCCGGGAGTTTGTCTTTCATATTGTTGACATTGCCTCGCATTTTTTGCTTGACAGGTACCCTAGGGGGGTATGATATAAAATTCCTGGGCGAGAGTCATCTCCCCCGCGTCCGGATTTTGTCAGAACCTTTGAATACTAGCAGTGCAGGAGATGTTCCCGGAAAGGTCCGGCGGCTCCCGGGCTTGGAAGCGGTGGATGTGACCCGATAGGAATTGCTCCCCCTATCGCCTCACCTCTGCTTCTTCTACCCGACAACCAATTTGGAATAAGGAAGTTGGGTCTTGCCAATCACCCAGCTTTCTGACGCCGCTCTTTTCGAAAAGAGTGAAGCTGCTGAAGGCGTGCGATTCCCGGCATTTGCGACAGGTTGGCTCAAATCCAAAGAAAGGAGGGAACGACAATGGCCTGCATCACTCTATTCGCGCAACCCATGGCGATGGCGACGACCCAGCTCGCGCGTGTAATCCGCTACGAAGATGCCTCTCCGTGGCAGAGGGAAAGCAGTACGCAACACAACTCTCTACGCATGAGCTGGGTCGTGGTCACCGGCAGCAACGGCCGGCGCCAGCTCCGGATGTGCTGGGCGGCGGCGGAGGACTGCTGATCCAGGCTGACGTGCCACGCAGCTGTAACATTCCTGTAACCAACGCTGCGTAGGCTCGTGGGACGAGCAGGGGTTCAATTGGGCGGCCGGAATTCCCAAGCGCAGATATTAACTGTAGTTAACGATTTCAGGTATACTGCCGTTAACCAAGAGTTCCGCCGATCGTGTTACAGAACTGGAATCGGCTTGTGCTGGCGGTCACTTGAGGCGTGCCGCGCCTCACGGAGCGAGGCCGGGCGCCCGATTACGGTGGGGGCATGCAATTGAAATTGAAATCCATTTTCAATACGGTGGGGCTTGTTCCCCTCGCCGGGCGCCCCCCGTGGCTCGCCCTTATCCTTGCCCTCGCCGTGGCCATTCCCGTCTGCGCGCAGCAGTCTGATCCGCAGTCTCCCGCGCAGCAGCCCGGCACGCCGCCGGTCAGCGCGACCGCCGCACCGGATCCTCCTGATCCGCCCCCGGACGACAGCACCCAGGCCATGTTCCCGCATTTCCGGAACACGCGCTTCTGGCTGTCCGGCCAGGCCAACTTCATTTTCCAGACGCACCCTGACTTTCATGCGCTCTACAGCGGCCCGCACAGCCTCAGCCCGAACTACGAGAAAGCAACCTCCCGCGTGATGACGCTCTACACCGGAGTGCGCCTCGACAACTCCACCGAGTTCCTGGTGGACATTGAAGAAGCCGGCGGCGCCGCCCTCAGCACCGGTCTCGGGCTGGCCGGCGACACCGATCTCGACATCGTCCGCAACCCGCTGCTCAGCAAGGCGCCCTATCTGGGCCGAGGCATGATCCACAAAGTGTTCGCGCTGAGCCAGGACAAAGTCGAAAATCCGCGCAACTGGCTCTCTCTGTTTGACGAACTCCCGCGCCGCCGTCTCGAAATTCGCTTTGGCAAGTTCACCATGCCGGATTTCCTGGACCTCAACTCCGTCGGCTCTGACACCCACTTCCAGTTCACCAACTGGACCATTGACAACAACGGCGCCTGGGATTATGCCGCCGACACCCGCGGCTACACCGTCGGCTTCACCGCCGACTACGAAGACCGCAACTGGGGATTCCGCTTCGCCGAAGGCCTCATGCCCAAGGTCGCCAACGGCATTGATCTGGTTTGGAAGCCCTGGCAGGCTCACGCCGAAAACTTCGAATATGAGCTGCGCCATGGCGTGATCCCGAAGAAAGCCGGCGCGATCCGCCTCCTCGCCTTCACCAACTACGCCAACATGGGCATCTACCGCGATCAAATCCTCAAAGCGGAAGAGGCCGGAACCACTCCCGCAATTACCGACCACCCTTGGCACATCACGCGCAAGTACGGCTTTGGCATCAACGTCGAGCAAAATCTCACGCACTACCTGACTGCCTTCGGCCGCTTCGGATGGGACAACGGCAAGACCGAATCCTTCGCCTACACCGAAGTGGATCAAACCTTCGCCGAAGGTGTGGGTGCGAGCGGCGCATGGTGGCATCGCAAGCAGGATCGCGCCGGAATCGCCTTCGTCAGCAACGCCATCAGCAAAGATCACCAGAACTATCTCGCCGCCGGAGGCCTCGGCTTTCTCCTGGGCGATGGCAACCTGAACTACGGCCGCGAGAGCATTCTCGAGTCGTATTACACCGTCCATGTGTGGCGCGGCATCTACCTCGCGCCCGGCGTGCAGCACGTTAACAATCCCGGCTATAACCGCGACCGCGGTCCGGTTGTCGTGCCCGCCTTCCGCGCCCACATTGAGTTTTAGCGCGGTGTGGGGACAGCCGCCCCTTCGGCAAGCTCAGGGCAGGCTCTCGGCTGTCCAGTCCGCCGAAGGCAGGCGTTTCGAATGGACAGCACACGTCAAAATGCCATACAACAGAGTTGCTGTTTTCCATCTCGAGGCGACATGACGGAAACCGCTACCGCAGCTCAATTTAACGGCCATTCCATGGTCGGCCCGATCCAGCGCGTCCTGGTCTGTTCGCCGCGCACCGCAGGCTGGAACCAGCCCGAGCGTGCCGCTCGCTGGCGTGATCTGGGATTTCACCACGCCCCCAATTTCGAGACCGCCCAGTCACAGCACGACGCGCTCTGCCGCGAGCTTGCAACCGCCGGCGCCGATGTGGTCGAACTTACTCCCGCCGCCGATCTCTCTCTCGACGCCGTTTACGCCCACGATGCCTCTCTCGCCACCGACTTTGGCCTGATCGTCATGCGCCCCGGCAAAGCCAATCGCGTGGCGGAAGGCGCAAATCACGCGTCCTTCTGCACGCGGCTGGCAATTCCCACTCTCGCGAAGATCATCGCGCCCGGCGCCACCGAAGCCGGCGACATCCTCTGGCTCGACCCGACCACGCTGCTCATCGGCCACGGCTACCGCACCAATGCCGCCGGCATCGAGCAGGTGCGCGCCCTGCTTGCGCCCAAAGGAATCGAGGTTCTCTCAGCGCCGCTGCCTTTCGGCCCCGGCCCCTCCGCGTGTCTGCACCTGATGTCCCTGATCAGCCTGCTCGACGAAAAGACTGCCATCGTTGATCTTCCTTGGCTTGCAGTCGAGACGGTCGAACTGCTCAAGGCCCGCGGATTCACCTTCGTCGAGATTGACTACTCCGAACGCGACACGCTGGCCTGCAATGTGCTCGCCCTGGGAGGGAAGCGTCTGCTCGCCATCGCAGAAAATCGCAAAACCAACGACCGCCTTCGCCAGGCTGGATTCGATGTCCGCACGTTTCCTGCCAGCGAACTCTGCATTAACGGCAGCGGCGGCCCTACCTGCCTGACTCGCCCCCTGTTGCGGGGATGAATCTCGCTCGCGGAACTTCCCCTCCTTGTTTCTCGTACCGGGCTGTAGGTAGAATTCTGTCTCCCACGGAGGTACTCTCATGCGGCGTTTCCGCCTGTCCCGCGTTGTAGTTCTTTTTCTCCTGTTTGCCCTTCCTACACTCGCGCTCGCCCAAGCTGCGCTGATTCCCCGCGCCGTGCTCTTCGGCAATCCCGAGCGCACTTCGCCTCAGATTTCTCCCGACGGCTCCCTGCTCGCTTACCTGGCGCCCGACCAGGGTGTCTTGAATGTCTGGGTGCGCACGCTGGGCCAGACCGACGATCACGTCATCACCAACGACCGCAAGCGCGGCATCCGCAATTTTTTCTGGCAATTCGATTCCAAGAACATCCTTTACGCTCAGGATCAGGCCGGTGACGAGAATTGGCGCATCTACCAGACCAACCTGGCCAGCAAGCAGACCAAAGACCTTACTCCGTTCGAGAAGGCGCGCGCCGATATCCTGGCTCTCGAACCGAATCACCCCGACACGCTGCTGATCCAGCTCAACAAGCGCGATCCCAAGGTGTTCGACGTATACAGCGTGAATCTCAAGTCCGGTGAATTGACCCTCGACACCCAGAACCCGGGCGATGTTTTGGGATGGCAGGCGGATCACGATCTGCAGGTGCGCGGCGCCCAGATAACCACCGATGATGGCGGCACGCTGATCCGCGTGCGCAACGACGCCAAGTCTCCCTGGCGCGAACTGATCAAATGGGGCCCAGAGGAAACGCTGGGCAATACTGTCGGCTTCTCTCCGGACAACCAAGCCCTCTGGATTATCACCTCGCTCGATGCCAATGCCGCGCGGCTGCTCTCGGTAGAGATCGCAACGGGCAAGCGCACTGTGGTCGCCGAAGATCCGCAGTTCGATGTCTCGTTCGCTCTCACCCACCCGAAGAGCAACAAACTGCAGGCGGTGGTCTTCCTGCGCGAGCGCCGTGATTTCCAGATTCTCGACAAAGACATCCAGGCCGACTTCGACGCCCTGCGCAAGGTCCGCGACGCCGACATCAGCGACATCAGCCGCGATGTCAACGACGACAAATGGATCGTTGCCTTCGAGGGCGACGACTCGCCCGTGTATTACTACCTTTACGATCGCGCCTCAAAGCAAGCCACCATGCTGTTCAGCAACCGCCCTGACCTCGAAAAGTACAAGCTCGCCAAGGTCCGCCCCATCGAGTACAAGGCGCGTGACGGCATGACCATTTACGGCTACCTCACCACCTCTGCCGGCGCCGATCCCAAGAACCTGCCCATGGTCGTGTTTCCTCACGGCGGTCCGTGGGGCCGCGACCTCTGGGGATACGATCCCTGGGCCCAGTGGCTGGCCAACCGCGGCTATGCTGTCCTGCAGCCCAATTTCCGCGCTTCCACCGGATACGGCAAGCAGTACCTGAATGCCGGAGATCGCCAGTGGGCCGGCGCCATGCACACCGATTTGCTTGATGGCAAAGACTGGGTGGTGAAGCAGGGCGTTGCCGATCCCAACAAGATCTGCATCATGGGCGGCAGCTATGGCGGATACGCCACGCTCGCCGGGGTCGCCTTCTCGCCCGACGCATTCGCCTGTGGCGTGGACATCGTCGGTCCTTCGAATCTCAATACGCTGCTTAAGACGATTCCTCCCTACTGGTCCACCTTTGTCGCGATCTTTCACAAGCGCATGGGCGAGGACGAGGCCTTCCTGAAGACGCAATCTCCCTTATTTAAGGCCGACCAGATCAAAGCGCCGCTGCTGATCGGGCAGGGGGCCAACGATCCGCGCGTCAACAAAGCCGAAAGCGATCAGATCGTCGCCGCCATGCGCAAGAACAATAAGCCGGTGGAATACTACGTCTTCCCCGACGAAGGCCACGGCTTCGCGCGCCCGGAGAACCGCATGGCTTTCAACGCGGCGTCTGAAGTCTTCCTAGCCCGGTATCTCGGAGGAAGATTCGAGCCGCCCACCGACGCAGAGAAAAAACTGCTGGAGAGTGTTAAGCAGTAGCGGCGAGATTCCGAGCCGGGTGCCCCACGTCTCGCTCTTGAGACGTGGGGCACGGTTGAGAAGGAGCAGCTTTTACCTTCCCGCTCACTTTGTCATTCCGAGCGGAGCGAGGAATCTGCTGTTCCTACCCGCCCGCGATCGCTCCAATCACAATGAACGGCTCCCTCCCCGCCGCCACCGCCTCGGGCAGCGGCGCGTCGGGCGACTCATGCGACAGATCCTCCTCACAGGCAAAGAACCGCAGGAACGCCCGCCGTTGCAGCGTGACATGATCCCGGATCGTCCCGCGCAGCATGGGATAACTGGCTTCCAGCGCGTCCAGCACCGAGCGCTGCGTGACTGCACCTTCAATGTCGAGCGTCACTTCACTTCCAAGCTGCGCCAGGTTTCGCAAATGGGAAGGCAGGATGACTCGGATCATGGCATGCTCGCCCGTTTCGTGATGACGAAGTGCGTCACGCTGGGAGTGGAAACGTGTTTGGTGCATTGATATCCAAGCTTGGGCGCGTCCATGCCTTCCAGAAGGCATTCTCCGGAACCGAGCAGGATCGGCGACATGGCTAAGTGCATCTCATCAACAAGTCCGGCGCGAAGATACTGCCGGATGGTCGCCACCCCGCCGCCCAGCCGCACATCCTGACCTTTTGCCGCCTCAACCGCGCGTTCCAGCGCGGCGTGAATGCCATCGGTGACGAAGTGGAAAGTTGTGCCTCCGCTCATGTCGAACGATGCGCGGGCGTGGTTGGTGAGCACAAAAACCGGAGTATGGAACGGCGGATTGTCGCCCCACCATCCTTTCCAACGATCATCTGGCCAGGGTCCGCGGACCGGCCCGAACATGTTCCGGCCGATGATCCACGCTCCGATATTCTCAAAGCCCCGTGCGACAAAGTCATCATCAACCCCCGCAGCGCCGCCCTCCTGGCCATGCAACTGTCGAAAGGTGCGTGTTCCGAACACCCATTCGTGCAGCGCCATGCCGCCAACGCCGAGCGGATTGTCGAGATTCTGAGAGGGGCCGGCGCCGTAGCCCTCAAGGGAAATCCCAAAGCTGTGGACGCGAAGCCTGGACATATCTGGGAAAAATCTCCCCTATCGGCCGCCGAACGGCCAGTAGCACATCACCGCCGCAGCGAAACACCGGCTCACCCCAGCGTCTGTACTTCCACCGAAAGCACCGCCGGCAGGTCGCGCACAATCGGAGCCCACGAATCCCCGGCATCGGGCGAGCAGTAGACCTGCCCGCCGCTGGTCCCGAAATAAATCCCGCATTTGTCCAGCGAGTCCACCGCCATGGCGTCGCGCAGAACGTTCACGTAGCAGTCCTTTTGCGGCAGGCCCTTGGTCAGCGCTTCCCACTCGTTGCCGCCAGTGCGGCTGCGGTAGACCCGCAGCTTGCCGTCGGGCACAAAGTGCTCCCCGTCGCTCTTGATGGGGACCACGTAAATCGTCTCCGGCTCGTGCGCGTGCACATCAATCACAAATCCAAAGTCGGTCGGCAGATTTCCGCTGATTTCCTTCCACTGCTCGCCCGCATCATCGGAGCGCATCACGTCCCAATGTTTCTGCATGAACAGCACCCCCGGACGCGACGGGTTCATCGCGATGTGGTGCACGCAGTGCCCGACCTCGGCCGTGGGGTTGGGAATATATTGCGAGTACAGCCCCTTGTTGATCGGCTTCCAGCTCTTCCCGCCGTCGTCGGTGCGGAACGCGCCCGCCGCAGAAATCGCAATGTACATCCGCTGGGTTTCCGGAGTACGAGAGCTGGGATCAAGAATGATGGTGTGCAGGCACATTCCGCCCGCGCCCGGCTGCCACTGGGGGCCCGTATCGTGTCCACGCAGGCCCGAGAGTTCTTTCCAGTTCTTCCCGCCATCGCTCGAGCGAAAAATAGCGGCGTCCTCTACTCCCGCATAAACCGTGTCGGGATCGTTCAGCGACGGCTCCAGATGCCACACTCGCTTGAACTCCCACGGATGCTGCGTCCCGTCATACCACTGATGCGTGGTCAGCGGCTTGCCGCTTTCACCCGACGCATCGTAAACAAACTTGTTGCTCTCCGCCTTGGGAGGCCCCGCCGCGGGTGCCTGTCCGGCGGGCGTTCCCGGCTGATGCCACGTTTTTCCCCCATCGTCCGAGCGCTGAATGATCTGTCCGAACCATCCGCTCGACTGCGATGCATAAATGCGATTGGGATCGGCCGGCGATCCCTTGAGGTGATACAGTTCCCAGCCAGCAAAATGGGGCCCGCTTACTTGCCACGCTTCCCGCTTGCCGTCCGACTCCAGAATGAACGCGCCCTTTCGCGTGCCCACCAGAACTCGTACTCTGCTCATTCCTCTCCTCCTGATGTCACTGCACAGGAAATGCCGGCTGCCCCACCCTCCGCCATTTCTTCGAAGAGTGGGGCAATCCAGCTCCTCCTAAGCCGCCTTCTGAAGCTGCTCGCGCATCTTCTTCATGAACTCGCCCATGGCCGCGATATGGCCGGGGGAGCGGGTTTCACTCCAGGCCTCGTAGCGCTTGGCCGCCTTTTCCAGGTGGGCCAGGTACCCCTTCGCCACGTACAGTTCCCTCGCCTGCGGGACAATCGCCTTGACGCGGTCCCAAACTCCATAAAACTCGCCGCTGGTCTCGAAGAAGAGATCCTCGTGCAGCAGTCCATAGTTGAGCAGCGCGCAGGCTTGCTCCCAGTAGCCGAGCACCATCCCGACGAACGCGCCGTTTTCCGTGCCCGGCCCCGCCAGCCGCATGGTGTCCTCCATGTTGTTTACGAAGTAGTTCTTGAAGAACCAGTCCCGCCCTTGGCGCAAACGCGCCTCGCGCCGCATCTCATAAACCTGTAAATGGAGTTGTGCTTGTTCGTGCGTTGGTCTTGTTTCCATCTGCGTATCTCCTTAAAGTTGTGATTCGATCTTATGTTGTGATTCGATCTGTCTCACAGATCAGACTTCCTTACAGTCTAGTTCTTTGGGAAGTTCGCATCCGCCTTCACTTCCAGAATCTGCTTTGTGTGCCGCTCGCTGTGTGCTGCAATAAACAACAACCATTCGTAGGCATCCAGCGGCTGCCCCAGAGGGCTGTCCGCAACGTGCTGGCGCAGATCGGGTGTAGTTTGCAGGAATTCAATCGTCTTCGCCCGGCTTTTCAGAAAATGCTCTAGACTCTCCGTTTCTGTCCAGCGCCCGGTTGGGACCAGCGGCGGCGGCGCCTGCGCCTTATGGCTTCGGTCCGGTATCATGGCCAGGACCCCGGCATCAATCTTCGCCGTGTCTCGACTTGCAACCCCCGCCGGCGCCTTCATGATCTTGTCGGTGGTGTTCTGGAAAATAAAATCTTCGGCCAGGGCAATGTGTTCCAGCGTTTCCGCGACCGACCACCGGTCTGGCCCCGGTTTGAACTTCAGTTGAGCCTCGGACAAACCCTTGACGGCCTCAACCACGCCGTCGCGCGTTTGCTGCAGATACTGCACGCCCTTGTCTCGATCCGCCTGGGTGAGTGTCTGGCCGAATGCCAGGGCGGATGAGAACACCACGATGCTGCACAGCAACGAAACTCTCTTCATGATTTTTTCCCCCGTCAGAAGTTCGAACGCCCAAAATCCTGAGATCGCGGTTGGATAACACCTGGACGCAAGCATTCCCGTTCATCCCCAGTCGTTCGAAATGGAAAACCCGGTCCCCGCAGACAACCCCACAGAAACTGCAATCGTTTTACCTTGATGCCCGGTGAACGTCAAACTATTCAATATTTCCTGCATTCGAGGAAACTGAATAGCAAGCTCCCATGTACGGCCAGTCCGCTCCTGCTAAAATCAAAAGGCATGCTTCTTCCCTTCGTCCGCGAACTCTTCGCGGACGTGGAAATGCTTCCCGGCTTTGCGCGTGTAGCCTCCCACCTCAAGGAGGGCACGGGGCGGATTGGTGTTTCCGGACTCACTCCCACGGCCAAAGCCTTGCTGCTCGTGCTGTTGCGCCGCGCCGCCGACCGCCCCCTGATCCTCGTAGTCAACGACAACCGCGCGGTTGAGGACCTCGTCCCGCTGCTGCAGGGCTTCTGCGAACTCACCGCCGCCTGTGATCCCGAATCCGTTGTCGCCCTGCCGGCCCGCGACGTGCTCCCATTCCAGAATCTTTCGCCCCACCCCGAGCTCCAGGAAGAACGCGCCACCGCCCTGTGGAAAATTGCCACCGGCAAGGCCTCGATCGTGGTCTCTCCCATCGCGGCCACCGCTATCCGCCTGCGCTCCGCCGACTATTACGCCGACCTGGCCCGCACCCTGCGCCGCGGCGAGATCTTCGATCTCGACAACCTGCTCGCGCACCTGAACACCGTCGGCTACGGCGCCGCTGACGTCGTCGAAATGCCGGGACAGTATGCAGTCCGCGGCGGCATCCTCGATGTCTATTCTCCGGAAGCCGAGCGCCCGGTTCGCGTGGAATTCTTCGGCGATGAAGTGGATTCCATCCGCCGCTTTGATCCCGCTTCGCAGCGCTCCTCGAATCCGATAGACGAAGCGCTCTTGTTGCCGCTCACCGAAACCCCCGTCAGCGATCATCTGCTCGGCGCCATCCACACCCGCCTCTCCGGCAAACGCATCACCGGGTCGGAGGAGGTCATCGAAGCCGCCGTTCGCGCCGGTGGAGTCACCGTTTTCCCGGGCTGGGAGTTCTACGCTCCCGTCGCCGGAGCCGACCACAGCGTCTTCGATCTTCTGCCCCGCGCCGCCGTGCTGCTCGACGAACCCGACCTGATCCGCACCGAATTCGACCGCTTCTGGACCCGCGTTGCCGAAGCCCACGAACGCAGCGGTGTAGGCAATCTCGTCCGCCCCGAAGATTTGTATTTGCCCCCGGAAAAGTGGTGGCAGACAATTCAGTCGCTCACCGGAGCCGATGTCGAACATCTCGGCATTACTCGGGGTGAAGACGCAGATGCGGATGCCGACTCTGCCGTCGCCTTCCTCACCCAGCCCACTCCCCGCTTCCACGGCGCCGTTCCGACCATGCTCGAAGAAGTCCAGAAAATCACCCGCGACGGCAAGCAAGTGATGTTCGCCGTGCCCAACACCGGCGAAGTCGAGCGCCTCGCCGACATTTTCACCGAATACAACGTTTCCTTCCGCCTGGGAAGTCGCACCCGCGGCGGCGAAAGTTACGCCGACGAAACCAGTTACTTCGCCGGCGAAGTCCTGACCACCACTCTGGCCAAGGCCTATGTGCCCGATGGCGTGCTCCTGCCCGAAGCCAACCTGGCCATCTTCGGCGCCCGCGACCTGTTTGACGAATCCGACACCGTGGCCTCGCGCCCGCAGCGTCAGAAGTCAAAAGTCTCGGCCTTTCTTTCCGATTTCCGCGACCTGCAGGTCGGAGACTACGTGGTCCACGTCGAACACGGCATCGGCCAGTATCAGGGCCTGAAGGAAATCAATCAGGGCGATGGCAACGCCGAGTTCATGCTGCTCGAATATGCCGAGGCCGCCCGGCTCTACGTCCCGCTCACCCGCCTCGATCTGATTCAGAAGTACCGCTCTTCCGAAGGCGCAAAGCCCGCGCTCAGTCACCTGGGCACGCAGGCGTGGGCCAAGACCAAAGCGCGCGTGCGCAAGGCCATGAAAGACATGGCCGACGAACTCCTCAAGCTCTACGCCCAACGCAAGATAGCGCAAGGCCACGCTTTTCCCGAAGGCAACGAATTCGTCCGCGAGTTCGAAGACGCCTTCGAGTTCAGTGAGACCGAAGATCAGGCGCAGGCGATCAAAGACGTCATGCGCGACATGGAATCGTCCCTGCCCATGGATCGCCTGCTCTGCGGCGACGTCGGCTACGGCAAGACCGAAGTCGCCATGCGCGCGGCTTTCAAGGCCGTCGGCGACAATAAGCAGGTCGCCGTACTCGCTCCCACCACCGTGCTGGCCTTCCAGCACTACGAAACTTTCAAGCAGCGCTTCGGACCGTTCCCCGTCAACATCGAAATGATCAGCCGCTTTCGCAACCCGAAGCAGCAAAAAGAAATTCTGCAGAAAAGCGAAGCCGGCAAAATAGACATCCTCATCGGCACCCACCGCCTGCTCTCGAAAGACCTCAAGTTCGCCGATCTCGGCCTGCTCATCGTGGACGAGGAGCAGCGCTTCGGCGTTCGCCACAAAGAGCGCATCAAGCAGATGCGCAAGCAGGTGGACGTGCTCACCATGTCGGCCACTCCCATCCCGCGCACCCTGCACATGTCGCTGGTCGGTCTGCGCGACATGAGCGTGATCGAAACTCCGCCGAAAGACCGCATGGCGATTCAGACTGTGGTCGCCAGTTGGGACGACAAGCTCATCCAGTCCGCCCTCGAGCAGGAACTCGAGCGTGGCGGGCAGGTCTATTTCGTTCACAACCGCGTCGAAAGCATCTGGGAAATCGCCGCCAAGCTGCAGGAACTGGTTCCGAAGGCGCGCATCATCGTCGGCCACGGCCAGATGGGCGAAACCGAGCTCGAAAAAGTGATGCTGCAGTTCATGCACCACGAAGCCGACATCCTGGTCGCCACCACGATCATCGAAAACGGCCTCGACATCCCGCTCTGCAACACCATTCTGATCAACCGCGCCGACCGCCTTGGCCTTTCCGAGCTTTACCAGTTACGCGGACGAGTCGGCCGCTCCAACCGCCGCGCCTATGCCTACCTGATGATCCCGAAGGAAGTCGAACTGACGCCGATCGCGCGCCGCCGCCTGGCCGCTTTGAAAGAATTCTCCGACCTCGGCGCTGGATTCAAGATTGCCGCTCTCGACCTGGAACTCCGCGGCGCTGGCAACCTCCTCGGCGGCGAGCAGAGTGGACACATCGAGGCCATCGGCTTCGAACTCTACACCCAGATGCTCGAACGCGCCGTTCGCGAAATGAAGGGCGAAGCCGCCCCCGACGAGGCCGAGACCCAACTCAACCTCGGCCTGAACATCCGCATTCCCGCGGAATATATTCCAGAAGAAAATCAGCGCCTGCAGATGTACAAGCGTGTAGCCCGCGTGGAAACCGAATCGCAGCTGAGCGACGTTGGATCGGAGTTGCAGGACCGCTATGGTCCTCCCCCGTCCGCCGTGCGCAATCTGCTCGACTACGCGAGCCTGAAGTTGCTGTGCATGCGCGTCGGCGTGAATGCCATCGAGCGCCGGCGCGACTCCGTCACCTTCAAGTTCCGCCAGAACGCGGCCGTAGACCCGGAGCAACTCGCCCGCTTCGTCTCCGCACAAAAAGGCGCGCAATTCACCCCAGACGGCATGCTGAAATTTGTTCTGAAAGTTACAGCCGCCGGCGAAGTCCTCCGTGCCTTGCGCACAGTTCTGGAGCAACTAGCCGCAGAAGAATCAGCATCAGAAGTCGGTTCGGAAACAAGCGGCCCATCGCGTTCGTAAGCCGCGAAGCGCTCGCTGAGTGCAGGGACTGCGACGCTCCAGCCGCGAAGCGGTGAAAGAATGCAGCCCACGGCGCAAGCCGTGGGTGGAAAGCGGAAGATGTGCAAGCCCCGAAGGGGCGAAAGATACGGCTTAGCGACGATGCATGAACGTAAGCTCGTAGATGACGACATAGCCAAGGTAGCTGAGGGCAACCGCGTGCTTCGACAACCGGGACACTGCGCCATCCCCGACTCGCTCGCCCAGTTGATCTAGCTCCTGGAAAATCTTGCGACACCGGATCCAGATTGCCACGATGAATAAAGTTTTAGCCAAAGCCCGAAGGCCATTCTCACAATGAGGAAGACTCCCATCAAGGTGAGTACTTCGAAAGAAACTCTTCGTGACATACATCACCTTCGTGAGAAAGAGGCCAACCTGCGACATTCTAAACTAGGCCCTCTGGTCGCAAACGCCCAACGCGACCATTTACAATTGGTCGGCTCCGATTTGAACCGACGACCAACCACCCCCATGATGAAACTCCGCAAAGCCGTTTTTCCCGCCGCCGGACTGGGCACGCGCTTCCTGCCCGCCACCAAAGCTCAGCCCAAGGAAATGCTTCCCATCGTTGACAAGCCGATCATCCAATACGGCGTCGAAGAAGCGATGGCCTCGGGCTGCGACCAGATCATCATCATCACCGGCCGCGGCAAGCAGTCCATCGAGGACCACTTCGACGTCAGCTACGAACTGGAGCACATGCTGGAGGACCGCAAGAAGACCGATCTGCTCAAGATCGTCCGCAACATCTCCGACATGATGCACGTGGCTTACATTCGCCAGAAGGAAGCCCTCGGCCTCGGCCACGCCGTGCTCATGGCGCGCGAACTGGTAGGCAATGAGCCCTTCGCTGTGCTCCTGGCCGACGACGTCATTGACAATCCCGTCCCCGCGCTCAAGCAGATGGTGAATGTGTTCGATGAAAAGCAGTGCTCGGTGATCGCCGCTCAGGTCGTCGAAGGCAAGATGATCTCTTCCTACGGCGTGTTCGACGCCAAGCCTGCCGCCGGCTTCAACGGCCGCCTGTTCGAGATCAAGAACATGGTCGAAAAGCCCAAGCCCGAAGAGGCCCCGTCGAACCTGGCCATCATCGGCCGCTACATCCTCACGCCCGCAATCTTCGATTGTCTCGCCCACACGAAAACCGGCGCCGGCGGCGAACTCCAGCTCACCGATGGCATGAGAATGTTGCTGAAGAAAGAAAAGATGTACGCCTACGTCTACGAAGGCCGCCGCTACGATACCGGCGACAAGCTAGGCTTCCTGAAGGCCACGGTGGAATTCGCCCTCAAGCGCGACGACCTAGGCGCCCCATTCCGCGAATACTTGAAAGGCCTGAAGCTGTAGCTTCGAGCCCTACTGAGGATGCCCCACCCTTGTCGCGTTTTTGGCGACAGGGTGGGGGTTTTGACTTTGAGTCTAAGGCGGATCGTAAACTCTACTTTTCCTTCAACTTCTTCGACTTCTCCTCCACTCCCCGCGCCAGCTTCTCCTTGTGAACCGCCAGCTTCTTCGCCACCGCCGCATCCGCCAGCCCAATCATCTGCGCCGCAAGAATTCCCGCATTCGTGGCTCCGGGCTTCCCAATCGCGACAGTAGCCACCGGAATCCCCGCCGGCATCTGCACGGTAGCCAGCAGCGAATCCATCCCGTTCAGAGAAGTCGAAGGGATCGGCACTCCAATCACCGGCAGCGTAGTATGTGCCGCCATTACCCCCGCCAGATGCGCCGCCCCGCCCGCCCCTGCAATGATCACCTGAATTCCGCGCCCTGCGGCCTTGCGCGCGAACTCCGCCGTGCGATCCGGCGACCGGTGCGCCGAAGTCACATCCATCTCATACGCGATCCCGAACTCGTCCAGCGCCTTCCCCGCCTCGCGCATGATCTCCAGATCCGAATCACTCCCCATCACAATCGAAACCAAAATCCTGCTCATCTCTCTCCTCTGAACGTCCATACATTAACCGTTGTCATCCTGAGCGAGGTTGTGCTTCGCGCGGGTGCCCCATTTCTCGCGCGCTTTCTGCGCGAGAAGTGGGGCTTTTCGCTCACTTCTTCAGCGCCCTTCCCGCAATATCCTTCCGATAATGCGCCCCATCAAACCCAATCTTCCCGCAAGCCGCATAAGCCCGCTCCACCGCAGTCTTCAAATCCCCAGCCCGCGCCGTCACTCCCAGGACGCGCCCCCCTGCAGTGTAGTAAGCTCCGTCGCGCCGCGTTGTCCCCGCATGAAAAACCTTCACTCCTGAAACCGCGCCCGCCGCATCGAGCCCGTCAATCCGCTTCCCCACCTCAAACGTTCCCGGATATCCTCCCGAGGCCATCACCACGCACACCGACGCATCCTGCGACCACTTGAAATCTCCCTCGCTCACGCGTCCTTCAATCGAAGCCTCCAGCGCCTCGGTCAGATCGCTCTCCAGCCGCATCAGAATCGGCTGCGTCTCCGGATCGCCAAACCGGCAGTTGAACTCCAGCACCATCGGTCCCCGCGCTGTCATCATCAGCCCGCAATACAGTACGCCCCTGAACTCCGCACCCTCGGCCTTCATCCCCGCCACCACCGGCCGCGCAATGTGATGCACCAGCCAGTCGCGCATCTGCGAGTCCACAATGTCGGCCGTTGAGTAAGCTCCCATGCCGCCCGTGTTCGGACCGCTATCCCCATCGCCCACGCGTTTGTGGTCCTGTGCCGCCACCAGCGGCGCCACCCGCTCGCCGTCGCTGAACACCAGAAACGACAGCTCATCTCCCTTAAGGCATTCTTCCAGCACCACTCGCGCCCCAGCCTCGCCCAGCATCCTTCCGCTGAGCATCTCCGCCGCCACGCTGGCCGCTTCTTCCTTGCTCCTGGCAATGACCACGCCCTTACCTGCGGCCAGCCCGTCGGCCTTCACCACCACCGGCGCGTGGAAATGCCCCAGCGCCGAGCGCACCTGCTCGATCGAATCGCAAATCGCAAACGGCGCCGTCGGAATGTGATGCCGCTGCAGAAATTCCTTGGCGAAGCTCTTGCTCGACTCCAGCTGCGCCGCCGCCTGCGTCGGACCAAATACCGGCCAGCCGCGCCTTGTGAACTCATCCACCACGCCCAGAGTGAGCGGCAGCTCCGGTCCCACCACCGTCAGATCGGGCTGCAGGCGCGCCGCCAGCCCGGCAATTGCATCCAGGTTCTTCAGGTCCGCCGCCACACATTCCGCGTCGTCGGCAATCCCGCCGTTTCCCGGCGCGCAATATAGCTGCGTCACCCGCGGCGATTGCCGCAGCTTCCACACCAGCGCGTGCTCGCGCCCTCCGCTGCCTAGGACCAGAACTTTCATAGCCAGAGAAAATCAGGTTAGGGGTTCAGGAGGAACGCTGTCAAACCGGGAAACCAAATTGTTGATTTATCATTGTTGATTGTTGATTGAAAATCCATGGCTAGGGCAGCTCTCCATCGTGTGGACGGCTTTTCAATCAACAATCAAGAATCAACAATCATCAATTAACTGCGCTTAAGCCCCCCGAGTATAATCCCGGCAGTAATGATCACCGTCTCCAAAGAGGACTACCTCAAGTCCATTCTCGAAGCCGAAAGCGAGGGCGAAACCGTCATCTCCGCGCGCCTCGCCGACTGGCACAACGTTTCTCCGCCCGCCGTGACCACGGCCTTGCGCCGCCTCAAGAAAGACGGCCTGGTCCGCGTCGAGAGCGGAGGCGAAGTGCAACTCACCCCCGCCGGCCGCAAGATCGCCCGCAAGCTCACCCTCCGCCATCATCTGATCGAACGCATGCTCGCCGAATTGTTCGGCATGGAGTGGTGGAAGGTTCACGACGAGGCCGAGCGCCTGGAGCACGCCGTCTCGCCCGATTTTGAAGCCAAACTCCTGGCCAAACTTGGCCCCGGTGCTGCCTGCCCCCACGGCAACTTGAGTGAAATGGAAAGCCCCGCCAGTCGCCGCCGACGCGGCCTGGTTCTCCTCGCCGACGCCGAAAAAGACGTCATTTACACGGTCAGCGGAATTTATGAACGCGACCGGCGCCTGCTCGAATTTCTGGAGGCCCGCGGCGTTCGTCCCGGAGCCCGCCTCCGTCTGCTGGAGCGCAACTACGATCAAACCCTGACCCTGTCCACGCCAGCGGGAAAGGTTTCTCTTGGTCCCGCGGCTTCGGAACGAGTCTGGCTCTCCCCCTCCCCCAGCCCCAAACGCTGACAGCGCCTTACCGGGTGCCCCATTTCTCGCGCGTTCTGTGCGCGAGGAGTGGGGGTTCGGCGACTTCCGAATATCTCCCGCAAAATAGTTAACCATGGTTTATCTTTTCCTATATACTGGCGCTAACACGCCGGCACGACGCGCCACGCGCCTGCTGCATCACCTTTCCCGTTGGCATGGACGGATTGAAGACAACATCGAAACCGCAGGGAAAATTCCTTCCCATCCGCGACGGCGAGGTGACCGCCCCCGGCGGCGTAGTAATCACGCACGAAGACATTGACCGCGCCCACGACCGCGAGCGCGTTCTCGAAACCCGCACCCATCATGGCCCGTGGTCGCGGGCACGGCTCCTCTGGCTGCTCATTGGCCCCGGCATCCTGGTCATGCTCGGCGAGAACGACGGCCCCAGCATGCTGTCCTATGCCGCCACCGGCGCCCGCTTCGGCGTCGGCTTCTTCCTCCCCTTTGTCGTGCTGACGTTCCTCATGGCCTGCGTCGTGCAGGAAATGACCGTCCGCCTGGGCGCCGCCACCCACCGCGGCCATGCCGAGCTCATCTTCGACCGCTTCGGCCCCTTCTGGGGATGGTTTTCCATGGTGGATCTCATGCTCGGCAACTTTCTCACTCTGGTCACCGAGTTCATTGCCATCCGTGCCGGCCTGGGATTCTTCGGCGTCCCGCCCGCGGTCGCCGTTCTCGGCGCGTGGCTGGTCCTGGTCGCGGCTCTCCTGGCTCACCGTTACTGGACCTGGGAGCGCGTCACCCTCACCGCCGCCGCCTTCAATCTCGTGTTTGTGCCCGTTGCTCTGCTGAGCCATCCCCATTGGAAAGAAATCACCGGCGCGATGGTTTCCTGGAAGCCGCTCCCCGGCGGCCTCACGCAGGAAACCATCCTGATCCTCCTGGCCGACATCGGCGCCACGGTCACCCCGTGGATGCTGTTCTTCCAGCAGAGCGCTATCGCCGATAAGGGCCTCACCACCCGCGACATCCGCTACGGCCGCGTGGATACCGTGCTGGGCGCGGCTTTGGCCGCCCTCGCTGCGCTTGCCACCATCGTCGCCACCGCTCCCCTGTTCGCCCACGGAATGTCCTCGGGCAATTTCGAAGCGGCCGAGTTCGCCCAGGCCCTGCGGCCCTTCGTCGGCCATTGGGGAGCTGCGCTGTTTGCCCTGGGAATGTTCGAGGCCGGCATGGTCGCCGCCGTCACCATTTCTACTTCCTCCGCCTACGCCTTCGGAGAAGTCGCCCACCGGCCCCACAGCCTGAATCTTCCCTTTCAGCAGGGGAAATCTTTTTATCTGGTTCTGCTCGTCGAGGCTGCCGCCGCCGCCGGACTCGTTTTAATCCCCGGCATTCCCCTCGTCTATATCGTGCTGGTGGTGAACGTGATCGCGGTTCTGGCCATGCCGCCCGCCTTGCTTTTCCTCTACCTGCTGGTCAACGATCGCGAAATCATGGGCGACCTGGTCAGTCCCTTGTGGGCCAACGTGCTCGCGCTCGGCGTGGTGGTCGTGCTCATCGCAGCCGGCCTGCTGTTCGGCGTCAGCGTCGTCGCGCCGCATGCCCTGTCACTAATTGGAGGCAGTTAGTTTTCTGGCGCAGGATCGGTTGGGAAGGGCACGGCTTCAGCCCTGCCGTTAACGAGCAATAAAGAAGCGGGGCTTTACAGTTTCTTGAGAAACTCGATTTTGGGTGGCGCAGCGCTTTAGCGCTGCGATAAAGCTTCTCTTTCTGTCAGGGCTTTAGCCCCTGAGGGACTTCGTTCGGAAGGACTTCTTAAATGGAAACTAAACTCGACTCCGCCAACGGCGATGAAGTCAGCCGCGTTACCGCCTCCGTCGTTGCCGCCCTCGAACCCGATCAGATCATCTCCGCCAAGGCTAAACACCGCATAGCCCGTCGCCAGCTCAATGGCACCGAGAGATTTCTCTTCTGGTTCCTCAGAATCTATTTGGTCTTCATGGTTGGAGTCGTGATCTACCAGGTCTGGACCGGCGCCCGTTAGGCGGTACCGAACCTAGAACGTCAGGTGCCGCAGCTCTTCCCCTATGGGAGGCGATGTGGCCGGGACCTGCGATGAAGCTAGTCGGCCCGCTGCGGGTGCCCCATTCTAAATTTCGCGTTCTTTGCGAAATTTAGAACCTGCCCTGAGCTTGTCGAAGGGGTGGGGATTTTCGCTTGGGCTTCGGTTTGCTCTTGCCCTTGAGATTGAGCGCCACTGCAGCGCGGATGAGATCCTTCAACGCCGCCTCATCGACCTTGTCCCCTTCGTGGATGTCAATGGCGCGCCTGACATTCCCCTCGAGGCTGGAGTTGAATAGACCGGAAGGGTCCTGCAACGCAGCTCCCTTGGCAAATGTCATCTTGACGACGTTCTTGTACGTCTCTCCCGTGCAGACGATGCCGCCATGGGAAAAGACGGGAGTCCCCGGCGATGTCCGCCTGACCCACTTCCGCTCTTCGACGATCTCAGGGTCTGCCTCGTGTATGATCTCGCGCACTTTCGCGAGCATCTTCCCGCGCCAGTCCCCAAGTTCCTTGATCTTCTCGTCAATGAATGCAGAGGCAGATTCCATCGGAACGCTCCTTTTCATGTACAAGCTCCAACTCTCGCACCTAATTTAACTGCGCTCATCGTAACCTGCAAGCTCCGCCAGTGGAAGGAGTCCGGGTGGCCCATTCTAAATTTCGCGTTCTTTGCGAAATTTGGAGTGGGAAGTGGATGATGATGCGGTATGTGGAGTATACTGTGGAATAGATTCCACATATGCAAATCGTTCAAATCGTGCTCGATAAAAAGCTGTTACACGCCGCCGACCAGGCCGCGAAGCGCACTCGGCGAAACCGTTCCGCTTTGGTGCGCGACGCCCTGCGGGAACATCTCCGTCGGCTAGAACTGCGAGCCAGTGAAGAGCGCGACCGTCAGGGCTACTCGCGACAGCCGCCAGCCGACGCGGAAGCGCGGGGTTGGGAATCGGAGGCCATGTGGCCGCAGGAATAGCCCGAGGAAGAATAGCCCGAGGCGAAGTTCGGCTCTACCAGTTTGCCGCGCCCGACAAAAAACGACCGGCCCTCGTGCTCACCCGCAACAGCGCCATCGCCTATTTATCCACGGTCACGGTTGCGCCTGTCACTTCCACAATTCGCGGCGTGCCATCGGAAGTCGTTCTGAACGAGGAAGACGGCATGAAGTCCCCTTGTGCAGTAAACGTCCACAACGCAGTGACTGTATCTCAACAGCGGTTAGGAAGACGCGTCGCCCAGCTTAGTGCCGCACGGATGAATGAAGTGTGTGCTGCCCTGCGGTTCTCTTTGGGGTGTGATGCAAACTAGTTGCTGGGAACGTCCCGTCTGTCCCCGAATTTCTACAAAAGGAGGACCTTCGGTGGCTAAATTTGTAACCGATCCAGAAGTAGAATTTGAGGAAGAACTACAGGCGTTCGATAACGATGTCGACGCAGCGACTCAGTGTTTTTACACGTGGCAGACTGTTCACGCCGCCGCGCGCAAAAACCGAAAAGTGTACGACCTGCTCAACCGGAACGCGGCATTCTGGGTAGTGGCGTTGGGTTCTATTCAAGCCAACTCTCTAATTGCTTTAGAAAACCGTGGAAAACCGTGGACAGACGGGACGTTCCCAATTTTTCCGAAGCGGGGAAAACCGGGGACAATGGTCAGTCCACCCCCCCACAAACTGCCGATGAACTGCTGCCCCCGCGCCCTTAGCCGTGCCGCCAGAGGCAATAACGAAGCGGGCTTTAGTCCCTGAGGGCCGGGCCACGTCGCCGCTCAGTAATGCGAGGGCAGATGCGTGTTTTTCTTGTCCTGCTTGACCATCTTGCGCTGCGCTTTGCGTTGCGCCTTCGCGGCCTTCTTCATTGCCTTTTGCTGCTTCTTCGCCGCTTTGCGGTCAGCTTTGGCTTGCGCCTTCGCGGACTTGGGGGTGGTGTGGTACTGAGCCTGGGCTGGAACGGAGAGGCCCACACTCAGCGTCGCGGCTAACAGGAAGACAGCTAGTCTTTTCATAAGGTCCCGACTCATAAGGTCCCGTCCCGGCAAAGGGCTCTACGAGCGATTCTACAATAAAGCTCCTGCCCGTCCGCCCAATGAGTGCCCGAAAAGTGCCAGATACTGCCGCCTGCGAACCCCACTACGCAATTTCCGCCCAAACGAATTACACTAATGAGGTTGGAATCTGCGTAATACCGCACGCCTGTGCGCGAAATCATTCCTTCCAAGGAAGGCCATCATGTCTGTGAACAGCTTCAACTCCCGCTCTACTCTCAAAGTCGGCAACAAGGAATACGAAATCTACCGCCTCGATGCCCTCGACAAGCAGGGGATCTCCACCAAACACCTGCCCTTTGCCCTGCGCATTTTGCTCGAAAACCTGCTGCGCACCGAAGACGGCCGCAACGTCACCAAAGAAGAAATCCGCGCTCTTGCGGCCTGGAACCGCAACTCCAAACCGGAAAAAGAAATCGCCTTCACGCCTAGCCGCGTCCTGCTGCAGGATTTCACCGGCGTCCCCTGCGTGGTGGACCTCGCCGCCATGCGCGACGCCATGCAGCAACTCGGCGGCGACCCGGCGCTCATCAACCCGCTCCAGCCGGTCGAGCTGGTGATCGATCACTCCGTCCAGGTGGACGAATTCGGCACCGCCAGCGCCCTCGACATGAACGCCCTGCTCGAATTCCAGCGTAACAAAGAGCGCTACTCCTTCCTTCGCTGGGGCCAGACCGGATTCCGCAATCTCGCCATCGTTCCCCCTGACACCGGCATCGTCCACCAGGTCAATCTCGAATACCTCGCCCGCGTTGTCTTCGTTCACGAATCACCCGGCAGACGCACCGCCTACCCCGACACCCTGGTAGGCACCGACAGTCACACCGTGATGGTGAATGGTTTGGGGGTGCTGGGGTGGGGCGTGGGAGGGATTGAGGCCGAGGCGGCCATGCTGGGACAGCCTGTTTCCATGCTGATTCCGCTGGTGGTTGGGGTGAAGTTGACTGGACGTTTGCGCGAAGGCGCGACCGCGACCGATCTGGTGCTGACCATCACCGAGATGCTGCGCAAGCATGGAGTCGTCGGCAAGTTCGTGGAATATTTTGGTCCCGGCCTCCGTGATCTGTCGCTGGCCGATCGTGCCACCATCGCCAACATGGCCCCGGAATATGGCGCAACTTGCGGTATTTTCCCGATTGATAAAGAGAGTCTGCGCTACCTGCGCCTCACCGGGCGCAGCGCGGAGCAGATTGCGCTGGTTGAAGCTTATGCGCGCGAGCAGGGCCTGTTCCACGACGAGAAGACTCCGGAAGCTGAATACTCCGAACTGCTCTCGCTCGATCTTGCCACCGTGGAGCCCAGTCTGGCGGGGCCGAAGCGCCCGCAGGATCGCGTCGTGCTGTCGCAGGCCGCGGAGTCGTTCCAGAAGGCGCTGCCTTCGCTGATCAAGCCGAAGTCGGGGACGAAGCCCGCGGCGCCGCACAACGGAGGCAGTCCGCTGAAGGATTCCCTCCAGCACGGCAGCGTCGTCATCGCCGCCATCACTTCCTGCACCAACACCTCGAATCCTTTTGTGCTGATCGGCGCCGGACTGCTGGCGAAAAAAGCGGTCGAGAAAGGCTTGACGGTTCCGCCCTGGGTCAAGACTTCGCTGGCGCCTGGTTCCAAGGTCGTGCGCGATTATCTTGAAGCCGCCGGGTTGATGCCCTATCTCGAAAAGCTGAAGTTCCATATCGTCGGCTACGGCTGCACCACCTGCATCGGCAACTCGGGGCCGCTGCCGGCCGAGGTGTCGCAGGCGATTGACGAAAAGGACCTCGTGGTCGCCTCCGTGCTCTCGGGCAATCGCAACTTCGAGGGCCGCATCAATTCCGAAGTCCGCGCCAACTACCTGATGTCGCCGCCGCTGGTGGTCGCCTTCGCGCTCGCCGGACGGATTGACATTGACCTGCGCAAAGACCCGCTCGGCAAGGGCAAAGACGGTCAAGCGGTGTACCTCGCCGATATCTGGCCGTCGCAGCGCGAGATTGAAGAAAGCATGCAGCACTCCATTACCTCCGAGATGTTCACGAAGTCGTACGCAGAGGTCTTTCAGGGCGACGAACGTTGGCGCGGCCTCGCCGTTCCCAAGGGCCAGACCTACGCCTGGGAAAAAGACTCCACCTACATCCGCCGCGCTCCCTACTTCGACGACATGGACGTGAAGCCTTCGCCCGTGCAGGAGATCAAGAATGCGCGCGCGCTGGCCGTGCTCGGCGACAGCGTCACCACCGACCACATTTCTCCCGCGGGCTCCATCAAGAAAGACGGCCCGGCGGGAAAGTATCTGCAGGAACATGGCGTCAAGCCGGCGGATTTCAACTCCTACGGCTCGCGGCGCGGCAATCATGAAGTCATGGTGCGCGGAACGTTCGCCAATGTCCGGCTGCGCAACAAACTGGTCGCAACCGAAGGCGGATTCACCCGCCACCTGCCCACCAACACCGAGATGTCCATCTTCGACGCGTCGGCAAAATACCGCGCCGAGGGCACGCCGCTCGTCATCCTTGCGGGCAAAGAATATGGCTCCGGTTCGTCGCGCGACTGGGCCGCCAAAGGCCCGGCGCTGCTGGGCGTGCGCGCCGTGATCGCTGAGAGCTACGAGCGCATTCACCGCTCCAACCTGGTCGGCATGGGCATTCTGCCCCTGCAGTTCCCGGCAGGCCAGAACGCCGAATCGCTCAAGCTGACGGGAGAGGAAGTGTTCGAGATCGCCGGCATCCACGACGTGGTCGAGCACTTCGCCGCGGGCCGCCAAGTAAAAGTGCGGGCAGGGAAGTCGGAGTTCGACGCGCTGGTACGCATTGATACGCCGCAGGAAGCGCTGTATTACGCGAATGGCGGAATCCTGCAGTATGTGCTAAGGCAGTTGCTGGCGACGAAACCGCAAGCGGTGGGAGTGTAAATGAAACGGGTGCCCCACGTCTCGCTTTTGAGACGTGGGGATTTTCACTCTCGCATTACGAGACCTTCGTCCGGATCTTTTCCTCCCACCAGGACCAGTCATTCACCCGTACCAACCCAACCTCCCCGCTTGCATAAGCGCGAAAACTGCTCCATAGCCAGTCCTCTGGCCGTTGGACTAGGCCGCGTACGACAGGATTCCGATGCATGTAGCGCAGTTTCTCCACCTCCTTACGCTGACTCCACACATTGAAGTCGTAAAACCGTTTCATCCAAAAATTCTGCGGGTGCCCCACTTCTCCCCGGTTTTGGGAGAAGTGAGGATTTTCGCCGGAACCACCCACCACCCTCCGTGCAAATCCCAGCTTGATTGCCTGCATCACGGTCGAAGGTGTCCCCTCCTGTGGCTCCGAGATCAGCAGGTGCACATGTTCGGGCATAACGACGTATCCGACTACGGTAAACCGATAACGGGCGCGCATGCGCTCCAGAACGCTGAGCAGCAGATTTCTGCGTTCCGGCGTGCCCAGAACAGGCATGCGGTCAAAGCAACTGCACGTAATGAAATGGAGGCCCCCGGTCTCGTAGTAGCGCTTCAGGCCCCAAGGCATGAAGAAAGCGTAAACGCACATCTTCGCGGTGTCGGTGCCCGCGCATTGAATTTTCCGTTTCAATTCCCGTATTGGGCTTCTCGATGTTACCGGGTGCCCCATTTCTCGCGTACTTTGCGAGAAGTGGGGACTTCGCCTTCAGCCCTCTGGACGTTCTCGATCCGTTTCCTAGTGAGCCCAACGGAAATCCCCACGTCTCAAAAGCGAGACGTGGGGCACCCGGCAGTACGTGTTGAGGCAGTTGCTGGCGACGAAGCGGGAAGCGGTGGGAGTGTAGCTCTCGGTTCTGGAACCCCCCGGCCCTCGCCGAATACATCTTTCTATAGCTGGCTGCTCAGCTCTGGAATTCCAAGTAACCGCATCTGTTTTCTGGATGCGGTGCTGCGGTGTAGCAGAAACTCATTGCTGTGCATGTATTCTGAGACCTCTTTACGTATGTAGCCGTCGAGGTCCAGATAGAGTTGGCGAACGTCAAACTCACGATAGCATTGGCCCCATCCGTTGATGGTGTTTCTCAGGCCCACTAGCGTCTCAAGTAGGCTCATCGCATGTACCGGATTTAGTCTGTCATGGATCTTCTGCTTGAATTTGTTAACCACCGATTCAGCCGGCGCGATTGTGCCGCCCTTAAACATTACGCCGAGAAATTTAAGTCCCCGGCTGAATTCTACGATTCGTGTTTTGGAATCTTTCTCTCCGAGAGTATGGATCCTCAGCTTCAGTCGAGCCTCTAACACCTTCTTTGCGAGGTTGTAGGCGGCGAGGGCCTCCTCTTCCGTCTTGCACATGACGACAAAGTCATCGGCGTATCTGACCAGGTTGAAACCTGAATCGGTCATCGCCTTATCGAACGGATACAGGTAAAAATTAGCTAGCATGGGCGACAGAACGCCGCCCTGGGGAATTCCCGAATCTGCGGCTGGGAATAATTGCCTCTCCTCGTCTGAGAATGCGTCCAAATTACCGACCTCCACGCGAAGAGCGTCTTGAATTAAGGCGTTTAGACTTGGGAGACCGACCCGGCGGAGGAACCTTGGAAAGAGAAGAGCGGTATTCACTTCATCGAAGAATTTGTGGATGTCCGCCTCTAGCACCACGCCATTGCCGTCCTTCGCCAGCGCTTGAACCTTGGCGACCGCACGTTTAACTCCCCCCTGTTTTACGTATCCGAAACTACAGGGAAGGTTGAAGTCGTCAAAGCGGTGCTCAATTAGCTGTGCTATTGCTTTGAGTACGACGCGGTCTCGGACTGCCGGTATTTTAATGGGGCGGCCGGGGGAGCCTGGTTTGGGCGCAAGCCAGCCGCGAGCCGGAGTGAATTTGTACGATCGATCCTTTAATTGTTCCTTGATCCAGCTGAGGTGTGAGTGGAGGTTTTCCCTAAACTCTTCAATCGAGACCTTGTCGAGTCCATGAGAACGCTCGTTCCTTTTCGAGATCGCTTTCCATGCACGAAGAAGGTTGTACGTGCTATTGAGCTGTTCTAGAGCGGAATGCTTCTTTGTTGACACGGCGGGAAACTTCTCCGTCGCCCGCTAGAAAGAGTATGGCGCGGGCGACGGCATGCCTTATGAACAGTACTGGTGCCATTGGTCTGTGTCAGCGACATTGTCGTGACTGACCAGCGCGTTCCTGCTCGTCCAAGCTGCGGTACCCAGCAAGCCGAGTACAAGTAAATACTTACCTGCACTCCG